>Ga0307472_100000017_pt1 | contig 43491 bp, 44 predicted proteins | sample atmos_gasesAM5C__2_FD_204582 | JGI IMG/M metagenome (GOLD analysis project Ga0307472, IMG submission 204582) | Hardwood forest soil microbial communities from Morgan-Monroe State Forest, Indiana, United States - atmos_gasesAM5C_05 | ecosystem: Environmental > Terrestrial > Soil > Temperate...
GGTGAATGATCCCCTTGGCATGGGCGGCATCGAGCGCATCGGCTATTTGGATTCCGAGGTCGAGCACCTGCTCAAAGCTGAGCGGCTTCTCAGTTATCCGGTGTTTGAGTGTTTGCCCCTCGAGCATCTCCATGGCGATGAATGGCGCTTGTTCCCCATCCAACCTCGCCATATCAATTTCATAGATCGTACAGATGTTCGGATGATTTAGTGCGGAGGCGGCTTGCGCTTCGCGTTCGAAACGAGCGAGAGCCTGCGGGTCGCGGGCAACATTGTGCGGCAAGAACTTGAGTGCAACGAAGCGATGAAGCCGGGCGTCCTCGGCCTTGTAAACCACGCCCATACCACCGCCGCCGAGTTTTTCGGCGATGCGATAGTGCGCAACAGTCTGGCCGATCAGCGAGTCGGTGGCTGGCACGTGGAGCACATCTTAGGGCGGGCAAGGAATCAAGTCAACGAAGCCAGATTGCTCAGGTGCCAGCGTTGGTCAGCATGGAAATTCAGAGATGAACCGCCTCTGTGCTGACAGGACCATTTACCGGCGGTTGGCCCCCCGGGAAAAACACCGAAAGTGTCCGCAATGGAACAGTTTTGCGGCTGGTTTTTTCGCACCATATCAGAATGAAATTTAGAGACCTGACTCTAAATCGCAGCTCATTACGATGACATCCAAGCGGATCCTAATCGCGGACGACAGCAACACCGCTCGCGGCGTCCTAGCCAAGTTTTTCGCCCAACGAGATTTCGATGTCTGCGAAGCGGTCGATGGCGAAGATACGATCGAGAAAGCTCGGAAACTCAAGCCCGATCTGATCCTTCTGGATGTAGCGATGCCCCACACGAATGGCATCGCTGCGGCCTCTGTCCTGAAAGACATGCTGCCAAACGTTCGCATCGTTCTATTCACCATGTATACCGAAGCGATCGCCAGAGCATTCCCTAACGAAAAGTTTGCCGCTGACGCAGTGATCAATAAAGGCGACGGCATGGAGAAACTGGAAGAGTGCGTTCAAAGCCTGCTGCGTTCATAGCAATCGTAGCCGGATGCCCCATGCTTCGGCTCTCAGAAGCGTGGGGATTTTGATCTTTCCGGGCTCTTCAACCGTTATGCTTTGAAATCCTTCATTCGCGCCCTCTGCGATACTCGATAGCCCTAAAACAGTTTGAGGTCGCGACCAGTACCCCTTTACCGCCTGCATGCTCCGTTTTCCACAGGTCTGCGTAGTTATACGGATATACAGTCGGCCGAACCCACGCTACCATTGCCCGTTTTTAGATGGAGAGTCGAACGATGCTATCGGACGAGGAGATGGTCCAGCGGCGAAATATGCACCACACCGCCTCTGATTCCGCACCACTTAGCGTCTATTTTCTAATCGCGAATGCGCGATTAGAATTCCAGTTAACCTACAGAAAAGACAGCCCACTAAAAATTTCTAATCGCGAACGGATTGCGATTTTTCATCTGCGGAGCGCTGCACAGCATCTACACACACGCACTCGATGCCCATAGGTTCGCTCCGCCATCTTGACGGATGAACGCCTTTCTTCACTTCCATCTGAGCTAGGTAGGACAGCACCCCTTTGCCGTCCTGCTTGCGAAGGATTCTCTACCCGTGCGATTCTCGAAGCCTCAACGGGAGAATTGCGCATGCGCGTGTGTGACGGTTGCGGGGCGCCGGCTGACGAGGCTCACGTCCGGCAGCGAATCGAGCGGCTTGAAATGGCTACGCGCTTCCGCCCGATTCACATCCAGGTTCTATTGCTCGGCGACGCTCCCCCAATCCGAATCGAGGACTACTTCTATCGGCCGCTGCGGGATGGAGAGTCGCGATCCGCAGACGCCAAGAATTTCTTCATCGAGATACTGAAGGCCGCGAGCATCGCTCCAGACGCTGCCGCGAACGAGGAAGCGGCGCTCATGGAATTTCAGCGCCGCGGATTGTATTTGGCGGACGCGGTGGAATGTCCGGTGGCAACGCCGGAAGAGTTGAGCGAGCGAGTCGCCCACGCGTCTTCCACCGTACTAAAGCGCGTCGAGTTCTCCTATCGGCCGAAGCACGTCGTTCCGATCGGCGCTGCGGTGAAATCGTTGATTCCCCTATTGCAGAGATCTTCCGTCGGAGATCGGCTGGTCGTCGCGGACCCCGCCGGCATACGGCGGGACGCGCTCGCGACGAGTGGAACGGAGATCGAAACAACCGGAGCACAGATCGCCGCCGCGCTCGCGCATCTGGTCTGAACGAATTCATCGTTCCTGCTCGCCCGTCCAAATTATTCTTACTGCAACTTGATTCTTCTCTACTCCCATGACATCCTCTCCCATTCCTAACGTTCTTGTGCGGAGGCTCCCCGTTGCCGGTTTGCGAGGGATGCGGGACACGAACGGACGACGCTCATGTTGCGCGCCGAGCCACCCGGCTCGACCTCGCGTCACGATTGCGGCCCACTCGAATCCGCGTGCTCCTCCTCGATGGAGCGCCGCCCTCGCGAATCGAAGACTACTTCTACCGCGCGGCCCTTAATCCCGCCGATCGTTCCCTGGGCGCCCGCAGATACTTCGAAGAACTCATGAAGGCCGCTGGAGTCCCGGTCGCCGCCGGTTCTCTGGAAACCGCCCTGCTCGCCGAATTCCAGCGAAAGGGATTTTTCCTGACGTATGCCGCTGAGTGCCCGTTCGAGGAGCAAGACGATCCGAAAGGGGCGCTGCGACGTCTCGCGCCTACCGTGATGAAACGAGTCCAATCCGTTTACGATCCGGCCTACATGGTGCCGATTTCACAACCCACGGCGGAACTCATCCGCCTCTTCGGAATGATTGGATGGGGCGACCGGTTGGTGCTGGAGAATGGCTTGCCGTTCAGTGATTCCTACGGCGTGGATCCTCGCCGAAGCCCTGGCACCGGAAAGTCGCTAGGCGAACGTATCAAGACAGCTCTCGCCTACCTGCCCTGACGTTGTGTTCGTTCGTCTGATCCGCCAATCCAGATCCCCAGTTCAGATCCTAAGCTCAGGCGACGAAATATCTTTTCGCGAGGAATCGCTTTAAGCCCTACGAGCGGGGTGCTAAAATCGCTTCGCCTTTTGATGATCGCGAAGGGGAGCATCCGGATGAAAGCCCGCAGCAAGTTTCTAATTGGCTCGGGAATCATTGTCATCACGCTCGTCTCGCTCGCCTACGTCGGTTTCACTCAGAGTAAGACTTACTACCACACGATCACGGAGCTTTCGACGTTGCAAGGCACCGCTCTTCGCCAGCGCATGCGCGTTTCCGGAAACGTGCGCAGCGGAACGATCCAGCGGGTCGCGGGCCGAGTGGATTTCGTTCTCGAAGAGCAGGGAAAGGCCGTACCCGTCAGCTATGTGGGCCGCGATCCGCTCCCGGACACATTTAAAGATGGGGCGCAGGCTCTTGTAGAGGGGCGCATGAAGCCCGACGGCCGGTTCGAAGCGGAGCAGCTGCAGGCAAAATGCGCATCGAAGTATGAAGCGACTCCCAACCAGCTGCCCGGAGCCTCGCAGCCCGGCCAAACGTCAAATTCCGTGCCCGGCGGGGAAGGTAAGAGCTGAGACCAGGTCAAGGTACTTGACCGTTTTAATGTCGATTTTTAGCCACAATGCAGGCTCCAATTTAGGTCATCAGATGAGTCGCAAGATTAATACCTGCTCGGCGAGGAAAAGTTAGTGGATATTTTCGGCTCGTTCGCGTTGCTGCTGGCGTTCGTCGCGGCAGTGTACGCATTTTGCGCCGGGATCGCAGGCATCGTCACGCGGCGCACGCTGCTCACGAAGAGCGCGCACAACGCCGGCATGGCTGTCTTCGGGCTCGTCACCCTCGCCGTTGCGTCGCTGGAATATTTCTTCCTCACCGACAATTTTTCGATGGAGTACGTGGCGGCGCACAGCAATCGCGCGCTGCCCGCGTACTACAAGTTTGCCGCATTATGGGCTGGTCAGGAGGGTTCGCTGCTGTGGTGGAGCTTTCTGCTCTCCACCTACGTTTTCTTTGCGCTGTTCCTCAATCGCAAGAAGCATCCGGAGTTGATGCCCTACGTCGTCGTAATCTGCGCCGGCGTCCAGATTTTCTTTTTGACGCTGAATAATTTCGTCGCAAGCCCGTTTAACGTCCTCGGCGGACCCGATGCGTCCGGCACAATGCGCCTGGCGGCGTTAAGCGACGGCCGCGGCCTGAACCCTCTCCTGCAATACCCGGAAATGGTGATTCATCCCCCGATCCTGTACCTCGGCTACACCGGATTCACGATCCCCTTCGCCTTCGCACTTGCGGCTTTGCTTGGGCGTTACCCGGGAGAGAAGTGGATTCATGTGACTCGTAAATGGACGATGTTAGCGTGGTGCTTTCAGAGTGTGGGGATTCTTTTGGGGGCGCACTGGGCGTATGCGGTACTTGGATGGGGCGGATATTGGGCTTGGGATCCGGTTGAAAATGCGTCGCTGCTTCCGTGGATTACGGGGACTGCGTTTCTGCATTCGGTGATGATGCAGGAAAAGCGCGGGATGATGAAGGTCTGGAATGTGTGGCTCGTGTTTACGACGTTCATGCTTTGCATCCTCGGGACGCTGCTTACGCGCTCGGGCGTTGTGAGTTCGGTGCACGCGTTCGCGCAATCGTCGATAGGGAACTGGTTCGTTGGTTTTCTGGCGCTTGTCTTCATCGTGTGCTTCTGGGCCTACTGGCTGAACCGCGATTATTTGCGCAGCGATAATCAGCTTGATTCGCTGGTGTCGCGCGAGTCGAGCTTTTTGTTCAACAATCTCATTTTGCTCGCGGCCTGCTTCTCGGTTCTGTGGGGCACGCTGTTTCCGGTGCTTTCCGAATGGGTTCAGGGCAACAAGATCAGCGTTGGGCCGCCATTCTTCAATAAAGTAAATATTCCGATTGCGCTTTTTCTGCTGTTCCTCACCGGCGTGGGGCCTTTGCTCGCATGGCGCAAGACTTCGGTCGACACGCTGAAGCGGAATTTCGCATGGCCGTTAGCCGCTGGGATAGGAGCGGGCGTGATTGCCGCGATCCTCGGATTTCGTGAGATCTATGCGTTGATCTGTCTGATCCTCTCGGTATTCGTCACGCTGACGATTGCTTCGGAGTTTTATCGCGGCGCGCGGGTGATCGCGTCTCGCGACCATACGAATCTGCTGACTGCCATCGGCGAACTAACCATGCGCAACACGCGGCGTTACGGCGGCTACATCGTCCACTTCGCGATGGTGCTGATTTTCATCGGCGTGGCGGGATCGGCTTTCAATCGTGACGTGCAGATGGAAATGGGAGCGGGGCAATCACTGAAGATTGGGCCGTACACAGTGTTGTGCCAGAATTTCGACCGCCTGGCGAACAATAACTTTGAGTCCGAGCGCGCTACGCTGGAAGTTTTTCGCAACGGAAAATCCGAGATGATGTTGTATCCCGAGCGCCGATTCTTTCTGGCGAGCCAGGTGACCGAGACGATGGTGGCTGTGCAGACGTCGCCGATTTGGGACCTGTACGTTGTGTATGCCGGACGCAGCCCCGAAACTGGCAAACCTGTAATCCACGCGTACTTGAATCCGCTGGTGAAATGGATTTGGTTCGGCGGAGTGGTGCTCGTGCTCGGCACGCTGCTGGCGATGCTTCCGAACCGGCGCACGGCGCTGGTTCTTCGTCCGGCGGAAACGCGAGAGCGCGCCTGGAGCGAGCCGCGCACGTCCGCCGTGGGTGCAATTGCTCGATCGGATGCTCATGACTAAGAACCGCAACCATACAACCGCTCGATGCCTACGTACGCGATGCAGGGCGTGCGCGTTGGGTGCATTTGCTCTGGCCGCGATTGCGCCTCTCGCGTCGGTCGCGCGGGCGCAGGAATCCGCTCACGCGAAGGAACTCGGCCAGAAATTAATGTGCGTGTGCGGCTGCAATCAGATTCTTGGCTCATGTAATCACGTGGGCTGTACTTACTCGCACGACATGATGAAACAACTGGAGGATCGCATTGCGCGCAACGAGCCGGACGATCTGACGCTGCAGGCTTTCGTGCAGGAATATGGGCCGACGGTACTTTCCTCGCCTCCCGCGAAAGGCTTCAACCGCATCGCGTGGATTGCGCCGATCGTGTTTCCTCTCGTCGCGCTGGCGCTCTTGTGGGACGTGGTACGCCGCTGGAAACAGCGAGGCGCCGTGGCGACCGCGTCGGGGCCGCGCGTTTCGGCGGACTTGATCGCCCGCGCCCGGCGGGAATCCGATAAGGACAACGAAGCATAATAATCCATGAGTAGTATCGACATCGCCGTGGCCTGCGCTCTTCTCGCCGTCGCGAGCCTCTATTTCATATTCAACGTTCGGCTGGATGACTCAGACTCCACGCCCCACCGCACAAAGCTCGATCAATTGATGGAACGCCGTGACGCGATCTACGAGAACCTGCGCGACTTGCGCTTCGAGTACCGGGCGGGGAAGTTCTCAGAAGCGGACTACGAGGAGACGAAACACTCTCTCGAAGTGGAGGCGGCGAAAGTGCTGGCTGAAATGGACGAGTTGACCGGCGGCACGCCTACGCCTGCGACGCGTCAGGCGGCGACCGAAAGGCGGCGTTCGTGAGTTCACTGCGCAAATCGGGGAGCGCTCGTTTTTTGGCGATTACGGGTTCGAACGTTGCGCGGACTCTGGCGCTGGCAATTCTAGTTTCCTGTGCGAGCCCGATAGTCTGGGCCGGCACGCTGCAGGGGACTGTGCGCAACGGCACCACCGGGCAGGCGGCTGCCGGCGTCGAGGTAATCCTTATTCAACTGCAAGGCGGCATGCAGCCCGTCGCAAACACGAAGACGGACGCGCAGGGCCATTTTGAGTTCACTCACGCGCAAATCGGTGCGTCGCCAATGCTCGTTCGGGCGGTCTATCGCGGAGTGAATTACCACGAGCCAATTCCTCCGGGAAAAACTAGCGCCGACATGCAAGTTTTCGAGCCGACAGACAAGGCGGGAACGTTTGCGATTGCGGCGCGAGCCGTGATTTTGCAGCCCAATGCGACGGATCTCCTGGTCGGCGAAGAGTACAGCATCGAAAACAAGACGCAGCCTCCGATGGCGTATTTCCACCAGAACGGCTCATTCGTTTTTGCGCTTCCCGACGGCGCGCAGTTGAGCCAGGTGTCCGCGGCGGGCGCGTCGGGCATGCCTGTGGTGCAGGGAACGATTGACAAAGGCAAAGGCCTCGAAGCGATCGATTTTCCGTTCCGGCCCGGCGAAAGCAACGTGCGCGTGTCGTATAAAGTGCCTTACGCTGGGAACGAAACGAAGTTGCGCATCTCTTCTCCCTACGCGGTCGAGCGGCTGGCGGTATTTGCGCCGCCGGGCGTTACTGTCACCGGCGATGGCTTTGCGCCCGCCGGGCAAGAGCAGGGTTTCAACGCCTACATGCGCGAAGCGGTAGCCGCGAATACGTCCGTGATTGTCAACGTGTCAGGCACAGCTCCAATGCAATCGTCGGCGCAAGGTGGCGCGGGTGGTGGAAGGCCTGCTAGTGGTGCTGGAAGCGATGGATCGCAAAACCCATCGGTGAATTCTCGCGCGGAGTCTGGGGGAGATGCGGCCACTGCGACGGCTACTACAATCCCTGCGCGGCTTGATAGCTTGAAATGGATTCTGGTGGGCGGATTTGGTGCGATATTCGCGCTGGGGTTTGCTTATCTTCTGCGCCGCCCGCAGGTGGCTGCGGCGACCGCTGCCGGCGGCGTAGCCACAGCGTATGAAGCTCCCGCTTCGACGAAACTGCCAAAGCCCGCTTCACGGGCCGCTGCGACAGTAGCGGCGGAAGTCGATCGTGAGGTGCGGGGCAGCCTCGATGAATTAAAAGACAGCCTGTTCCGTCTCGAACTACGGCGGCAGGCCGGGACCATTAGCGAAGAGGATTATGCCCGCGAGCGAGAGCGCATCGATGCGACGCTCCGCAACCTCGTTCGAGGCTGAGCAGATCTCCTTGGGCGAACCGCGCGCCAATTCCCAACCCTCCGAACGCGGGCCTGCTGGAAATTCAATTGGAATTGTTTTCGAGAATGTCGAAAAGCGTTTTGGCTCGCTCGTCGCTTTGAAAAATATCTCGCTCGAGATTCGCACCGGAGAATTCGTAGCGCTTCTCGGCGCAAACGGGGCCGGAAAGACGACGTTGCTGCGTATCGCGGCACGGTTGATGAAGCCGACGAGCGGAAACATCGCCCTCGCCGGAGTCACGCCGGATTCCGGCGATGCGCGGCGGTTCATCGGCTTCGTTGGCCATAGCACTTTGCTTTATGACGAACTGTCAGCCGAAGAGAATCTCATTCTGTTTGCACAGCTGTACGGGCTCGGCGACGTGCGCGGGTGTGTGGGCAAATCGCTTGAGGCCTGCGGACTTGCGTCACGAGCGGGCAGCCTGGTGCGAACCTTCTCGCGGGGTATGCGCCAGCGTCTGGCGATCGCGCGCGCGCTTCTCCACGAACCCAGGTTGCTCTTGCTCGACGAGCCCGCTGCGGGACTCGACCGGCAAGGCCTGGCGTGGTTTGGCTCCACTTTGGAACGGCTGCGACGCGAAGGCTGCACGATCCTGATGAGCACGCATGCGCGAAACGAATCGCTCGATCTGGCAACGCGGGCGGTTTCGCTCGCGGGTGGCCGAATCGAGCGCGATAGCGGGACGGATGGCGATCCTACTCCGCTGCTCGCTGAACTTCGTTCCGCTCACGGCGCAGGGGCTTAAAGTGACCGCTGCTCGAGCTGCCACGATCCTACTCGCGAAAGAGCTTCGGCTCGAATTTCGGACGCGCGAGCTTCTTACAACGACCGTGATTTTCGCGCTCGTCGTTGTGGTGCTGTTCAGCTTCGCATTCGAGCCGACGGCGGCCGAATCACGCCGATATGGGCCGGGACTGCTATGGATCGCATTTCTCTTTGCCGGTTCGCTGATGCTGAATCCATCGTTCGCGCGGGAGCAATCGAATGAAACGCTCGACGCGCTGCGGATGGCGCCGGTCTCACCTTTCGCAATCCTGCTCGGGAAGGTGTGCGCGAATTTTGTTTTTCTCGCCGTGGCGGAAGCGATTCTCGTTCCGGTTTTCGCTGTTCTCTACAACGTGTCGTTCAGCGGCGTAGCCGGTCGGCTGATTTTGGTGCTGGCGCTTGGCACGCTTGGTCTGGTCGTTACAGGAACGGTTTTTTCGGCGATTTCAGCGCACGCGCGCATGCGCGAACTGCTTCTGCCGCTTCTGCTGCTCCCGATCCTAACGCCGCTACTGATCGCCTCGGTGGAAGCGACGGCGTCGCTTTTAGCCGACCAGCCTGAACTCGACCGCACATGGGTCGCATTCCTCGCCGGATTTGATATTGTGTTTCTGACTGCGTCGTGGCTGCTATGCGATTACCTGCTGGAGGAATGAAAATCTGATGAAGGGCCGCATCGCGCTCGTGCTTGTCGCAGCCGCGCTCATGGTTTTCGCCGGCTACGCGGCGCTCTATATTGCGCCGGATGAAAAGACGATGCACGCGATCCAGCGCATCTTCTATTTCCATGTGCCGAGCGCCATCTGCGCATTCATCGCGTTTTTCGTCGTCTTTATCGCAAACTTCGCCTATCTCGGTACGCGCCAGCCAAAATGGGACTGGCTCGGCGTGGCGGGCGCGGAAGTGGGCGTGGTGTGCAGCACGATTGTTCTGATTACGGGGCCGATCTGGGCGCACCCGGTGTGGGGCATCTGGTGGACGTGGGACGCGCGGCTGACGTCAACATTTGTGTTGTGGCTGCTATACACGGCGTATCTTCTTCTCCGCGGCTTTCTCGACGATCCCCAGCGCAAGGCGATCTTCTCCGCTGTCTTCGGAGTCTTCGCGTTTCTGGATGTACCGCTCGTGTATTTTTCCAATCGTCTGTGGAGAACGCAGCACCCGCAGCCCGTGATACTGGGCGGGTCGAATTCCGGACTAGATCCGACGATGGGCAAAGTGCTGTTGATTTCGTTCGTTGCTGTTCTTTTCATCGTGGCGATCTTGATTGTTGATCGCTACCGGCTCGAGCGCTTGCGTGCGGAATATGAGGAACTTCGATACCGGGCCGAATCGCGAATCGCGGAAGCCGCCGCCAAGACGCCGCGAACCGTGACGGAAGCGAGGGTGGAGTGAAAAATTTCGAAAGCCTGTTTGCAGCCTGGATGGTGGTGTGGGCCGTTTTCTTCTTATACGAGGTCACAGTGGCACGGCGGCTTTCCAGGTTGCAGAGCGATATCGACACATTGAAGCGGCAATTGCGCGAAAGCTGATCGCTTCGACTCGCACTCGCACGATTTTAGTGCGACGAAGCGACCTGACAAGCGCAACTCGATTCTGGTATCTTACGAATAGCGCCGGACAGTCTTAAGTCAGGCGGCTTCGGTGAGGGTGCCCATGGGCGGTCCAAAGAGAATCGCGATCATCCTGTTCCAGTTAGGCGGTCCCGATTCGCAGGCTGCCGTTGAGCCTTTTCTCTACAATCTTTTCTGCGATCCGGACATTATCAATTTCCCCGGCGCGTTTCTCGCCCGCAAAGCTCTCGCAAAACTGATTTCCACCCGCCGGTCGAAAACCGTCGGACAGCACTACGCCGAGATCGGCGGCGGCTCACCGATTCGCCGGCTCACCGAGCAGCAAGGGCGAGCGCTCGAGGCGGCTCTTCGACCGCACCTGAACGTGCGCGCTTTGGTCGCGATGCGTTACTGGCACCCCGACACGCAGGAGGCGATCCAGGCTCTCGATCGCATTCCCTATGATGAACTCGTTCTGCTGCCGCTTTATCCCCATTATTCTTTCGCGACGACGGGCAGCAGCCTGAAGGAATGGAACCGGCACTACACGACAAAGGTTCCGGTTCATTTGATCGATCATTTTTTTGACCATCCCGATTACATAGCGGGGATCGTCGAGCGGATTAACAGCGTGCTCCGCAAGGTGCCGCGACCCGACGAGGTACAGTTGGTTTTCAGCGCGCACGGGCTTCCGGTTGCGCTCGTCGAGAAAGGCGATCCCTATCCTCGCCAGATCGAGCAGACGGTCCAGATGATTCAACAACTGGGCGCTTGGCCCAATCCGCACGTGCTCTGTTTCCAGAGCAGAGTGGGGCCGCAAAAGTGGCTGCAGCCTTCGCTGACGAGCACAATCGAAAAGATGGCGCGCGGCGGAATCAAGCGCATGCTCGTGATCCCCATATCGTTTCTTACCGAGCACATCGAAACGCTACACGAGATCAATATCGAGGCTCGCGAGGAAGCAGAAGCCCTGGGCGTCACGGAGTTCTACATGATGCCCGCGCTGAACGACTCGCCGCTTTTGATTCGCGCGCTTGCCGACCTGGTGTTGCGCTCGGTGGGGATGCGCTCCGGTGTCGCTTCTTTTGCCTGAAGGCGCGCGGTCGCAGGCCGTTTCTTTCGCCCACCTGTCACTTTTCCTTGACACTTTCTTTCCCGCGTCATATAACCGCCTGTTCGCAATTTGAAGCAGCGGTTTGTGTCACTTTATAGAAGTTGAGGTGCAGCCTAGCTATCAAACGGGCCTATGCCAGATATCTCCGAAGAAAAAGTAGCAGAAAAGTCCCCTGCGTCTGCCGCATCGCAGGGGGCGAAAGCGTCCTCAGCGGCAGATGCCAAAGCGGCCGCTAAAGAAGTGAACACGAGCAGACGCAGGCTCGTCTGGGCCTGTATCTGGGGCTACCTCGGCGTTAATTTTCTGATGTTCCTACGGTTTTTCTTTCCTCGCGCCCTGTACGAGCCGAATACTGTTTTTGCGGCCGGCTATCCGTCGGATTTCAGCCTGGGAATCGATCAGCGCTATCTGATGACGAATCGCGTGTGGATCGTGCGCGAGCCGGACCGGATTTTTTCGATCTTTGCGCGCTGCACGCATCTAGGCTGCACGCCGGAGTGGAAGTCGGCTGAAAATAAATTCAAGTGCCCGTGCCACGGCAGCGGTTATGACAGCGAGGGCGTGAACTTCGAGGGGCCTGCACCGCGTCCGATGGATCGGGCGCTGCTTAAACTGGATCCGACGGGGCAGATCGTGGTGGATACGAGCCGCCTGTTTGTGAATGATCCGCGAGCGGGCGTGAATCATTTTAATGATCCGGGCGCGTTCTTGAACGTGTAGGCCGGGTGCCGGCTGCGTGGGCGTGAGCGGATTCTGAATTTGGGAAGGGGTCAGTCAGATGCCCGAAGAGAACGGCAACAAGAATAAGACGGGCGTTCTCGACAAAGTGAAAGAGGACGCTGCCGCTCTTCGCAAGACTCTTGAAGAGAAGGCCAAGCAACAAGTTGAGGAGCTAAAGCAGCCCGAGAAGACTCAGCTGTACCGCTCGATGTTCCGCGTGAAGCACGACGATGAGCCGCGGAATCGGGCGCTCAGCGTTCTGTCCAACGTTTTTTTCCACCTGCATCCCGCGAAGGTCAATCGCGACGCCACGAAATACAATTTCACCTGGGGCATGGGCGGCATCACGTTTTATTTGTTCATCGTGCTGACTTTTACGGGCGTGCTGCTGATGTTTTATTACCATCCGACGAAGGTGCAGGCGTTTCGCGACATTCTGTATCTTGAGAATGATGTGCCGTTTGGCAAGCTGCTGCGGAATATGCATCGGTGGGCGGCGCACTTGATGATCATTGCCGTGTGGCTGCACATGTTTCGCGTTTTTATGACCGGCTCGTACAAGCGGCCGCGCGAATTTAATTGGTGCGTCGGCGTGCTCCTGATGGTGCTGACGATGCTGCTTTCGTTCACGGGCTACCTGCTGCCGGATGATCAGTTAGGCTTCTGGGCTGTGACCGTGGGCACGAATATGGCGCGCGCGACTCCTTTATTAGGCCATGAGGGGCCGCTCGGCGCGCAATTAGGAATGACGCCGTATAACGACGTTCGATTTGCGCTCTTGGGCGGGTCCATCGTGGATGCGAACGCGCTTTTGCGCGCATATATCTGGCATTGCATCGCGATTCCGCTGATCGCGGCGATCTTCATGGGCGTGCATTTCTGGCGCGTGCGGAAAGACGGCGGCATATCGGGTCCTTCTCCGGTGATGTTGGAATCGGAAATCAAGGAAGAGCGAAGCCCGCGGCCGGTGGTGTTGCGGCCTAGCGGGATGGGACAAGGCGGCTGATCGCGATGGGTTTCGACTGGCGCCAAATTTGGGAAATTGCATCGTCGCCCGATAACGTGCCGATCGTGGCGCTGCTGTTTCTCATTCCGTTTTACGTCTGGTATGCGATCAGGCAGGGAATTGCGAACGACAAACTGATCGCCATCCTCGAAGGTGACGCACAAGCCGCCAAGACGAAATATCGCAAAACGCAGCCTTGGGATCCGAAGTGGGACCGCGAAGTTCACACCTGGCCGTACCTGATGCGCATGGAATTTCTGGTGGCGATTATTCTTACGATTTTGCTGATGGTGTGGTCGCTCACGCTGAATGCGCCGCTCGAGGAGCCGTCGAACCCGAACGTCACCATGAATCCGGCGAAGGCTCCGTGGTACTTCCTAGGCCTGCAGGAAATGCTGGTCTACTTCGATCCGTGGATGGCCGGCGTGGTGATGCCAACGCTGATTATCGTCGGGCTGATGGTGATCCCGTACATCGACGTGAATCCCCTGGGTAACGGCTACTACACGTATAAGCAGCGTAGGTTTTCGATTTGGACTTTTCTCGTGGGCTTCATCGGCCTCTGGGTATTGATGATTGTAATCGGGACATTCATCCGCGGCCCCGGATGGATGTGGTTCTGGCCGGGACAAACATGGAATGCGGAGCGCGTCGACTACGCGGTGAACCGGAACCTGGATCAGGTATTCGGGATCGATGGCTCGTGGCTCGCGGCGATCACGCACATGTCGAAGGATCAGGCAGCGATCTGGGCGCGCGTGATCTTTGGAGTTTTTCCCACGGTGCTCTTTTTCATCGGGGCCGGATTCCTGGTGCACTGGATCTGCATGCGAACGGAGTTTGCTCGAAAGATGTACAAGCGCATGAGCCTCGTGCAGCTGATCACGATGTACACGTTTTTGATTTTGATGATTTCGCTGCCGATCAAGATTCTGCTGCGGCTCGTCTTCACGATTAAGTACATTTGGGTGACGCCTTGGTTCAGCATCTGACGATCCGGCGGGGATCGTTGTTCCGGGCAGTAGGAACATTCGCTCTCGTTTTGTGTGTCGTAGCCGCAACGTCGAAGGAGACTTTGGGTGCCTGAGATTCCGCCTCCCTCACAGCCACCGGACGATCCGATCATCAGCTACTCGTTCACTCTTCCTCTGCTGATCGCCTCGCTGCTCCTGATCGTTACGGTGGCGTGGTCCTTCTGGGATGAAGTGTACGGTCTTCGTCCGTGGCGGAGCTATCAGAGCCGGTTCGCGGCGGCCTATTCGAAATATCTCGATAAGGCCGTCCAGAATCAGAAGAAGGACGAAGACGCCGTCTATTCGTCGCCGGAGTACAAGAGACTTACCGCGCAACTCGACGATTTGCAAAAAGCCACGAAGGCTCAGGACGACGAAATCACCAAACAGATCGCGCTACTGGATGAACAGCGAGCGGCGCTCGGCGATGCATTCAAAGACGCGCGCGGCAAGATCGGGCACCTCGTCTACCAGTATGAAATTGTTCCGCCGGAAGACAAGAAAGCAAAAGCCAAAGCCCTGAAAGAAGTGACCGACGGCCGCAAGGAAATTTGGAAGGTTGATTGGCCGCTGGGCGACGGGAAAGTTCAGAGGGACAAGCCGTTCACCGCCGACGAGCTGAACGATACGTTCACCAGCATCATGGCCCAGCGCGCAACTTTGGTTGGCAAGCGCGCCGAAATGGATAAGCCCGCCAAAGAAGCCAGCGATACTTTGGCGCTATATGTTTCGGAAAAGTTGCCCGGACTGAGTTCATCTTCGCTCGATAGTCTGCGCCGCAGCATGAAGGATTTTGACGAGCGCATCATTCAGATCAACGTAAATCCGCCCGGAGCATCGCTGAATAACCTGGGCGGCGCCGGTCTCGTCGATCGCTGCCAGTCGTGCCACGTAGCCACCGATCCGCGCTACGTGCCGCCGCAGATTACGTTGACGAAGGCCGATCTCGGCATGGCCAAGAGCAAAGACGCTCCGTTCACAAGCCATCCGGACATCGACTTGCTGAAATGGCATCCGCTCGAGAAATTCGGATGCTCTCCCTGCCACGGCGGCAACGGCCGCGCGATCGATTCCGTGCGGAGAGGCCACGGCCGCTACGAACATTGGCTCTGGCCGCTTTACTATCCGGAGAATTATGAAGCCGGCTGCCAGCAGTGCCACGCAGGAGATATGGTTACGGGGCACGCGCCCGTCCTGAATCAAGGCAAGCAGCTGTATCGCGCCAAGGGTTGCATCGGTTGCCACCGCTTCAACGGCTTCGACAATCAGGACGAACTGCTCGTCAGCGCGCGCCAGCGCATTATGGCGATCGAGAAAACAAAAACCGACGACGAGCAGGAAATCCCGCGTCTCCAAAAACTGGGTGACAACGCTCCGGACAATGCTTCTGCCGAAAAATTTTACGGACAGGCGACGAACCTGACCGTTGAAATCAGCCGCATGGACGCGGAGCGCGAAACTCTGGAAGGCCGCAGCCACAACCTGATTCAAGAGATCAAGAAGGTCGGTCCGAACCTGAAAGAAGCGCGGCAGAAGCTGCGTAAGGAATGGATTCCTTACTGGATCGGTCACACCACGGAATTTCGGCCCACAACGAAGATGCCGCAATTCCACTTTGGGCCGGGTGACGTAGAAGCAATCTCCGCGTTCATTTGGCAGGATTCACTGACCGGCCCTGCGCTTGAGCACCAGCAGCCGGGCAATGCCGAACACGGCAAACAGCTTCTCGAATCCCGTGGCTGTCTCGCGTGCCATTCGGTTGGCGAAGGCTCGAATTCCGTCGGCGGCACATTCGCCGCGAATCTGAGCCGCGTGGGCGAAAAGAACAATTACGATTATCTCGTTCGCTGGGTACACAACCCGCGTCAGCGGACGCGTCCATATTGCCCGTATGAGAAGCGCGACCTCGGCCCGGAAGATTACGCGAAGCACAATTTGCCTTTCGTTTTCGACGAGCAGCACTCGCGCTGCCCGAATGACAATCACGAATTGGTTGTGCAGCAGCCGACGGTGATGCCGAGCCTGCGTCTTTCGCCGGAAGACGCGCGAGACGTGGCGAGCTACTTAATTACGCTGAAGCATGCCGACGCAACCTACGCCGACGCGAGCTTCATGGACGATCCGGCGCAAGCCGCCAAGGGCAAAGAGCTGGTCCGCCACTACGGATGCGCAGGCTGCCATGAAATCAGCGGTTTCGAAGACGAAGGCCGCATCGGCACAGAGCTGACGAATGAAGGCTCGAAGCCGATCGAGCGGCTCGATTTCGCTCTTTACACGGAGGAAGCCAAGCGCGGCATTTTACCAGACGGAAAGAAGAATCCGCGCGGCCCATGGTTCGATTCAAAAGGCTTCTTCGAGGAAAAGCTCCGCAATCCCGGCCTCTACGATCAGGGCAAATATCATGCGAACCCGATGGACGCCCTGCGCATGCCGAAGCCGAACTTGCAATCGAACGACGAACTCGAAGCGCTTGTGACCATGCTTCTCGGCAGCACCGACCCCACTCTGCCGCCGGAATATATGTTCAAGCCCTTCGATCGCCGCCGCTACATCGAAGACGGCTGGTGGATCGTCACGAAATATAACTGCATCGGCTGCCACCAGATTGACGTTGGACAGAAAACCGTGCTGCAGACGCTTCCGTTCTATCAGGGTGAGAACAAGGCGAATTTGCCGCCGGTTCTCACCACCGAAGGCGCACGTGTGAATCCGGACTGGCTGCGGCAGTTCCTCGCGAATCCGTCGCTCAGCACCACGGATACGAACGGCAACGGTGTGCGCCAGTATCTGCACGTGCGCATGCCGACGTTCTATCTCTCCGACGATGAGATCCGCAAAATCGTGCTGTTCTTCGAGGCGCTTTCATCCCAGCCGGAGCCCTTCATTCCGCCAAAGGTTACGCCTCTCGATCCCACGGAAACGGCAATGGCTCGCAGCCTGTTCACCAGCCCAGCTGCGCCGTGTTTGAAATGCCACATGACCGGCAACCCCGAGCACGACAAGGTTGCTTCGGCGCCGAATTTCCTGCTGGCGCGCGAACGTTTGCAACCGGCTTGGACGGAGCGCTGGATCACCGATCCGGCAAAAATTATTCCCGGCACGGCGATGCCTTCGGGCCTCTTCCGCAAAGAAGGCGACCGATGGGTGTTCGCCGGCCCTGTTCCCGGGTCGGTGGCGCATTACACAGGCGACGAAGCGAACCTTTTGGTGCGCTATATGTTTTCACTCACGCCGCAGGAGCAGGCTGCGCTTCTCGGTCGCACGCCGAGCGGCGGCGGCGCGAAATCTGCCGGAGGCAATTAGGCGGGGGATTCGGATCTGATTCGTTTGGCGTTCTGCATGCCGGAAATTTAAGAAAACCGGAGCTTGCGCCAGTAGGTCTTGTTACACTATCCCTAATTTGTTAAGGAGAAACAGCCGCACATGAATACGAAGCTCTTGAATCTCACGCTCGCAGCGGTCCTGGCCGCGGCCGTCGCCGGTTGCGGCGGCAAGGAAAAAGACGAATCCGCATCGCAGCCAGCCGCGCCTGCTCCGGCGGCCGGCAAGACCGTAGATCAATCGACTGCCGGATCGGTATCGGGCACGGTGGTTCTCGTCGGTGCTGCGCCCGTATTGAAGCCGATCAACATGAGCGCCGAGCCTTATTGCCAGAAATCGCATTCGAGCCCCGTGATTCCGCCGGAAGTAGTTACCGGCGACAAGGGAGCGCTCGCCGATGTTGTGATCTACGTGAAGGATGGGCTCGCCGCCGACTACGCTTTTACGCCGCCTTCCACGGCCGTTCCGCTCGACCAGAAGGGCTGCATGTACGATCCCCACGTGCTTGCGGTGATGACGGGCCAGAACATCGAAGTGAAGAACGACGACCAGACCACTCACAACATCCACCCGATGCCGAAAGACAATCGCGAGTGGAATAAATCGCAGCCGCCCGGCGCAGCGCCGATCGCCGACAGCTTCGCGCGCGCCGAAAACGCGATTCCTGTGAAGTGCAACGTGCATCCCTGGATGAAGAGTTACATTTTCGTCTTCAAAAATCCCTACTATGCGGTGACGACCAAGGACGGCAAGTTCGAGTTGAAAGGTTTGCCGCCGGGGACGTACACGCTCGAAGCGTGGCAGGAAAAGTACGGCACCGTGGATCAGACCGTTACGGTTCCCGCCAAGGGCGCTGCAACCGTTGCGTTCAGCTTTAAGCAGGGATCGGGCGACTAGTTCTGGCGGGTTTTTTGCGGGTCTGGCACTACCGCTGTTGGGGCGGATCGTGTTTCCGCCCCGGCAGATTTCCTCTTCTGCGGGGTGACGCGCAGGCTCACGATCAGGACGAATTGAGAATTGGAATTGGCTGAAAGCTCCAATATTCGCGGCGTCCATAATTTCGCCATTGCGACGGCCTGCGCCACGATCTTGCTCCTGGTCGCGGGCGCGCTCGTTACGAGCAATGACGCTGCGGATTCCGTTCCTGATTGGCCGCTGGCTTATGGCCGCATCATTCCGCCGCTGATCGGCGGCATTCGGTATGAGTTCGCGCACCGCGTTGTGGCGGGCCTCGTCGCCGTTCTCACCGTGATTCTCGCGATTTGGATTTCAGTCAGCAAGCTTCGCGGCTCAGCGCGTCGTTGGGCCTGGATTGCTTTTGCGTTGGTCGTCGCGCAGGCGCTTCTCGGCGCTGCTCGCGTGCTGCTGGGCCACGCCGCTCTTGTGGCCACGATTCACGCTACGGTCGCGCAGATATTTTTCATTACGGTCGTGAGCCTGACGATGCTCACAAGCGATTGGTGGCAGCGTGATCTCTCACAGCTCGACGACACCGGCAGCCCGAAGCTTCGCTCGCTCTCGGTTTGGCTTGCGGCGGTGATCCTCGTGCAGCTTGTCCTCGGCGCCGGATTCCGTCATGGCGCATTCGGCATTCTTCCCCATTTGATTGGCTTCGTGGTCGTCACGTTCATGGTGCTTTGGACGGCGCGAATCGCGAACAAGCGCTTCGGCCAAATCGGTGACATTCGCCGCTGGGTGGTGACGTTGCATGCGACATTCGGCACGCAAGTGATTCTCGGTTTCCTCGCTTATTGGGCTGTGAGCCAGGCGCGGCTCTCGACGCAGCCGGTGCTGCTCTACACGATTATCGAAGTGGCGCACGTGGTGATGGGCGCGCTCGTGCTCGCTTCGAGCGTGCTGCTCGCGCTCACGTGCAACCGAATGATTCGTCCTGCCGATACGGTTGCGGTAGAATCTCGCGCTGCGCGTTCACAGGCGCAAGGATCGGGGGCGTAAAACGATGAGCACCACGCGCGCCGCTGCCTATAGTTCGCTCGACAAGCCCTGGGCGTATGTTGTGCTCACAAAGCCGGACGTTACGTTCCTCGTCGTCATCACGACTATTGCGGGTTTCTACCTCGCTTCGCCCGGTCATCTCGATTGGGCCTTGCTGATGCACACGCTTTTCGGCACCACGCTTGTCGGTGCTGGCACAGCGGCGCTCAATCAATATTTCGAGCGCGATATGGATGCGCTCATGCGACGGACAGCAGGCCGGCCGCTTCCCGCGGGCATTTTGCAGCCGCGCGAGGCGTTGATTTTCGGCGTGGCAACAATTGTTGCGGGCGGCGCATGGCTTGCGCTCGCCGTGAACCTGCTGGCGTCGCTGCTCGCGCTCGCAACAACTGTGCTGTATCTCGGTCTATACACGCCTTTGAAAACTCGCACCACGCTGGCGACGGCAGTTGGTGCGTTTCCTGGCGCGTTGCCGCCGCTGATTGGCTGGGCGGCGGCGAGAGGTTCGCTCTCGGCGGGCGCGTGGGTGCTGTTCGGGATTCTGTTCCTTTGGCAATTTCCGCACTTCATGGCGATCGCCTGGATGTATCGCGAAGACTACGCCCGCGCGGGAATCAAAATGCTGCCGGTAGTTGATCCCTCAGGCGATGCGACGTTCGCGCAGATCATCGGAACGTCTGCGATGCTGGTTCCCATGAGCCTTTTGCCGGCCGTGATGGGAATGGCTGGAATTCATTATTTCTTTGGCGCGCTGGTGCTGGGGATGATTCTGCTCCAGGTTTCGTTGTGGGCGAATCGGCATCGGGCCAACGTCCGCGCGAAGTGGCTGATGCACGCCACCGTGGCGCATATTCCGATTCTTTTGGCTTGGATGATTTTCGACAAGGTCAGTCGATGACCGCGGCAGTGACCGGGAGGGAACTGGGAATGACGCCTAAGAGCACGGCGCTTGAGATCAGCGCGATTTGCGGTCTCTTCATACTGCTGGCTCTTTGGGGCATCGTTTGGGACTTCACGAGCGGGTTGGTGACGAGCGGCATCGACGGGATCATGCTGCTTTTTGTTTGCGCGATGATGGCGGGGATTTTTTTTCTGATTATGCTGATGCAGCTGAATCAGTCGGGCATACTGCCGACGCCGGCGTTTCTTCGGCCTGCGCCTAAACCGGCTGCTGCTGCGAAGGCTCCGGCTGTTGCGGCTTCTGCTACACCTGCGGCGAAAGCTCCAGGCTCCACGGCTGCTGCTCCAGCGGCTAAAGCTCCGGCCCCGAACGCTCCCGCAGCTGCATCGAAGCCAAGTGCTCCGCCTGCTGCGCCGAAGCCACCAAGTCCCGCTGCCGCGGCGACACCCGCAACGCCGCCGACTGCTCAAAGGCCGGCAGCTCCTCCAGCTCCGGCTGTTGCGCCCGAACCGGCGAAGCCAGCCGCAACTGCCCCGGCCGAACCGCCCACGGTTCCCGAGAAGTAGCGTCGGTCGCGCTCAGAGTAAAAACACTGAACACAGAGAACACTGCGCATGATAACCGAATCGAAACCGCGCGCTTCCTTCGGCGGACGCTGGACGTACGGCATCCTGATCGTGGCATTCCTGTTCGTCCTGATGCCGTTCTTGTTCTGGAATGCGACGTGGTTCGGCCGTCCGATGAACGACGCGCAAATCGCGAAAGCGCTCGCCGACCGCACTCATCCGCGCGAAATCCAGCACGCTCTTGCGCAACTCGAAACGCGCATCGAAGCGCGCGATCCACGCGTGAAGCAGTGGTATCCGCAAATCGTCGCGCTGGCTGCCGATCCGGTGGACGAGATTCGCGTCACGGATGCGTGGGTGATGGGGCAGGACAACACTTCCGAAGAATTCCATCACGCGCTCTCGCAAATGCTGAATGATCCGAACGTGATGGTGCAGCGCAATGCCGCGCTTTCACTCGTCCGCTTCAAGGATGACGCAGGCCACGCGCAGATTCTCGCCATGCTGCGACCCTACGAGATGACTTCGCCGCTCACCGGCACACTGGATACCCGACTGAAGGCGGGCGACATCGTGAATCCCGGCACGATGGTCGCCCACATTGAAGCGGGCGGTAAGAAAAACGAAGTCCGCGCCACGGCGCCGGGAACTCTAATCCGTTGGCTCGCGGATGATCACGCCAATATAACCGCGGGACAGCCTCTCGTCGCACTTGGACCGAGCGAAGGCATGGTATGGGAAGCACTGCGGGCGCTTTACATCGTAGGGCGTTCGGAAGATCTACCGGATGTGGAACAGGTCGCCCGTGCGGCCTATGGGTCATCGCCTCAAATCGGTCAGCAAGCGCAATCTACAGCCCGCGCCATCCGCGACCGCTCAGCGTCGTGAGCGGATTGCCGCCGTGTCACTTGTACGTCATCACCGCCTGGCCGTCTACAATCTTAATGTCGTCAACGTCAGGGGGCAGCCGCAATTTCTCGCGATTCTCCGAAGACGCCATCATTTTCTCTACCGCCGAATTTAGCACCGATTGCGGCAAGGGCATCGAGCCGAGCATTCCGCCAACGGGTTCAAACTTCACATAACCGCCCTCGGTGCTCAAATGCCCGTCGAGCTCGAGAGTCATGTCTTTGCCGTGGAAGTCGAATAGCACATACGCCTTCACGACATCGCCCACCATATCGACCTTCACGTCCTTCACGGACGATTTCACGTCCTCGAGCGTCGGGTCCTGTTCGGCTGCGGGAGCACCGCTTGCAGGAGCGCTCGTTGAGCGCGTTGCACCGCCCCCGACTGCATCGACCGCCAACGGCGTTCGCCCTTCGACCTGCAGATTCTGAGCGAGGTAAGAATTCAGTTCCGTGCGGTCGAGAGCTACATGTGCGGGTAGCCCGGCTGCTTTCGCCCGGTCCGCGGCCTCGAGTTTCTGCTCGGCCCTCGCGGCGGCGCTTGGATCGTTGGGAACGTCAGGCGCGGGAGATTTCCATAGGATGAGAACAATCACCAAGGTGAGGCCCGCAAGGCTTACCCACCTGAGAATCTGATATGCCTTCTTAAATGGCTCGGGTATCGGCATGGATTAACACTTCGAGCGTATCAGAGCCACTTCCGAGCGCTGGAATCAGGCCCACTCGCGTATACAAGTCACTACTGGACTGACGTACAGGTCTTCAAAACGGGTTTGAAGCAGGAAAGGCCGGCAGCGCAAACCGTAGAAAGCAACCTCCGACCAGCACGCAGGAAAAATCAGTACGGCATCGTCCCGTACTTGGCTTCGAACTCCGCCAGCGGCACCATGTCAATAGCGTCCCACGGGCAGCCTTCGAGGAACGCGCCGTCAGGCCCTTTGCTCGTGCAGAGTTTGCAGCCTATACACAGAATCGGATCGACCATGATGCGGCCAAACGGGGGATGCTCGGAGTCCGGCACCCAGAACATGCATGCAGCAACGGGGCAATAGTCAACGCAAGCGGGCGAACCCGAGCATCCGGTGCACATCTCGTTGATCACAGCGACGATGTGCGGCTTGCGCTTGCGCTGCTTCGTATCGCCTTCGGAAATGGGATAGCACTTTTCGATGTCGCCTTCAACGAATCGCGCCACTTCCAGCGTCGCTTCAGTCACCAATTCCTCCGAGTGTTTGTTGCAGACATCTTTATTCTTCACAGGCGGAGCAGGGAAGTCAATGGCCGCTAAGTAGCCTAGACTTCAGTTTACCCTGAGGAACGAAGGGCCTGCCCCAACGCAACGACGCAGCACAACCCATGAATCCTTGGCTCGCACGCGCTCTCGTTCTTTTCGTGCCGAATCTCCAGATTCGAAAACGCAGGTCAGAGCCCAGCGGTACGACCCAACGCAGCCGAAGTTTCCTCCCTTTGCAACATCTAGCATGTAGCATCTTGCGGCGCAGGCTGAAGCCTACGCTACTCAAAACTATTTCCACTGTTCTTTGGACAGGATTGCGCGAGCCTCCGAAAGCACTCTTCATTATGAGGTGAAAGCAGGCGGGCCGAAATTGCATTTTCTGCCGGGTCAAAGGCTGGACGCATTTTTATTCATAACGGAAGGCTGCTTATCGAATTTACTTCAACGCGCGGATCACGGCTGCAGTGAACTCAGCGGTCGTCGCGGTTCCGTGCACGTCGCGCGTGAGCGATTTGCCTTCGCGGTACACCTGGTGCAGCGCGTTTTCCACTCGCCGCGCCGCATCCATTTCGCCTATGTGATCGAGCATCATGATCCCGCTCATCAGCAACGCCGTTGGATTCGCGATGCCTTTGCCCGCAATATCCGGCGCGGTTCCGTGAACGGCTTCAAAGATTGCGACGCTCTCGCCGATATTCCCGCTCGGCACCACGCCCAGTCCGCCAACAAGCCCTGCCGCCAGATCGCTCATGATGTCGCCGTAGAGATTCGTCAGCAGCAGCATGTCAAATTGGTTCGGGTCGAGCACCATCTGCATGCAGGCGTTGTCGATGATCAGCTCTTTGTATTCGATGTCCGGATACTGCTCGGCCACTTTGCGCGTGGACGTGAGAAAAAGCCCGTCCGACAGCTTCATGATGTTGGCTTTGTGAATCGCGTGGATCTTTTTGCGCCCGTGTTTGCGAGCGTATTCAAATGCGAACTTCGCGATGCGTGTCGACGCGCGCTCGGTAATAATCTTCAAGCTCTCGACGACGCCTGGCACTACGGTGTGCTCGAGCCCCGCATACAAATCTTCCGTGTTCTCGCGGATGATGACGAGGTCCACGCCTTGAAAACGTGACTGCACGCCTTCGAGATTTTTCACCGGGCGCAGGTTCGCGTACAAATCGAGCGCCTGACGCAATCCCACATTGATGCTGGGCGCGCCGCCCGCGACGGCCGTCGTCATCGGCCCTTTTAAGGCCACACGATTCTTGCGAATCGATTCGAGTACGCCCGATTGCATAAACGTCATGCCGCGCCGTTCGATCTCCGCGCGGGCAGGAATTTCGTCCCAAACGATATCCACACCCGCAGCCGCGAGGATCTCCTTTACAGCCTTCGATACTTCTGGTCCAATCCCGTCACCGGGTATCAGTGTGATTGTGTGTCTCATGTAAGCGAAGCATTTTAAAGAATTTGCGCTGCTCTGTACACGGCCTCCTCGCGGTTTGGTTCCAGCTTTATAGAAAACGCGTTTTCACCTTGGACTGAATCAAAAACTTTCCTCTCGCATCCAACTCACTGAGAGGCGAGGGCTTACCGTGTTTGTGGGTTGCCCATCACTTCGGGCCTCAAACGCCTGTGAATCTGGTATAATGACATTGAAGGCGCGCACAAGCGGCGCAATTTTGGAGGGTGACAGAATGGTTCAACTAACGCCGGTGGCAGTCACGAAGGTCAAAGAGATTATCCAGTCGCAGAACCCAAGTCCGGCAGGGTTGCGCGTGGCCGTGGTGGGTGGCGGATGCTCAGGTTTCAGCTACCACATGGCTTTCGAGAATCAGATTAATGAGAACAGCGACAATGTCTATGAGTTCGAAGGTCTGAAGGTGCTCGTCGATCAGATGAGCGAAATGTATCTCGACGGCATTTCGATCGATTACATCGAGACCATCGAAGGTTCGGGCTTCAAGTTCAACAACCCGAACGTGAAGAGCACTTGCGGCTGCGGCAGCTCGTTCAGCGTTTAAGGCTGGCTGGTTTTTTGAAGTTTCGACTCCCGGGAAGCGTTTCCCGGGAGTTTGATTTTTGGGTACCATTCTCTACGTCCGCTTCGCTTCCCGCTCCGCTCTCAGGCTCTCCATCACGCTCTGAATCAACTCCTTCGCCTTTGCGAGCTCCTGCGTGATGATGCGAATGTCCATCACCGGCTTCTCTGCGTCCCAATTGCTGTGGCAGTACACGCCATGCTGTCCGACGAGGACCAGCGCATTCGTCAGCAGGTCTAGCGTCACGGCTAGCCGGCCGCGGTGCGGGCCCATCATCGTTTCGTAATGCTCCAATTCGTTGCGGTGCTCGTCGAAAGCCGTCATCGGCGCAATCCCTCCCTCGCTAGCGGACGTTCGAAGTTAGTCCTTCGTCCGCGAAATCGCAACCGACTGACATTCGCCTCACACCGGTGATCAGAGCGAAAGAGACCTAGTCCTAGGACTATCTATTGCGCGCTCTGGAACAATACTGTCCCAGTTCGCTTTACTCAGTTGTATCACTCACAGCATAATCTCGCCGGTCGCTATCTTGTCGCAGTGCCAGAAGGCGGTGGACGGCCACGCTTTTATGTGCGAGCGATTCCAGTCGCGAGCGTAGCGGGCAGCTGCGTCGAACGACCTACGAAACACTTGGGGTGATGCAAAACATGAGACGTTCTGATTTGGTTCGCAACCCTGGGAAAGGCAAATCCGTGCGAACATCGCAAATTGTGTTTGGCGAACGCCAGCATCTGCTTCGCGTACTCGATTCGGTGGAACGCAGCGCATTGCCCGCGGCGCGTCTCGATCAGGAGCGCCGGGTGATTGAAGGATTGATTCATGCGCGCACGCAGGAGCTGAATCGCATCAATCCCGGCTGGGATGAAAAAGTCGGCACGGTGCTGAGCGCCGAAGTGAAGCCCGAGCTGCTCGACCAGCTTTCCAAGCAGGCCCCGCGCGAAGATTTCTATCTGTTGAGGCTCATCAGCGAGCATCCGAAGGTGACGGCGAAGACTCTCGGCCGGCTCTCGCATCATCCGTACTCGGCCATTCGCGAAAATATCGCGCGGCATCCGAATAGCGACGCGTCTACGCTCTCGCGACTGAGCCGCGATCGCACGCAGCCGCTTTGGTATCTCGTCGCGTTCAATCCCAACGCTCCGGCGCCGCTGCGCAAGAAGCTGCAAGAGCGCATGCGCCGCCTCGGCGAAAAATCCGCCACGCAGTAAGAGCAGCTCCGGCCGAATAGCAACACCGACGCAGACTGAGGCCTTGCAGATCGCTCCGCTGCTGTTCCATAACGCCGGCTCGCCCTGAGGCACGAAGGGCATCTTTCCGGCTCTTTTCGACCCGGTCTTGTTCCGCTTTCCGCGCGAAAATAACCCGCGCTTGCATCAGCAATCCACCTCGCGTTACCGCTACGCCCCAAAGCCTTAAAACCTTGGCTTGCCCGCCCCGTCGTTCTTTTACGGCGGCTCAGCCCTCAAGACAAATTGGCTCTTTACTGCTAAAATTATGTCCGTATATTGGCCTACAGGATCGAGCCAATGCTGCCACTTCATTTACAGCCCGAAAGCCACATTCCGCTCTACGTCCAATTGCGCGATCAGCTCCGCGCCCTCGTTCATTCCGGCGAGTTGCGCGACGGCGACCGCATCCCCGCGAGCCGGGAACTGGCTACCCAACTCGGCGTTCACCGCACCACGGTCGCAAATGCCTACGCCGAGCTCGAATCCGAGGGCCTGATTCAGGGACACGTTGGCCGCGGCACCTATATTTGCGGCTCTGCCGTCCGCCATTTCACTCCGGCACCGCGCACCAACGGCAATGGCGGAGGCATGCGCTGGGAATCGCTCTTCGCTGACGAGCGCGGGGAAGAAGGACTCAGCCGCCTGATGCCGGAAGTCCCTCCCGACGCGATCGCGTTCGTCACCGCGCGCCCTTCGGAGGAATTTTTCCCGGTGGAAGAATTCCGGCGCTGCTGCAATACGGTGCTGAAGAATGAAGGCCGCCGCATCCTGCAGCTCGGCTCCACCGATGGCTACGAGCCGCTGAAAAAAGAACTCATCGAGATGTTCCGCGGCGAAGGAATGGCGGTCCGCAACGAACAACTGCTCATCACCGACGGCTGCCAGCAGGCCATCGATCTACTCTGCAAGGCGTTTCTGCGCCCGGGTGATTCCGTCGCGATGGAGAACCCGGCGTATCCGGGCGCGATTGCGATTTTTGCTGGCGCTCGTGTACGCATTCTCGCGGTTGGGGTCGAAACCGATCCTCGCCGCACGGGCCATGTAGGCCTCGATCTCGATTCGCTCGAATCCGTTCTACTGCAGAATCGCGTGAAATTTATTTTCGTCACCGGCGATTTTCACAATCCCACGGGCACCACGCTTCCAGTCGCCGCTCGTCGCCGCCTGCTCGAACTGGCTGCGCACTATCAAGTTCCGATCATCGAAGACTACATCTATGCGCGCCTGCGCGTTCGTGGCACCGCCGTTCCGTCGCTCAAATCGCTCGATCGCTCTGGCAACGTGATTCAAATCGACAGTTTCTCGAAGATCGCATTCCCGGGTTTGCGCGTGGGATGGTGCATCGCCGCCGAGAGTGCCATCGAGCGCCTGCGCCTCGTGAAGCAGTCCACCGATCTGCACACCGACCAGCTCGCGCAAGCGACGCTTGCCGAGTTTGTGCGCCGCGGCTATCTCGCACGCCATCTTGCCAAGATCAAAAAAGTCTATCGTGGCCGCCTCGAAGCGCTCGAAGCGGCTCTTCAGAAGTACATGCCCGAAGAAACCACCTGGACGCGACCGGAAGGCGGGATGTCCATCTGGGTCACGCTGCCGCCGGGCTTCGATGCAGGCGAGCTGCTGATTCACGTCCGCGAGCGCGGCGTGCTGTTTGTCCCAGGCCGCTATTTTTATCAGCAGAGCCCGCAGATGAACACGCTCCGTCTAGGATTCGCGGGGCTCGATGAAAAGAAAATCTTCCGCGGCGTGCAAACGCTCAGCGAATTGCTGAAGATCGAACTGCGCAAACGCCAGCGCGGCGTCCGCAGCGAATCGGTCTCGCGCGTGGCACTCGTCTAACGCTAATGCTACTCACACCTAACCCGACAAATTCCTGCTTCGGCTGCGGCGCCGCAAACCCGCGCGGCATGCTCCTCACTTTCGAGCAGGACGACGCCACCCGCCGGATCCGCGGCGCATTCAAGCTCGGGGCTGAATATCAGGGCGGCGGTGGATTTATCCACGGTGGCATCATCGCGCTTGTTCTCGACGAGGCTATGGGCAAGGTCAATCGCTTCCGCGGCGTTCGCGCCGTCACCGCCGAACTCACGATCGAATACATCCGCCCAGTCCCGGTGGACGAAGATCTAGTCATTGAGGCGCACGAAGTCGAAAAGGACGGCCGCAATCTGTACTACGTGGGCGAGATCTGGAACCTCGCGGGAAAAGTGCTCGCGCGCGGCAAAGGCCGCTTCGTCGAAATCGATCCGGACAAATTCAAGATCGAGCGTTCCGCCGCCTCTGCGACTGGCGTACGAGATCCGTCATCCTAAAAAGGAGAGAAGCAAATGGATTTGATGAGCAACAACTTATGGCGCGTAAAAGTCGGCCTCGCCGAAATGCTGAAGGGCGGCGTCATCATGGACGTCACTACTGCCGCGCAGGCCAAGATCGCGGAAGACGCCGGTGCCTGCGCCGTGATGGCGCTCGAGCGCGTCCCCGCGGACATCCGCAAAGAGGGCGGCGTAGCGCGCATGGCCGCGCCGAGAATCATTCGCGAAATCATGGACGTGGTTTCGATTCCCGTGATGGCCAAAGTACGTATCGGCCATTTCGCCGAAGCGCAGGTTCTCGAAGCCCTCGAAGTGGATTACATCGACGAGAGCGAAGTGCTCACGCCCGCCGACGAAGAGCACCACGTCTGGAAGCACGGATTCAAGGTTCCGTTCGTTTGCGGCGCTCGAAATCTCGGCGAAGCGCTCAGGCGCATTGCCGAAGGCGCGGCGATGATTCGCACCAAAGGCGAAGCGGGCTCGGGAAACATCGTCGAGGCGGTGCGCCACATCCGCGCCATCGTTGGCCAGATGAAAAAACTCACCACGCTCGGCGAAGAAGAGCTGGTTCACGAATCAAAAGAACTCGGCGCGCCTTTCGAACTCGTCTCCTGGGTCGCCAAGCACGGCAAGGTGCCAGTCCCGAATTTCTCGGCCGGCGGTATCGCCACACCCGCGGATGCAGCGCTCGTGATGCAGCTTGGCGCCGAAGCGGTGTTCGTAGGCTCCGGCATCTTCAAATCGAACGATCCGGCCCAACGCGCTCGCGCGATCGTCAAAGCGACAACACACTACAAGGATCCCAAGGCGGTTCTCGAAGCCTCCGAAGAACTCGGTGAAGCGATGAAGGGCCTCGACATCCGCCAGATGGAAGAAAAAGATCTGCTGCAGACCCGCGGCTGGTAGCGAGTTCGTCGTCCTGCTTGCCCTCACGAGGAAAGGGAAGGCATCCGAAAAGGTGCCTCAAGAATTTCAGAATTCGCGATTTCCAACGAAACTGAAACGCACTCTCGATTCAGCATGAGCAAAACGTCAAAAATCGGAATTCTGGCCATTCAAGGCGACTACGACGCCCACGCGAAAGTTCTCGATCGCCTGCGCGCCGAGCACACATTCGTTCGCCGCCCGGAAGATCTTGCCGGCGTCGAAGGCGTAATTCTTCCCGGCGGCGAAAGCACCACTCACCTGAAAGTGCTGCAAGAGGAGGGCCTCTTCGACGCGCTCAAAACCTTCGCCAAAAATGGCGGCGCATTTTTCGGCACCTGTGCCGGTGCAATCCTTCTCGCCAAGCAAGTGCATGGCCCCTCCCAGGATTCGCTCGGCCTGCTCGACATCTCCGTTCTGCGCAATGGCTACGGCCGCCAGCTCGCCAGCGACGTCCACGCCGCTGCGACGAAGCTCAGCAAGAATCCGCTCGAAATGGTTTTTATCCGCGCGCCGATCATCGAATCGGTAGGAAAGAACGTTGAAGTTCTCGCCGAAGACGCCGGCCACCCGGTTCTCGTGCGCGAAGGCAACGTGCTAGCATCCACGTTTCACCCGGAACTGACGAACGATTCCACCGTCCACGAATATTTCCTGAAACTCGTTCGCAACGGGCGCAACGGCTCCTGAGCAATGGACGATTCCTCTCCGCGCCACTGGAAAGTGCTCTTCGTTTGCATAGGGAATTGCGTCCGCAGCCAGATGGCGGAAGCGATTGCACGCCGCGACGCGTCGGACGTCATCGTCCCCGAAAGCGCCGGCCTTCACCCGCTCGGCTTCATCGACAAGACAGCAATTGCCGTCCTGGCCGAGCGCGGAATCTCAGTTGCCGGCCAACACTCAAAAGGACTGCGCGATCACACGCTTTCCAAGCCCGACCTCGTCATCAACATGTCCAGCGCCCCAAGCGCTTCGCTCTTTCACGGCCACCGCTTCGAAGACTGGCGAGTCCAGGATCCCTTCGGCGAAGACATGGAACTCCACCGCCGCATCTGCGATGATATCGAGCGCCGCGTGAAGAATTTAGCCCAGCGCCTTCGTGCTGAAAACGGCGGCTCTCTCTGAGTCTTCGAAGGGGCAACTTGCGTCGCGAAAAAACCAGCGTCTCGCAGGAAGACTACCTCAAAGCCATCTGGGAACTCGTCCAGGAAGAGCAAGCGCCCATCAGCGCTCGTCTTGCGGAAGATCTAGGCGTCACTCCGCCGGCAGTCACCGCCGCACTTAAACGTATGACTCGTGGCGGCTATCTTCGCGTCCATCGCAGCGGCCACATTGAGCTTTCGTCCAAGGGCCGAAAAATCGCCGAGCACCTTGTCCTGCGCCATCGTCTCGCGGAAAAACTACTCACAGACGTGATCGGCCTCGAATGGACGCGCGCGCACGAAGAAGCCGAACGCCTCGAGCACGGAATCTCTGCGGAAGTTGTCGGCCTTCTGCTCGAACGTTTCGGCCGCGACAGCCGCTGCCCGCACGGCGTTCCACTCTTCGGAGGCATGCAGAAGCTTCGCCGTAAACACGGCGCCGTGCGTCTTTCGGAAGCCGAGATCGGCCATTCGTACGAGGTGATGCGCGTATACGAAAAGGACCCGCACTTTCTCGAATTTCTTGTGAACTTCAGCCTCCGGCCAAGCGCGCGCCTGCGGGTCCATCAGCGCGAATATGATGAGACGATGACGCTCTCGATCACCGGTCACCGCCCGCCGCGCATCCATCTCGGCAAACCCGCCACCGAACGCATCTGGGTCCGCCGGCTCAATTAACGGCCACCGCCTGTTTCGTACCGCTGGCCTCCGGCGGGCGTCGTTGCAATTTCTTGGTTTGCTTTTCGTTGGCGCGGCCCCCTGGGCGTCATCGTTGCGGTTTCTTCAGTAGGGGCACGGCATGCCGTGCCCGAAGGCGCTAACTTCACGCATGCGCCATCCAATGCCCCAATTATGGCCAAGGAAAGTTGCCACACTGTCCCCGCTGGACAGCGTAGAATAATCATAGAGACAGAATCGCAGTCGCGATTCCTCTCGGCCCGCCCAGCAAACATTTCGGAATCAAGGGAATCTCATCTACGGACACGAGAACTATGCCAATTCCAACTCGACGCCAATCGCGTCCCATTCACACGCCGACCCACACGCTCGTCTCGACAGGACGAATCATCTTTGCGGGATTGATTCTTTGCCTGGCTCTCGCCACCGCTGCCGACGACCAACCCATAAATAGTGACGCGATCATTCATCACCTCAGCGCCGTCATTTCCTGGTATCGCGACTGCACGACCAAGGTGCAGCCGCCCGGCTTCGCGAGCGACGCGATCTATCAGGGCGACGCTCGCAATCTGGCCGAGCAAGCCATTCGCCTGGCGTTTGATTCCGCGAGAGCGGCCGTACCGTTCGTGAACGCGCAGGGCCAGCAGACCAGCACTGACAACAACGGACAGCCAGCGCAGGGCGCAACACAAAGCCAAAATCTGGCGCAGTTCAAGGCCAAGACCAGCGCGCAACTCGCCGATCTGCAAGCGCAACTCGATTCCGTGAATAAGCAGCTCGCCACCGCGCCGCCTCGCGCGAGGGCCGCGCTACAAAATAAGCGCGACAACCTCCAGGGCCAGATCGAATTGAACTCCGCGATCCTGGATTCCGTCGGGAAAATGCTCAACTTCATCGAAAGCGGCAACGAGACTTCAGGTGAAGGCCTGCAGGGAAACATCGACCAGCTTGCTCGCTCGGTTCCGGAAGTCTTTGGCCCCACGAGCCATCAGAAGACTGAGACCAAGCCGGCCGCTCAGGCTGCTCCCACCACCAATCAACCGGCCTCTCCAAGATCAAGCGGCCTCATCGGAGAAGCAGGCGCGCTCTATACCGAAATGCGCAGCATTCGCGACATCGATCAGCTTGCTAACGAGACGCAAAACGTTCGTGATATCGCCGACTCGCTACGCCAGCCCCTTCGCGACGCGATGAAGGCCACGATCCAGCAGAGCAAGGATCTGGAGAATCAGGCTCCGGCCGGATCGAACTCAGCCCAAAGCGCCAATTTGAAGCCACAATATGACGCCCTGGCGGCGAAGTTTAAGTCACTGGCTGCCGCCCTCATCCCCTTAAGCCAGGAAGTTCTCGTGCTGGATGAGAGCCGCACGAATCTGCTCGAGTGGCGCCGGTCGATCACGCGGCAATCGGGCTCCGCTTTGCGCGGATTGCTGTTGCACGTTGGAACGATCCTCGTGGCTCTGGGACTCGTTCTCGTGCTTTCGGAAGTATGGCGAAGGGCTACATTCCGCTACATCCAGGACGTTCGTCGTCGCCGCCAGTTTCTCACCCTGCGACGCTTCGTTGTCGGCTTCTTGATGGGCATCGTTATCATTCTCGGATTTGTAAGCGAGTTCAGTTCGCTCGCTACATTCGCAGGATTCGTTACGGCGGGCATTGCCGTCGGCCTGCAAGCCGTGTTGCTCTCGATCGCGGCCTATTTCTTTCTCATCGGACGCTATGGCATCCGCGTGGGCGAACGCGTCAGCGTAGCCGGCGTCACGGGCGACGTGGTTGATATCGGGCTTGTGCGCCTGTATCTGATGGAGCTTGCGGCAAGCGGCGGTGATCTTTATCCCACCGGGCGTATCGCCGTATTTTCGAACTCCGTCTTCTTTCAGGCGGGCATGCCGTTCTACAAGCAGATTCCGGGCACGGACTACACCTGGCACGAAGTTGCTGTTCCGATTGTCGCCGGCAGCAACTACAAATCGGTGCAGGAGAAAATTCTGAAGGCCGTCAATTCCGTGTACGACTCGTATCGCAAGGACATCGAACGCCAGCACACAGACGTCGAGCGCCGCATCGACATCTACATGCAAGCGCCCACTCCCGAACCGCAACTGCGATTCACCGACAAGGGTCTCGAATTCCGGGTGCGCTACCCGGTGGAGTTGCGGAAAGCATCGTCCATCGATGACGAAGTCACGCAAAAAGTGCTCGACGTGATAAATGGTGAGCAGGAATTAAGAGCCGCCGTCTCAGGTCCGCCGACGATCCGCACGCCCGTCCACGCGTGACGGCAACTAGCTTCCCGGCAGCCCCACAATATCGAGCGCGTTCACGCGCGAATCGTCCAAGGTGAGTCCCCAATGCAGGTGCGGCCCGGTGACGCGCCCGGTCGCTCCCACGCGCCCAATCACAGCGCCCGCCGCTACAGTTTCGCCAACCTGAACGCCAATCGCTTTCATGTGTCCGTACAACGTATACACTCCGAGTCCGTGGTCGATTACCACCGTGTTCCCAGAGAAATATAAATTTTCGGCCACCACCACGCGCCCTCGCTGCGAAGCATGTATCGGAGTCCCCTCAACAGCCGGAATATCAACGCCGCTGTGCGGTGAACTGGGTGTGCCATTCAGCACGCGCCGCCGTCCAAAATTCTTCGCTGTATGAATCCCGGGCAGCGGAAGCTGAAATGCGCCGGTCCAGAGTTTCTCGGCAGTTACAGTCGCAAACATCGCGCGCAAACGGTCTCGCTCTTCATTGGCGCGTTTGGTTTCTTCGGCGTTGGGTTCGGCGAATTGCGGCGCGACCGCCAATTCCTCGACCGCAAATTTTCCTGAGCCGACGGACACGGGCAACGCACAGCTGACCGCTGCGCCATTCGTCGGCTGCACCTTGAGCCGTAACGCATATTTTCCCGGGGGCTTTTCCAGATCAACGCCGAGAAATCCGTGGAAGATATTTGTGGATTTTGCGTCCTGCCAGAAGGGAAGTGCGCGAGGCGCGTCGTGCTGCGTCCATTCGCCGGTCACTTCACTGATTGCCGCTCTGCCTCGCACCTCGAGCCGCAGCAAACCGCCCTGCACGGCCGACGCTGGAATCGCTCGCACCATGACCGCTCCGCCGCAATCGTGTATGCCGGGTCTTCTTGCCTTCGATTTCGCCTGCGCCGTAACCCGCGATGGCACGCATAGAAAAAACAACGCCGCCGTCGCAACGACGGAAAAACTCCGGCATCCCGCAATCGAGCCTTTCAGCTATTTGCTCCCGGTATAGGTCACGCGCCAGACGCTGTCCGACCCGTCATCGGTGAAAATTAAAGCGCCGTCCGACGCCACCGTTACTCCCACCGGCCGTCCCCAAACCTCTCCGTTCGGCGTGACGAATCCCGTAACAAAGTCCACGTATTCGCCGGTGGCCTTTCCATTTTGCACCGGGACGTAGATGATTTTGTACCCTGTCCGCTTCGAGCGGTTCCAGGATCCGTGCTCGGCCGCGAACGCGTACCTGGAATACTCAGCAGGGAACATCTTGCCTTCGTAAAACGTCATCTCCAGCGATGCCGAATGCGATTGCAGCAGCACGTCCGGCACAATCACTTTGTCCTTCAGCTCCGGATGTTTCCCCGCATGACGCGGATCCTGATTCGACCCAATGTAATACCAGGGCCAGCCGTAAAATCCGCCGTCCTTCACGCTCGTGATGTAATCGGGCACCAGATCGTCTCCAAGGTCGTCGCGCTCGTTCACCGACGCCCACAACACTCCCGTCGAAGGATCGATCGCAATCCCCACCGCATTTCGAATTCCCGCCGCATAAATCCGCTCGCCCGATCCGTCCGGATTGAATTCCAGAATATCCGCGCGATGATCCTCCTCTGCGTCGTCGCTCACATTCGAATGCGAGCCCACGGAGACGAACATCTTCTGCCCGTCCGGGGAAAATGCGATGTCCCGAGTCCAATGTCCGCCGCCGTGCAGCAGGCCGCCGCCCGGAATCGTCGCGACGACAGTTTGAGCTCTGCCGCGCGCCTTCAAATCTCCATTTTGATAAGGGAACTTCACGACGCTACCGGTATTCGCCACATACATGAACTGAGGATTCGCGCCTGGCGGATAGAAAGCAATCCCGAACGGCTTGTTAAGGCCGGTCGCGAACACCTGCACGGTTTGCGCCCGTCCATCTGAACCGATTCCGCGCAGCACGCGAATCTGTCCTCTTTGACTTTCGGCGATAAAGAGATCGCCATTCGGAGCGGTGCGAATCAATCGCGGCTCGCTCAACCCGGTCGCAATCTGGTCAACCTTGAATCCCGGCAGCACCTGCGGCCAGGCGTTATTCGGTCGCGACACCACGCGTGCATCGTTCTGCGCCGATCTCGTCGCGTAGGGCTTCGGCATATCGGCCGGCGTAATCAATCTCCGAACGCCCGGAGCGTCAGCGCGCCAATCGCCATAGGCTCCCTCGCCCTTCAAAAGTTTGCCGGAGTCATCCGACAAGACCGCGCTTGGCGTCGCTCCCTCTTTCCCGTCTGTGTGATTTTTCTCTCGGTTCAGCCCTGTGACAGCGAATGCGAGAACCACTGCCACTGCGGCCACTGCCAGCTTTCCCCTAACGAAAGCCTTTCTCGCGTTCATGAGATTGCTCTCCTCGGACCAGGTCACCCAGCTTATTTATGTGAGATGATTTCGCACGCCGCTCGGTTCCAGTCGCGAGCGGCCGAAAACCGCTCCCAATTCTCCCTATCTGAAATATACTCTCTCACCGCTCAATGGTTCGACGGTTCACGGCGAGCCGTGAGTGCCCTTCGGCGGCAAAGCCGCCCTCGAAGAATTCATCGAGCTGCGCTGGATCACGATCCGTCGCGCGACCCATTACCCGAATAGACGAGGGCTGTTGCGAGCAAGAAAGACGTCTTGTGGGTCACCCCTTCAGGGGCGACATAACACAAACCAACAAGCGGGGGCTTTAGCCCCTGAAGTACCGAACGGAGGCCCAAGAATGATCACCGGTACTCACGCGATTCTCTACACCGACCACTCCGAAGAAGTCCGCGCATTTTTCCGCGACGTCCTCAAACTTCCCTCCGTCGACGCCGGCCACGGCTGGCTGATCTTCTCCCTGCCTCCCGCCGAACTGGGAATCCACCCGGCAGAGAAGGGAAGTCATAGCGAGCTCTACCTGATTTGTGACGATGTGAAAGCCACGGTGGGCGATCTCGAAAAGCGGGGCGTAAAATTCAGGCGCCCAATCACCGAGGCAGGCTTCGGCCTCACAACGTCCATCACGCTTCCCGGCGGCGCGGAACTTGGCCTTTACCAGCCGAAGCATCCGCTTGCCCCGCCTTGGCCCGCGGCGAAAAAGAATCGAACACGCGCCACCGCAAGTCGCTCGAAAAAGAAATCACGCCAAAAGCGCCGCCAATAGACTCCCACCCGAAACAGTTTCGGCCTATTGCCATCGGCTACCGGACGCGCCTATCATAGGCTCTGTACCGATTCGAATGTGGCTGGGCGAACATACGCCCCGCCGAAACCAATGCTCCTGCGCTGAATGCTCGTTCACTTCCAATCCGCAGAAAGCACTTCGAGCCGCATCTCAGGCTCAAAATTCCCGAAAATAAGAAGATCCTTAGAGGAGGATTAGAACATGGCAACAGCTACGCACGCAGTTCAGCTCGACGATAAGGTCACAACTTTCGTAGGCAAGAAGCAGAAGATGCTCATCAACGGCAAGTGGGTCGACTCCGCTTCCGGCAAGACGTTCCCCACCTACAATCCAGCCACTGGAGAAGTCCTCTCGAATGTCGCCGAGGGCGATCGCGAAGATATCGACCGCGCCGTAAAAGCGGCCCGCGCCGCTTTCGCAACCGGCCCGTGGTCGAAAATTTCGCCCTCCGAACGCGGCCGCATGATGTGGCGTCTCGCGGATCTGATCGAGAAGCACACCGAAGAATTCGCGCAACTCGAATCGCTCGACAACGGCAAGCCGCTCAAAATCGCCCGCATCGCCGATCTACCCCTCGCCATTGATCATTTCCGTTACTACGCCGGCTGGGCCACCAAGATTGAAGGCAACACGATTCCAATGGGACTCGCGCGCCAGGGCAGCTACCACGCCTACACCGTTCGCGAGCCCGTCGGCGTCGTCGGACAAATCATTCCGTGGAATTTCCCGCTGTTAATGGCGGCTTGGAAACTCGGTCCGGCGCTCGCCACAGGTTGCTGCGTCATTCTCAAGCCAGCTGAGCAAACACCTCTCACCGCTCTGCGTCTAGGCGAGCTGATTCAGGAAGCCGGCTTCCCGGATGGCGTCGTCAACATCGTTCCCGGCTACGGCGAAACCGCCGGCGCCGCGCTCGCTGCGCACATGGACGTCGACAAAATCGCCTTCACCGGCTCGACCGAAGTCGGCAAGCTCATCATCCACGCTGCCGAAGGCAACCTGAAAAAAGTGTCGCTCGAACTCGGCGGCAAGTCTCCTAACATCGTTATGGACGACGCCGATCTCGAATCCGCAATCCCCGGCGCCTCGATGGCGATCTTCTTCAATCAAGGCCAGTGCTGCTGCGCGGGCTCGCGGCTCTTCATTGAGAAGAAAGTCTTCGATAAGGTGGTCGACGGGATCTCTCAGGCCGCCTCGAAGATCCGCGTGCGTCCCGGCCTTGATCCCGATAGCGACCTCGGCCCGCTCGTTTCCGAAGAGCAGCTCAATCGCGTTTGCGGCTATCTCGAATCGGGCTTCAAGGAAGGCGCCAAGGCCACCACGGGCGGCTCGCGCGAAGGCGACAAAGGCTACTTCGTCAAGCCCACCGTCCTCGTGAACACGAACGACAAAATGAAAGTAGTGAAGGAAGAAATCTTCGGACCCGTCGTCACCGCAACGCCGTTCAGCGATATGAACGAGATCGTCACGCGCGCGAACGACACAGTCTACGGTCTCGCCGCCGGCGTCTGGACGCGCGACGTAAAGAAAGCCCACGCGATTGCGGCGAAACTCAAAGCCGGCACCGTCTGGATCAACTGCTACAACGTGTTCGACGCAGCTCTTCCATTCGGCGGCTACAAGCAATCCGGCTGGGGCCGCGAAATGGGCCACGAAGTCCTGAAGAACTACACCGAAGTGAAATCAGTCTGCAGCGCGCTCTAACCGCCCGCTGCAGCTGCGTTTGCTGAATTGCAGGGCCGCCTTCAGGCGGGCGTATCACGTCAGGGCACGCTTTCAAGCGTGCCGAGAACGTGCAAATCTCTCAGGGGTTTCAACCCCTGAGGCCAAAAAGGGCCGAGCGTTCGTCACTCGGCCCTTTTTTATTCTTCACGGTTTTTGCTGCCCCTGAGATGTCTGAACGCACCGAGGCACAGCCTGGATCTCCACATGCCGAAAAGATCGCACTGTCACGGTGATGGTTTGGTCCTCAATCGAGTTTTGGGCACAACCGTCTGTGAGCTTATAAGTGAACGTCGTTTCCAGTTTCATCTCTGTCATATCCGATTCTGCGGGCGAGAACTTCCAGGTTCGAATGTTTCTCTCGGTTTCCCGTTGGAGGATGGGGTGACCACTGGCAGTTTCGACGCTGCTGACATCTCCGTTTGATGCCACTCGGAACGCCGCGCGTACGTCGCCAGTTATGTGAGCGGTCGCCGCAATGTGCGGGTAATGGGGCAGTAGTGCGCTAGTCAAAACTGGTTCCGTACGATCCCGAGCGACGCTGGAAACGGAGACTAAAAGCCACAGAAGTGACGCTGCTATCGGCCGCATTCGATGCCTCCCGTCTATCAGGTTTAATCAGTATTAATCGGCGGTTCCCAATCTTTACGGTCCTGGCTTCGCCTTCTGCTCCCGCAACTCCTTCTTCCAACCCAGCACGCGCGCCTTGTTCCCAGCCTGCTCCGCCTCCGGCACCATCCCCTTGCGCTGATATCCGCGCGACACCGTCGTCCACGCCAAAATATCCTCCGGCTCGATCTCCAGAATCCGCCGAGCCGTCTCAATCGTCCGGTCAAAATCTTCCTTCGCGTAGTATGCTTGCGCCAGGCCATGCAGCGCGTCCGCAAATTTCGGATCGAGCGCAATCGCGCTCTCGTACTCCGCAATCGCCTCGTCAAGCTTCCCCTCGCCGAAAAAATCGATCCCGGCGTAGTAGTGATCCTCGGCAGTAAGCGGCGCAGTCATCGTCCTCTCATCGCTCCCAATTTAATCGCTTCTACTTTGCTCGTACTCGCGGCGATTCTACCACCCGCCCGCACCTTGCTATCGAACGCCGCGTGCTGAATGCCACATGCTGAACGCCCTCCGCTACTACTGGATCATCTCCAAAGGCTACCGCCTCCGCCCCTGGGCGTCGCCATACATCCAATGGCGCATGGAAACCTTCTTCGGCCACGAAGCCGCCAACCTCGACGCCCGCAAATTCTTCGCCCTGATGTGGCGCGAGCGCGCCCGCATGGAACGTTTCCTCGAATGGGTCGCCACCCGCCGCCGCGCCCAGCACACTGTAACTCGAGATTCGTAATTCGTAACCCGAAGTTCGCGAAGAGTCGGTAGCCACGACGAGCGCCTTTCTCGTCGTGGGCCTTTTCTTGTTGTCCTTCTTGGCGCGCGGCCAGCAAATCCGTTTATATGCGCATCGCACGCTGGTATCATTCAGATAATCGGAACGAACCGCTATGAACATTCGACTTACGCCTGAACAGGAAGCGCTTGTGAAGCGGGAGCTCGAATCCGGCCATTTTCGCTCAGTCGAGGAGTTGCTCGCCCAGGCCCTCCAAGCCCTCCAGGACAAGGACCTCGCGAAAAACGCCGCCGCAACCCTCAACGGCGCTCAACAGGAAGCCGTTCGCGAAATGCTCGACTTCGTTGAAAAGAATCGCACTCGTCTCGACGGCATCTCCGTGAAGGATCTCATTCACGAAGGTCACCGTCTGTGAGCGATCTGGTTTTGGACGCCTCTCTCGCTTTGCAGTGGTTTCTTGAAGACGAGGCCGGTCGCACTTACAGCCTGGACATCCTCCGAAGCCTCTCCGAAAAGCGCTCTCTGGTTCCTTCCCTGTGGTTCTACGAAGTTGTCAATGGGCTCCTGGTAGCCTACCGGAGGAAGCGCTTAACTTTTGAAAAGTGACTGATTTTCTCGTTCGATTGAAAGCTCTTCCAATAGACGCCGCTTCCCAGCCTCCTTCGGAGATGTTCGCGCTACCAGCCTTCGCACGGGAGCATGGGCTCACCAATTACGATGCTGCATATCTCGCGCTCGCCGTTCAATCCAATCTGCCGCTAGCAACAACGGATTCCGCCCTTCGCAAAGAAGCCTCCGCCGCCGGAGTTTCAATCGTCGCCTAGTGTGTAGCACCTATTGGGTAGCCACGACGAGCGCCTTTTCTCGTCGTCGTCTTTTCGCCTCCGAAGCGAGCATCAGATCAGTATCAGTTCAACTTCGCAGACTCGGCCTTCGCAGCAATGAGGATCGGGATATCCGGATCAGCATCTTTCCAAAGACTGAGGAAACCCATATACGCAGCGCGTGCCTTCGCAGTCTCGCCCTGCAACACATAGGCGCGCGCCAGCCCGAGATGTGCGAGTGGACCCAGCGGGCACGCCCTCATCAAACCGCGATGATCGAGCAGCTTTTGAATTTCTCCGCCAGCTTCACTCCCCTGTCGCAACGCCAGCCGCGCCTCCCCGCGCAGGAAAATTGGATAAAGAGGCCCGCCCAGGCCCGGCCAGGTGTCCGGATTTGCCAGCTCATAAGAAGCCGCCGGTTCGACAACCTCGAGCGCCCGCGACGGATTCCTGCCGTCAATTTCGATGGCCGCGCGGATGACAGGAAGCCAGTAGCTGATCACAAGCGTGTCGCGCGGATAAGCCGCCGCCAGCTTATTGGCCAGTTTTTCGGCCTGCGGTCGGTCACCGGCACGGGCGAACGTCAAAGCCGCGAGGATTTCGGAATCGTGGTCAGCCGAAAGCGTGAGCGCAGACGCTGCCGCGTGTCGAGCGCGATCGGAATTGCCGAATTCAGCTTCCCGAACGGCCTCACTCAACATCCACTGCGCCGCGGTCTCCTTCTCGTTGCTGCGGAGAGCGGAGTCGGTGGCGCGTCGGGAATACTCTCGCGCCGAACGCAGGCGCCCATAATAGGCTTCCGTGTCGGATTTTGCCGCGAGGAAGGTTTCCTCAGCTTGGGGCTTGCCAGCGGACCAGGCCAGCTGGCGGTTCATCTCGCCTGCGTCGCCTTCGAGAAACGCGACTCCGAAAAAATTCACTCGCGTCAGCGGGTCATCCCCCACGCCCCGCGCGATTGCTTTCTCATAAATAGCTTTCGCGTCGTCGAGCCGGTTTAGCGCCACGTACGACAAAATAAGATTTGCATAATTCGCGCCGGCATCGGGGCTCAATCGGAGCGCCTCCAGAGTTTCGGCGACGGCGCTCTCGAAACGGCCCGTGGCTCCGTACAAGCCTCCCAAGTTTCCGTGGGCGCGGGCGTCGCGGGGATAGGCTTGCACCCAGATCTGAAAGTTTTCGATGGCCTTTTCGATTTCACCGGTCACCATTTGGTAGTATCGCGCGGCGATGACGAATCGTTCGCGTTCGCTCGCCCGTCCGTTGAGTTGGAACGCCTTGGTGAAATTATCACGCGCCAGGCCCGATTCCCCCAGGTTGTAAAACGAGGTCCCCAGGCCCTCATAAGCGGACGCGAAATTCGGGTCCAGCTCGATAGCTCGCTTGAAGAACGGGACAGCCTCGGCGTCATTTTGCCGGTCTTTGATGAGTCCCTGCGAATACGCCTTCAGCGCATCGAGTGAAGGCGTCGTTGCGTCGGCGAGTGGCGTGGCAAACCTCTCGACTGTGCTCAACGACTCGCCCAGCTCCTCGCGCAATTTCCCCGCGGCGTTTCCCAGCGCATCGAGAACTTCTTCTTTCGCCGCCGCCCTCGACTGTTGTTGTGCCAGCATCTCTCCCGTCCGGCAGTTCACTGCATTGAGCCCAATCACATACTGACTGCCCAGTCGGGCAATCCGGCCCGCAATGTAAGCCTTGCTGTTCGCTCTCTCGCACACGTCGCGGGCCACCGGAGGCGTAATCCGCGTATCCGCAGGACGTGTCATCAGCTTCAATGTCGCGCCGACTCGTTCCTCCGGGACAATATTGAGAAAAGGTGATTGGCGGAGGCTGATGCTGAGCGCCTGCTTCAGCGTGTCGTCGAAGACCGTGTCCCTCGTCTGATTGTCGAAATCCGCCAAAATAATCGTGTCCGCCACATTCAGCGCATGTGCCCTGGGCCCATGCACTAGCCATGCGCCAATCACAGCGGCAACCAGAACTGCTGCGGATGCCGCGGCGGCGAAGGTCTTCACGCGGGTCTTTCGCTTCCGGCGCAGTTTCGATGGCCGCTCGCGATTTCCCGCCTCCTCCGTCCACAAATTGAAGAGGTGCAGACGCTGCTTGTGCTTCACTTCCGTTTCGCCCAGGTCGTGGAGTAGCGGTCCCCATCGCTTCACCTCAATGAGAACATCCGCGGTCGCTTTGGACACCAGGATGTGGCCGGCGTCTCCGCAATCCATCACCCGCTGCGCGATATTGATACCGCCGCCAGCGACGTTACGATTGGCGTTGATGTCCGCAACCCGGTACACGGGTCCCGAGTGAATGCCCATGCGCAGCTTCACTTCAGGATGTTCGCGGAGATTGCGGCTTACCTCGAGGGCGCAGCGTGCAGGAGCTTCGGGATCGCCAAAAAAGACGAGCGCCATTCCGTCGCCGGTTGGCAAACGAATGAGATGATCCTCTGCTCGCGCGCGGGTAAATTCCGTGGTGTTGCGAACCGCTTCCTGGAATCTGCTCAAGACGCTCTGCTGCTCTTCCATGCGCAGAGTAGAGTAGGCCACTATGTCCATGAACAAGACATACGCCATCTCCAGCGACGGCGTATGGCCGGAATTCTGCGCGTCCATTGGTTAGTTGATGCCCAATCCGCAAGCCAGCTATGTCAAGAGCACAAAGGAAACAAACGAAGGCCGGTTTCGGCGGCAATCTTAGGTCGCACCAACCGCCAAGTCAATCGCGGGGGAATCGTCACGACTTGGAGACCTCCCGCTGTTCTGAGAAGATGAGGTTTCCCGCGACGTCACGAGGAGGCGCAGATGGGCCTGATTAC
>Ga0307472_100000018_pt1 | contig 43390 bp, 38 predicted proteins | sample atmos_gasesAM5C__2_FD_204582 | JGI IMG/M metagenome (GOLD analysis project Ga0307472, IMG submission 204582) | Hardwood forest soil microbial communities from Morgan-Monroe State Forest, Indiana, United States - atmos_gasesAM5C_05 | ecosystem: Environmental > Terrestrial > Soil > Temperate...
GCGCGAGAACGCGGTCCGTCACGCGTTTTCAGCCCGAAATGTGGCAGATCGTCCGGCAGTTGCGTACGAAATTTCACCTAAAGAGCTCTTCCGTTTGATGCGCGAGATTCGCGCCGCCGGACTCGAATTACTCGGGATCTACCATTCGCATCCGAACAGCGACAATCTGCCCTCGCTGCGTGATATCGAACGAGCGTACTATCCCGACGCGGCGTACTTCATAATCTCCCCGCACGCCGATGCGCCTCAACCAATCCGAGCCTACTCGATTCGCGATGGCCGCTGGAGCGAACTCAAAATCCAGCCGCTCGATCGAATAGGCTAGAGCGAAATCACAGGCCAAACCGGCAGCTCGGGGGATGATTCGAAGTTATTTTCCGGGGACGCGACGCGACGGGCTGTTTCCCACGCCCTCGGGTTCGATGGGCACCCTCAGCGCGACAGCTGTGATGTCGTCATGAGGTCCCGAAGCATTTGAAAAAGATTTTGCGCCGTTGAAGAGATGGTCGAGCGATTCGTCGGCGGTTTTTCGCGCGCACTCGATCAACAGCTCACCCAAGCGGTCCCAGCCGAAATCTTCGTCGCGATGATTTCGCAATTCGTGCAGTCCGTCGGTGGCGAAGAGCACAGAGTCGCCCGGCTCCAGTTGCACCGTGTACTTGTCGTACGACGTCCTCGGAAAAACGGCTGACGGAATGCCCCCCTCGCCGAGGCGCGAATATCGTCCCTTGGAAACGAGAACCGGATGCGGCAAGCCCGCATTCGAAAACGTGAGCTCCCTCGTGATCGGATCGAATAGAGCATAAATCGTGGCGCAATAGCGGCCAGTGATCGGCCGCACTAGCAGCCGTTCGTTGAGAAGAGCCAGCACCGCCGGGGTATCCTCACCAGTTTTGTTAATGCCGCGCAGCGTTCCCATCACAAGGGCCGCATACATGGCTGCCGCGAGCCCCTTTCCCACCACATCACCCAGGTAGAGGCCCACAAGCCCATTTGGCAAAAGGAAAAAATCCGCGAAATCACCGCCAACTTCAGCAAACGGTGAAAAGCGATAGGCGACTTCCACGCCCGCACCGATCAAATTCCCGGAAGGTACGAGTGAGTTTTGAACCTCGCGGGCAGCTTCCTTGTCAGCCTCGTACGCACTCACGCGCGGAACTGTTTCAAGCGCCCCATGAGAACCCATTTCAGGAACTCCCTCGTAGCTCGCTCCCGATGGTGCGATGCGGTACTCCGCAACCGGGATGCCAAAGTAACAGGCGAATCGAACGGATGTTTGAAACCAAATCAGGACTTATTGTAGCAGCAGCAAGGCTGATTCATTCACTCGGACAGCCTACTGTAGCGCAATGGTATACGTATAATCAAATGAAACACCCCACGCCCGTTGGGACTTGTGAGAATGCCAAATGAAGGAAAGGAAAATACGGCTGTGCTTAGGGATTCGCTCGATGGGCGTGAAGGGCGGTTGCGGCTTCTGCCTCGTCCAGCCGGCGTGTGTAGAGGGGGAATTTCGTCGCAAGGGCGGCCACTTCGCCGCGAATGCGCTGCTCAGTGGCTGAATCGCCCAGATGAGTCAGCACGTCCGCGATCCATCCCGCGATTTTTTCCATTTCCGGCTCGCGCATTCCGCGCGTGGTCACCGCCGGGGTGCCCACACGAATCCCGCCGGCTTTTAGCGGCGGCAGAGGGTCGAAGGGAATCGCATTCTTGTTTACGGTCATGCCCGAGCGTTCCAGAGCCAGTTCCGCATCGCGTCCTGTGATTCCGCGCGAATGCATGTCGACGAGAAACAGGTGATTGTCCGTCCCGCCTGTGACGATGCGGAACCCGTGCTTCGCGAGCGCCGCGGCCAGCGCGCTCGCGTTGGTCACCACCTGCCTCTGGTACACGCGGAATTCCGGCTCCGCCGCTTCCTTCAGGCAGACGGCCTTCGCCGCGATGATATGTTCGAGCGGGCCGCCCTGTAGACCTGGAAACGTAATCCGGTCAAGATCCTTCGCATATTTTTCGCGGCAGAGAACCAGGCCGCCGCGCGGGCCCCGCAGGGTCTTGTGCGTTGTCGTTGAAACAAAATCTGCATAAGGAACCGGGCTCGGATGAATTCCCGCCGCCACGAGCCCGGCGATGTGCGCCATGTCCACAAAGAAAAGCGCCCCGGCGTCCTGTGCGATTTTCGCGATCCGTTGGAAATCAATGATTCGCGCGTACGCACTCGCGCCAGCGACGATCATCTTTGGCTGATGTTCCCGTGCCAGCCGTTCGATCTCGTCGTAATCGATGGTTTCCGTATCTTTCGTTACGCCGTAGGCGACGAATTTGTAGGTCTTGCCTGAAAAGTTTAGGGGATGCCCGTGAGTTAAGTGCCCCCCGTGCGCCAGATTCATTCCCAGCACGGTTGCGCCCGGTTCGAGCACGCTCATATACACCGAGATATTCGCCTGCGTGCCCGAGTGCGCCTGGACGTTTGCGTGTTCCGCCCCGAATAATTGCTTGGAGCGCTCGATTGCAATGCGCTCGACGCGGTCCACGTTCTCGCAGCCGCCGTAATAACGCTTACCCGGGTAACCTTCGGCGTACTTGTTCGTGAAGACGGAACCCATAGCCTCGAGCACCGCTTCGGAGACAAAATTCTCAGACGCGATCAGCTCGAGTCCGGTGGATTGCCGCCTGACCTCGTCGTGCAACGCCTCGGCGACTTCAGGGTCGACCACGTCGAGAGGGCGGCTCATTCGTTTCAATTCGGGGGTTTCGTTGGCCATGGCGGGATTCGCAACGATTCTATCGGAGCGATTGTGCATTTGCAATCAGTCACGGCGGAGTATAACGGCAGCCTTGCGGAACCAAGCGTTTGATGACTGGCGTGGCTTGTTCGCCTTGAGTCTTAAGAGGCGTCACAATAAGCCCGAGTATGCAACCCCTCGGCAGAGAAACGCGTCCTACACGTTGCAAAGTGCCCATCGCCACCTATTTCCTCGAAGCAGAGAATCGGAATCTCGATTAAGATGTTCGGACCGATTCCGATCCACATTCAAGGCCGGGAACTTATAAGGGGGAAGTACTTTGAGGTCGTTCGGCATTAAGTTTGCGGCGGGCACGATTCTATTCGGTGTCGCGCTCGTAAGTGCACATGCGCAAGGCGCTGGTTCCTCCCCAACCCCGCAAAGTCAAGATTCCACGGCTCAGCAATCGCAACTGGCTCAACAGCCTGCCCAAAACCCAAATGCGGCGGCCACTAGTACTCCCGTGCAAAATCTGCCGGATAAAGTTCAACCGGCCGCTGACGTGGACACCAAGAACGCGGAAAATCCCAAGCGCATTTTCGGGATTATTCCGAATTTCATCAGCACCAACGACACCGTCGTCAACCAGGGTCCGTTGACATCTCACGAGAAATATATGCTTTCCCTTCACCAGATGTTTGACTTTAGCGCGCATGTGGGAAACTTTCTGCAATCTGCGATCTCCCAAGCGGCAAATGGCCAGCCGCATTACGGACAAGGTTGGGGCGCGTTTGGAGAGCGCTTCGCTGCGTCGGAAGGGGATCAGATAACGTCAAGCTTGTTCATCTACGGAGTTTTGCCGTCCGTGCTTCATGATGACCCGCGTTACTTCCGCCGCGGCAGTGGCTCGATCGGCAGCCGGATCTGGTATGCCGCTTCGCGCACCGTGGTCACGCGAAAAGATTCAGGCCAACCGACTTTCAATGTACCGCAGACGCTCGGACAATTGATTCAGGGAGGGATTTCCACTTCATACTATCCGCAGCAGGATCGCACCGCATCCGGCGTGTTCACGCAGTGGGGCGTCAATCTCGCTTACAACAGCGGGTACAACATGCTGCGCGAGTTTATGCCTGATCTCGGGCAGTATTTAGCGCGCCGACGCAGCAAGAGAGCGGCGGAAAAGTCTCAAACGAACACTTCTTTAGCCGCAAGCGCGCCATCGAATTAGCAGACCGCAACGGCCGCGAGTAATTCAACTCGGCATTCCATTTGTCCGCTAGCCTTAAGGTTTGTCGCTCCCGGTGACGTGCTTCAGCGGGGTGTGTGCCATTAAAGTATGGGGACCGCCGTAGATAAATTCCTTGGCAACGTTGAGCCCGGCATAGCTCGCCAAAAGGTAATTTCCCATCCGGAAGCCGTCCGACGGGTCATACCGGCTTGGATACCAACCGAGCGCGGCCGTCATAGTGCCGGCATACGGGGCTGCCAGATTGCTGAACGAAAAGCGGTAGCGTCCATCGTCGCCATGGCGCGCCGCTACAGTGGACATCAGCGCATGCACCAGACGGTGGCTGACACCGCTACAATCGCAGCGATAGTAGATCGTGTCCTCGCCGAGGGCTTCCGCCATCAGGTAGCGCGCTGTCGTCGCGGTAATGTTGATTCCGTAGTTGCTGCCGAAACGCTTGAAGTAAGCTTCGGCACCCCCGCCCCATTCCGGAGGAGTGCCCGACCCTGTGCCGTTGATCTTATCGCCCGAAGCCTGGTTGATGCCGGCCGCGGCGGCGCTTCCGAGAATTGCATAGGGGCCGAACGCATCGAATATGTAACTCTTAAACTTCGCACCGTTCGTCGGTTTTTGATACGTTTGACCCGGCTGGGTGTGGCTCGAAGCTGACGATTGCGAAGCTGAGGCCGAGGGAGATGTGCCAGTGCCCGACGATGATTGCGCCTTCGCGAGTGGAGGAACCGTCCCGCAAACGAAAAATGTGAACAAGAATGCCAACACCACTCGCTGCCTTTTCATTTCGATCTTCTCCTTCTAGGATTGGAAAAGGGCGTTGATCAGCCGCACAATTCGCCGAGTAGCCTACCGCATTTGTACTCTTGTTCACAGAAGTTTCTACGGTTTCTTCTGTCGCGGCCGCTGGGCGGTTGGTTGACATCGCCCATCGTCTCCCCTAACCTTTAACGTTTGTTGAACCGCTGATTGGCCCGCTCTAAACGTTACGGACCGGCCTGAAAAGAGGAATTGTCAGCCCATGTCGGACCTGAAACTGCCTACGCGCGCCGAAGACTTTTCCGAGTGGTACAACCAACTCGTTTTGCGAGCCGAGCTTGCGGACTACGCGCCCGTTCGCGGCTGCATGATTGTGCGGCCCTACGGCTGGGCGCTGTGGGAGAACATTACGGCGGCACTCGATAGCCGATTCAAAGCCACTGGACACGTGAATGCGGCGTTTCCGCTCTTAATTCCGCGCAGTTTCATCGACAAAGAAAAATCTCACGTGGCAGGGTTTTCGCCTGAGCTTGCTGTCGTAACGTATGGTGGTGGCGAAAAGCTCGATGAGCCTCTGGTAATCCGGCCCACATCGGAAACGATCATCGGTCACGCCTATGCGAAGTGGATCCAGTCTTACCGCGATCTTCCGATTCTGATCAATCAGTGGAACAGCGTGGTGCGCTGGGAGCTTCGCACCAAGCTTTTCCTGCGCACCCTCGAATTCTTCTGGCAGGAGGGTCACACCGCTCATGCCACCGCCGAAGAGGCGGAAGCGGAAACGCTCCAGATGGTGGACGTTTATACAGATTTTGCAAGGAGTGAAGCTGCGATACCTGTGATTCCTGGGCGCAAATCGGATTCCGAGAAGTTCGCGGGTGCGGATGTGACGTATTCTTTGGAAGCGATGATGGGAGACGGCAAGGCGCTGCAATTTTGCACGTCGCACAACCTGGGCCAGAATTTCGCCAAGGCGTTTGAAATACGCTACCTCGATAAGACCGGCGTTTTGCAGCACTGCTGGACCACCTCCTGGGGGCTCTCGACGCGGACGGTCGGCGCCATCATCATGGTGCATGGTGACGACCAGGGGCTGATACTGCCTCCACGTCTCGCACCGTTTCAGCTCGTCATCGTTCCGATTTTCAAGACGGACGATGAAAGATCGAGCGTCCTAGAAAACGCTCAAAGACTCCGCAAGGAGCTTACTGGCGCGGGCATACGCGTTAAAATGGACGAGCGCGACGGCATGAGTCCTGGTTTCAAGTTCAATGACTGGGAAATGCGAGGCGTGCCTTTACGGCTTGAACTTGGCCCCAAGGATGTCGCGAAAGGATCGGTTGTTTTGGCACGGCGTGACCGGCCCGGCAAGGAAGGCAAATCCTTCGTGCCGCAGGAGGGCATTGCGGCGGCCGTGTCCCAGCTACTCGAGGAGATTCAAAAATCGCTGTACAACCGCGCTCTCGAGTTTCGCAAAGCGCATACCATCGAGCCTGCCAATTACGCCGAATTCAAGAAAGCTGTCGAAACCGGCTTCGCGTTTGCATGGTGGTGCGGCAGCGCCGAATGCGAAGCGAAGATCAAGGAAGAGACAAAGGCCACAATGCGCTGCATCCCTCTCGAACAGCCCGGTGGTTCCGGCAAGTGCGTTCACTGCCAAAAGCCAGCCCGCGAAAAAGGCATCTTCGCCCGGGCGTACTAACACAGCCGCGACCTGCTGCTGGCCATCATTCAACCCCCTTTACTTATCGCAAACACGCACTTCGATGTTTTCTTTTCGCTCTTGCGAGAGGTGCTAGCATCGAATTGTCCTCTTTTTAATCAGGTTTTTGGAGGTAAGGGTCATTTTGAGTATCGTCATTTCTCGACGTCTCCGCAATTCAGAGCGCGGCGGCAGCCGCGTGAAGCTATTCCTTCTGCTTGTCTTGCTGGGTTCGATGATCTTTGCCGGCGTGAAGATCCTGCCTATCTACATAAACAACTATCAGATACAAGATGCGATTGAAAGCGAGGCGCGCTTCGCCATCGGTAATCGCCTAACCCAAAAGGACATTCACGATAACGTCTGGAAAAAGGTCAATGAGATCGGTATTCCTGTGGACGAAAATGGCCTCAAAATCACCGCCAATCCGGGTGCTGTCCAAATATCGCTGGATTACTCGGTCCCAGTCGACTTGCTAGTCTATAAATTCACCCTCGATTTTCATGACCGCGCGGACAACCGCTCGATTTAGAATAGGAATCCATACAGTAGGGGAGCAGGAAATGCGTTGGCGGCGCGCTGGCCGGAAACCAGCTTTTCGTTCGAGCAATGACCCTTTCACACGTGCTGATAGATGGAAAATAATCGCCGGTTTAGAATTCGAATCGCGCCGGGCTTCTGGACGTCTCGGTACGGAATCGCGGTGCTCTGCACGGCTCTCGTGCTGTTGCTCGCCGGTACCTCACTCTTTGCTTACTACTATGTTCAGTTCGGCCGCCTGATTAACGAACGCCTCACCGGCCAGATTTTTCAGAACACTTCCCGTGTCTACGCCGCTCCAGCCGTCATCTATGTGGGCGAATCTCTTCATCCCAAAGATTTGGCAACTTACCTTCTTCGCGCCGGTTATCAGGAAGGCGAAGTTCCCGGAGCTCCAGGTCTGTTTAAGCTTTCGAAAGCAACCGTCGAGATTCGGCCGTCGGCTGACTCTTATTTTCACGACGGCAACGCCCTGCGCGTCGATTTTTCTGCGACTGCGATCACACGCATTTCGCAACTTTCGAACGGCGTCGCTCGCGAGTCCGCTGAGATCGAACCCGAGCTGATTACCAATCTTTTTGACAGCTCGCGAGAGAAACGCCGCGTAGTTCGCTTCGATGACCTCCCGAAAGTGCTCGTCGACGCCGTAATCGCCACCGAAGATAAGCGGTTTTTCGAGCATGGCGGCCTCGACTGGGTCCGCGTTCTTGGCGCTGCCTTGGCCGATCTACGCGTGGGCCAAAAAGCCCAGGGTGCCAGCACGATCGACATGCAGGTGGCTCGCAGCTTCTTTTTCACTACAAAGCGCGAATGGCGCCGCAAGCTAAAAGAAGTCTTGATGGCGATCGAGATCGATCACCGCTTTTCGAAGCAGCAGGTTTTTGAGCTGTACGCCAACGAAGTGTACCTGGGTAATCGCGGCAGCTTCGCCATTCGTGGCTTTGGTGAAGCGGCTGAAGCTTACTTCGGCAAAGACGTCCGCGATTTGAGCCTCGGCGAAGCGGCATTTCTAGGCGGCATCATCCGTGCCCCCAACCATTACGCCACCGCAGAGAGCCACATGGACCGCGCCATCGAAGCGCGCGACCGCGTCCTCGCTCAGATGGTTGAAAACAATTACGCCACCGACGACCAGGCCGCCGCCGCGAAGAAGGCTCCGCTCAAATTCATTAGCGGCGGAATCGACAGCGGTTCTGCGCCCTACTTCGTCGACATGGTGAAAGATCATCTCCTCGAGAAATTCTCCGAGAATGATTTACAAAGCCAGAGTTACCGCATCTACACGACTCTCGATCCGAGTCTTCAACGCGCGGCTACAGCCGCGGTTAATAACGGGATGGAGAAGGTTGATAAGCTCCTGGCCAAGCGCTATGCAGCCTGGAAAAAGGCCGGCCAGTCCGTGCCGCGACCGCAGGTGGCGCTTGTCGCGCTCGACCCGAGAACAGGCGAGATTCGCGCCCTTGTCGGCGGACGCAACTACGGCGAAAGCCAGCTGAACCACGCTCTCGCGCATCGCCAGCCCGGATCGGTGTTCAAGCCTTTCGTTTATGCCGCGGCATTCGATAACGCCGTGAAAGATCTTCAGCCTATTGTTACGCCGGTCACCACTGTCGACGACGTTCCTACAACGTTTCAATTTGATGGAAAAGAATACACGCCCGACAATTTCGGCCAGGAGTTCTACGGCACCGTCACCGTTCGTGACGCGATGATCCATTCACTCAATGTGGCCACTGTGAAAGTTGCCGAAATGATTGGCTATCAGCGCGTCGTCGAGCTTTCCCGGCAGATGGGGCTGGGCAATAACATTATGGCGACTCCTGCAGTTGCGCTCGGCGCATACGAAATGACGCCCGTTGATGTAGCCGCCGGGTACACCGCGTTTGCAACGAACGGGACCCGGGCTGATCCGCTCTATTTACGCAGCGTCGTCGGCGCGGATGGCAAGCTCGATGAATCGGATTCGCCGAAGACCCACCCTGTCCTTGACCCGCGCGTGGCCTATCTCACGACGACCTTGATGGAAGACGTGATCAATCGCGGCACAGGCGCCTCCGTCCGTTCGCTGGGGTTTGCGGCGCCGGCAGCAGGGAAGACGGGCACTTCGCACGATGGCTGGTTTGCGGGATTCACCTCGAATCTTCTCTGCGTGATCTGGATTGGGTTTGACGATAACCGCGACCTTGGTCTTTCGGGTAGCCAGACTGCCGCTCCCATGTGGGCTGAATTTATGAAGCGTGCGGTCACGCTTCCCGCGTACGTGAACACGGAAGAATTCGATCCGCCACCAGGTGTGATCCAGGAAGCGATCGATCCGCGAACGGGCGAGCTCGCCACCTCGACCTGTCCTCAGTCCGAGCAGGAGTATTTCATCGCAGGCACCGAACCGACCCAGTATTGCGGTGAGAATGACGGCCGTCTCGCCCAGTCCGCGCCCGGCTCCTGGCTATCGCACCTATTCGGCAAAGGCTCGCCGCAGCCTCCTGCGGCTCCCAATTCGTCGCCAAGCGCGTCTAACAATCCAAACGCTCAGGCGAAATCGCACGGAAAAAATGGGCCTGCCGCCGACCCGTCTCAGCCAACCGGGGAGCCAGAGAAGAAAAAAGGCTTCCTTGACAAGATTTTTGGTATCTTTGGAGGTAGCAAAAAGCCTGCGGACAGCTCGAAACCCCAACCGTAGGTCCGGCGCGGAAAAGGAGCAGGGCAATGAGACGATTCGTCTTCTTTGCCGTTCCGCTGTTATCGGTATGTATTCCTTCGTTCGGTGCGCAGCAGGCCCCGTCGGCATCCACTCAGCCCGCTTCTGCCCAACCCGCGTCAACCTCTTCCGATACGGTCTATGTTGCTACCGCCAAGCCTGAACTCACTCCCCGCCAAGCCGCGGAAATGAAGGGCGACATCTTCATGGCCCGCAAGGAATTCAGCGAGGCGGCGGGCGCCTACGAAGCGATTCTCCAAAGCGAACCGAAGAACGCCGAGCTTCTGAATAAGACAGGAGTTGCCTATCAAGAGTTGGGCAACCTAAATCGCTCCGAGCGTTATTACCGCAGGTCGATGAAGGCCGATAAGAATTTTGCGAGTCCCATCAACAATCTTGGCACGGTTGAGTACCAAAAAAAGCACTACAGCAAATCCATTGCTCTTTACAAAAAGGCGCTCGTGCTCAAGATGGAGACGTCCACCATCTACAGCAACCTCGGCTACGCCTACTTCGCGAACAAACAATACCCGGAAGCGATGGCCACCTTTGACAAAGCCCTCGCGATCGATCCGGGGCTTTTCGAGCGAAAGAGCGCTTACGGCACGATCATTCAGCAGCGCACGACGACCGACCCTGGCTTGTTTAACTTCTTAGTCGCGAAATCCTATGCCGCGCTCGGCGACGCCGCGCGCGCTGCGCGCTTTTTGAGACTCGCTCGCGACGACGGATACAAGGACTTTCTTTCCGCCGAAACCGATCCTGCCTTCGCTAAAGTGATCAAAGATCCACGCGTGCAGGAGGTTCTGCATGTGATGCCGTCGTACCAGAGCGACGCAAAACGCACCGAGCCGCCTTCGCAAGACTAGCGCGCAGCACTAGGTGGCGATTGAGCTCGCCGGCTCTGAGATTGTCCGCGTAGGCTGTTTGAAGATCCCGTTGTGTCCTGTGGCAACGTCCTCGTACGCATTCGCCTCTCGTTGCGAACGCTTCACATCTTCATCACCAACTCTTGCTATAATGTCTGTCTGAAATGTTGTTCCAAAAATTGCGGCGCTATGCAGTGATGTTCTTCGCGCTCGCCGCACTGTCGTTCACGTTGGTCCAGCCGGCGCGATCCGTTCCCACTGCATCAAATCCCCCAACCGTCATCGAACTCCGCATCGACGGCGAGATCGAGCCGGTTCTCGCCGAGTACATCGTCCGCGGCATTGACGAAGCAAATGCCGATCGCGCCTCATTGATTCTCATCACGATGAACACCCCGGGTGGACTCGATACCTCGATGCGCGAAATTATCCAGGCAATCCTGGCCTCCAAGGTTCCGGTCTGCGCCTACGTCGCACCCACTGGATCTCGTGCTGCTTCTGCCGGATTTTTTGTCCTGCTTTCCGCCGACGTTGCGGCAATGGCTCCCGGCACCGACACGGGCGCCGCCTCGCCCATTCTTGTGTTTGGCGGACAGCCGGCGCAGATCGACGATACGCTGCGTAAAAAAATCGTCAACGAAGCGACCGCCTACCTGCGCAGCTACGTCACCCAGCGTGGGCGCAACGCTGAGCTCGCGGCCACCGCCGTTACCGATGCGAAAGCCTTCAGCGAGAAAGAGGCTCTTGACGGTAAGCTCATCGACCTTATTGCCATCAACCGCGAAGACCTGCTCGCAAAACTCAACGGCCGCACCATCACGCGTCTCGACGGCGCGAAGGTTCAGCTGGCTCTCTCGCAGCCTATTGTTACTGCGCATGAAATGACCGCGCGGGAAAAGTTTCTGACGCGAATCGTCCAGCCCGATGTTTTCTTCATTCTCCTAATCGTCGGAGTACTCGGCCTCTACATTGAGTTCTCGCACCCTGGGATGTTCGCGCCCGGTGTAATTGGTGGCATCGCTCTGGTCCTCGCGCTTTTTGCGATGCACATGTTGCCCGTGAACTTTACAGGCTTGTTGCTGATCGTCGTTGCATTCGTATTTTTTGTTCTCGAAGCCAAATTCCCTGCGCACGGTGTTCTCGGCGTGGGAGGCGTGATCGCCATGGTACTCGGCGCGCTCATGCTGATTCGCTCGCCGCTCACCGGAATGGGCGTCAGCCTCAGCACGGCCGTGGGTGTCGCGCTGCCGTTTGCTGTCATCATCGTGATCCTGATGCGCCTCGTCCTGCGCTCGCGTCATTGGAAGCAAAGCACCGGGAAGGAAGAGCTGGTCGGCGAGGAAGCGGAAGTGACTGAAGCTGTCGGCTCGGGCAACGCCGCAGGCATGGTCTTCGTTCACGGCGAGCTTTGGCGCGCCGCCGCTCCGGACGGCGTGAGCATCCCCAAGGGCGCGCGCGTCCGCGTCAGAAAAGTCAAAGGGCTAACGCTTGAAGTAGAACCCGCTCTCGCACCGCATACGGCTCATTCGCACGAGACGCTCGAGGGGAGGCAGTAATGGATTTCGCGACGGTCGTTTTCGCCATTGGCGTGCTGATTTTTGTGATCTGGTTCTTCAATTCCGTATATGTGATTAAGGAGTGGGAACGCGGCGTAGTGCTGCGCCTGGGCCGCATGCTTCCGGAAGCCAAAGGCGCGGGCCTGCGGCTGGTCTTTTTCCCGATCGATAAGCTCACGCGCATCTCCTTGCGGATCGAAACGCTCGACGTGCCTCCGCAGGACGTAATCACGCGCGACAACGTCTCCGTAAAAGTGAATGCGGTATGTTACTTCCGTGTGGTGGACGCAAATCTCGCTCTCTCGCAAGTTCAGAACTACCTGTACGCAACTTCCCAGCTGGCGCAGACCACTCTTCGCAGCCTTATCGGCCAGTTTGAACTGGACTCAATCCTCTCCGAGCGCGAAAAGGTTAACGCCAAGCTGCAACAAATCCTTGACCAGGATACGGAGCCCTGGGGTATCAAGGTAACGAAGGTTGAGGTCAAACAAGTCGATATCCCGGAGAATATGCAGCGCGCCATCGCCAAGCAGGCGGAGGCGGAACGCGAGCGCCGCGCGAAAATTATTCACGCAGAAGGCGAATTCGAAGCTTCCACGAAGCTGGCGGACGCAGCTGAAGTGCTGGAAAAGCAGCCGGCTGCTATCCAGCTCCGGTATTTGCAGACTTTGACCGAAATCGGCGTCGAGAAAAACACGACGATCGTATTTCCGCTGCCGGTAGATATCATTTCGCAGTGGGTGCAGACCGCGGCGGCGAAAAAATAGGAGCCCATGGCTGGAAGAGGACAACGCGGAGGCGGCGACCGGGTGCTTGAGAGCAGACACCTGGTAGGACTTTTCCTCGGAGTCGTTCTGCTCTGCGGCGTGTTCTTTACACTCGGCTACGTGATGGGACGCAACCAGTTCGGCGGCCCGGTACACGCCGAGGATTCTAGAATTCACGAAAAGCCGTCCCCCGCGTCATCTGCAGCAAAATCGAAACAGTCCGATCCGGCGCCGTCATCCGCGTCTGGCGAATGGGATTTTTACGGGAAGTCCTCACCCAAGAATCCAGGTGCAGCCGGGACGCCTGCCGTGGCAACTCGCAACGGCGGAACTTCTTCCGCACCGGGCGCGAGAACGAAACCGGTCGCTTCCACAACGCCTTCAGCCCGTTTTCAGCCGCCGAAGATGGGGAAGAGCGCGATCGTTCTGCAGGTCTCCGCTCTCACGCGGCAGAGCGACGCGCTTGCCATGGCCGACGCCATCCAGCAGAAAGGGTTTCCATCCTTTGTCGTCACGCCCACTACTGACAATTTCTATCGCGTCCAGGTGGGACCGTATGCGGACGAAAAATCCGCAGATGCTTCCAAGCGCGCTCTCGAACAGGCTGGTTTCAAGTCTATAATTAAACGCTAGATGACATCTAGCAGGCAGACGCGAGTCCTGCTCGCCCTGGGCAGTGGCATTGCCTTGGCAGTGTCATTCCCTGATTACAATTTGCCGCTGCTCGCGTGGGTTTCGATCGGCATGCTTGTTCTCGCTTCCATCGGCGCGACGCCTCGCGAAGCTCCGCTGTACGGTTTCCTTCACGCTTTCGTTTTCTATCCCATCTGCCTGCCATGGATTGCCACTGTTATGCGTCAGTATGGCAACGTTGACCCATGGTTGTCCGCGGGGATTCTGAGCCTTTTCGGAATCGCGGGCGGAATCATCTGGTCCACGTTCTCCACGAGCGTCGCCTTCATCGCGCGAAGAAAAGGCATCGGTCTTGCGTGTGTGCTGGCTCCATTCTTTTGGGTCACACTTGAGTTCGCGCGCACTCATCTTCCGTACATCGGCTTCCCGTGGAATCTCACTGGCTATGCCGCGAGCAACAGCCTCGCGCTTCTGCAATTGACTCCCATCACTGGAATCTGGGGGCTTTCTTTCGTCATTGCGGCATACGGCTCATTTCTCGCTTATGCAGTCTTGGTTCGGAGACCCCAAGTCTGGAAAACTGTGCTGGCTACCACGGTCGCTCTACTTGTGATCGCCGCCGGCGGCAGCTATTTGGTGCCCACCACAATGCCGCATCATATCGCGCATCTGGTCCAAACAAATTTCCCCCAGTCCGAGCAGTATCCTTCTGACTGGATGCAGGTTCATGCAGTCGAACTCGATCAGCTCGCGCAAATCAGCATCGAAGCGGCGAAAAAAACTCCGGGCCTCGTCGTCTGGCCCGAAGTTCCGGCGCCATTTAGCATGCAGGATCCGTCGTTTGCCTCGCGCATGGTACAGATCGCGAAAGAATCGGGAGGCGAGTTTCTGGTGGGCGTCGTTGACTGGCAGAAAAATGTTGACTGGCAGAAAAATCCGAATGGCAACGCTAAAAATCAGTGGTCGGCTTACAACAGTGCCGTTCTGCTCGATTCATCGGGGCGGCGCACCTATGCCTACAACAAAGTTCACCTGGTCCCGTTCGGGGAATATGTCCCGCTGCGCGAATGGCTCACGTTCGCAGGCCGCCTCACTGCCGATATTTCCGATTTCACTCCCGGCATCGAATATACGGTGGGTCACGCCGACCGCCCTTTCGGCACGTTCATTTGCTACGAAGCGATTTTCCCCAACGAAATTCGCCGCTTTGCCGCGAATGGCGCCGAGCTTCTGATCAACATCTCGAACGACGGCTGGTTCGGCCGTAGCGCCGCTCCCGCGCAGCACCTGATGATGTCGCGCGTCCGCGCCATCGAAAGCCGCCGCTGGATGCTTCGCGGTACGAACAACGGTTTCACCGTCTCGGTCGATCCTTACGGCCGGATCGTAGCCCGTCTTCCTACGGACATTCGTGGCGAACTCGAAGCCCCTTACGATTTCCGCTCTGACCTAACGCCATACGTCCGCTTCGGCGACTGGCTCTGCTGGCTCTGCCTCTTCACGTCGCTGTTGATCCTAGGGATGGCATTCGCTCGCCCCACGCAGCGTTTGCAACGCTGAGGATCGGCGTTTTTTTCAGTAGGGGCACGGCATGCCGTGCCCGAACGCCCCGCGCTGGCAATTCCCCCATATGCACAACCTCCATTCGCTCCCAACCCATTTTCAATTTTCGATTTTCCATTTTCCTGTGTACGATATACCTATGCCCGAACACATCGAAGACATCCAGCACCGCTACGTCGACCTAAAAAAACGGATGGAACTCGTGCGGAGCTATCTTTGACGCCCCTGCCGCCCGCCAACAACTAGCCGCACTGGAAGAAAAAGTCAGCGACGCAGCTTTCTGGCAAGATCAGGAAAAGGCCCAGGCCGTCTTGCAGCAGCGCAAAGTAATCGAAGACCGCGTTAGCGCCGAAGACACGCTCAATCGCAAAATGAGCGACGTCGAAACCTACTTCCACCTCGCCGAAGAAGAACCTGATGACGCCCAGCGCGCCTCGCTCCTCGAAGATGTCGCTAAAGAAATCGCCGCAGCTGATGCCTACGTCTCAAGCCTGGAAACGAAAACCCTTCTTGCCGGCGACAACGACCGCCTGAACGCCATCGTCACCATCAAGCCCGGCGCTGGCGGCACCGAGTCGCAGGACTGGGCCGAAATGCTCCTCCGCATGTATCTGCGCTGGGCAGAACAAAAGGGTTTTCGCGCGTCCATCGTGGATTCAACGCCGGGCGAAGAAGCCGGCATTAAATCTGCCACGGTGCTTATCGAAGGCGAAAACGCCTACGGCCTTCTCTCCGGCGAGAGCGGCGTTCACCGTCTCGTCCGTATTTCACCGTTCGACCAAGCCGCCCGGCGCCACACTTCCTTCGCGTCGGTCTTCGTGATCCCTGAAATTGACGACCAGATCGAAATCAACGTCCGTCCCGAAGATTTGCGCGTCGATACCTTCCGCGCCGGCGGTCACGGCGGACAGAACGTCAACAAAGTCGAGTCCGCCGTCCGCATCACCCATCTTCCGAGCGGCGTCGTCGTGCAGTGCCAGAACGAGCGCAGCCAGCACAAGAACCGTGAAATTGCCATGAAGATGCTTCGTTCGCAGCTCTACGAGCTCGAAATCGAAAAGCGCCGCGAAGATCTGCGCAAGCTCGACGCCTCCAAGCCGGAAATCAGCTTCGGCAGCCAGATTCGCTCCTACACGCTCCAGCCATACCAGCTGATTAAAGACGTCCGCACCAAAGTCGAGCGCGGCGACGTGGACAAAGTTCTCAACGGCGACCTCGACGAATTTATCCGCGCATATCTTCTGTACCGACGCGACCTCGACGCCACCCCCGCGCGTAGGTAGAAAGCAACTTTGGACTGCAGCTACCTGTGTTCTCCGCCTCCCGGATGGTACAGCGGCGGTCCTGAACAGAAATGGCCTGCCCACAGGCAGGCCATCGCTGTCATCGAGAAGTTGCAGTCGGATATTTAGAACCGGTAGGTGAGTCCTACGTACGGTTCAGCCATATGCGAGGTGGCATTCGTGAGTTGGCTCGGCACGGTAAAGTCAGGCGCCTTATAGATTAGGCCCCGGTAACCGAGCTGTACTGCGAGTTGGCCCAGCATCTTATACGTCACTCCGCCGCCGTAAAGAAAAGCCGGACGACTCTGCGCGAGCCCGCCTGCGTTAGATCCGCTTGCGATGGGAGACGAGAAGAACAGTGCGCCGGTGCCGGCCTCTGCGAATGGATGAAGACGCGCCTCATTCGGCACGCCGAACGCGAACTGGTAGGCCAGAGACGCTTCATTGACGTTTGCTTGTGTGACGCTGCCGGAGCTATAGAATTGCGAGAAGCGCGTATATCCGTAATTGGCCTCGATCGCGCTCCAGCGATTGAAATGATAACGATAATTCACCAGCAATCCACCGGAGTAGCTTGGACTGTCCGTCACTCCGAGTCCGGTCGCTTGCTTCTGGAAATCCCCCGTGAAGTTCGCGGACACTTCCGACTTACCTCCCTGCGCGAGAGCAGGCAAAGTAAGCAGCGCAAGCATCGCGAACATTCAGACTTAGTTTAGTTTGCATTTCAGGTCGCCTCACGTTTTTGGACAGGCCGGTGCATGTGCACGGAGACACCCGTACCCTCGATCGGCCCATCATTTTTGATTTTTACGACTGACGGTTCTCAGCGAATCTCACACCGAGCGATTAAATGCGCCCGCGCACGAGAGCCGCTGATGAAATCCGTTGCGTTGGATGGACGGCCATCAGAGCCGGTTGCACCATTTGTGGGTGCCACAGAAGAATAAATCCGAAACTTTTTGGAACTTTTATTCGTCCCGTTTTTCTCACTCTGTACCGGCGCGATCTCGACGCTGCTCCGGCCCGCAGGTAGCGGGGCAGGAAAGATAGATTGAGTAAGAATCCGGACCTCCCGAAGCCGATGGAGACCTGTGCAGACCATCGAGCCTTTGTCAGTGAAACTGCGAGCGAAGCTTGGCACCTGGCCATCCCTAATTGGGGAATTTCGTTGCACCTAAAGCCCCCGTAAATTCTGCTCGTTCGAGGATTTCCGGCCCTTGTTTGCCTTTCATTTCAACGCTTTAAATCCCCATTCACCTTTGCTTTAACCCATTTCCCTGCATCACGTTGACACCCCCATACCCGCATGCTACCGTCATTATTCGTGGGTTTCGCGTTTACTAGCTAAATACGGCCCCGCACCTGCTTTCCACTGTTTGGGAGGATACTGTTTTGGCGCATGCCGATGAGAAGTTCCTATTTACCTCGGAATCCGTAACCGAGGGTCACCCCGATAAGATTGCTGACCAGATTTCCGACGCCATTCTCGACGCCGTCATGAAAGACGACCCGATGGGCCGCGTCGCTTGCGAAACCCTCGTCACAACCGGTTTGGTAGTCGTCGCGGGCGAAATCACCACAAAGACCTATGTTGATTTTTCTGATCTCTCGCGCGAAGTGATTCGCGATGTTGGCTACACCCGTGCCAAATACGGCTTCGACTCGGAAACCTGCGGCGTCATCTGCGCCATCAAGAAGCAATCCGACGATATCGCGATGGGCGTTGACACCGGCGGCGCCGGCGATCAGGGCTTGATGTTCGGCTTTGCCTGCGACGAAACTCCCGAGCTGATGCCCATGCCAATCCAACTCGCGCATCACCTCACCAAGCGCCTCGCCGATGTTCGCAAGTCCGGCAAAATTGATTTCCTTCGCCCAGACGGCAAGTCCCAAGTCACGGTGGAATATATCGATGGCCGTCCCGCTCGCGTTGATACCGCGGTCATCTCCACTCAGCACAGCGATAAAGTTTCTCAACGCGAATTGACCGAAGCGATCATCAACGAAGTTATCAAGCCGGTGATTCCCGCGGACATGCTCGATAGCAAAACAAAATTCCATATCAATCCCACCGGACGTTTCGTCATTGGCGGCCCGATGGGCGATGCAGGCCTTACCGGCCGCAAGATTATCGTTGACACGTACGGGGGCTACAGCCGGCACGGCGGTGGCGCTCTTTCCGGAAAGGATCCAACCAAGGTCGACCGTTCCGCCTGCTACATGGCGCGCTACGTTGCGAAGAACATCGTCGCCGCGGGCCTCGCGACGAAGGTCGAAGTGCAACTTGCCTACGCGATTGGTGTTGCGGAGCCGGTTTCCGTTATGACTGACACTTTCGGCACCGGCGTGATTCCAGATTCGCAGATCACGGAATTGATTCGCGCAAACTTTAAGCTGACGCCGAAGGGCATCATCGAAACGCTCGATCTTCGCCGGCCGATTTACCGCCCGACCGCAGCGTACGGCCACTTCGGACGCACTGGTCCCGGCTTTACCTGGGAGAAGACGGACAAAGCCGGCTCAATCCGCAAGGAAGCCGGCTCTCGCGGCGTGGTCGCAGTCTCGCGCCCATAAACGTGGATAGCGTCGCCCAAATGCGCAATTCGTGATTGCCGTCGCAGCGCCGGTCTTCAGACCAGCCGCTGACTTTGACTTAGATTTTCCGAATTCATTTGAAAAGGGGAGTCTCCGTGGAAACAGTGACAAGACTGAATGGCGACGTAAAGGACATCGCTCTCGCAGATGACGGTAAGCGCAAAATCCAATGGGCGAACCAGCACATGCCCGTCCTGCAACTCATTCGCAAACAATTTATAAAAGACCAGCCCCTGAAGGGCATCCGCGTCTCCGCCTGCCTGCACGTCACCAGCGAAACTGCGAATCTAGTCATCACCCTTCGCGATGGCGGTGCGGACGTTGTTCTGTGCGCCTCCAATCCGCTCTCGACGCAAGATGACGTCGCCTCATCGCTCGTCCGCGACTATAACATTCCCACCTACGCCATCAAGGGCGAAGACAACGCCACCTACTACTCGCACATCTCCGCCGCGCTCGACCACAAGCCGCAAATCACGATGGACGACGGCGCCGATCTCGTCACGCAGCTGCTGACGAAGCGCACAGATTTACTGAACGGAGTCATCGGCGGCACGGAGGAGACCACCACGGGTGTCATCCGTCTCCGCGCCATGGCCAAAGACGGCACCCTGAAATTTCCGATCATCGCCGTCAATGACGCGCTCACGAAGCACTTCTTCGACAATCGCTATGGCACCGGCCAGTCAACGCTCGACGGTATCATTCGCGCTACGAACCTCCTTCTCGCCGGCCTCAAAGTAGTTGTCGCAGGTTATGGCTGGTGTGGACGCGGCGTCGCCATGCGCGCGAAGGGCCACGGCGCGGACGTCATCATCACCGAAATCAATCCCACGAAGGCCATCGAAGCCGTGATGGATGGCTTCCGCGTGATGCCGATGAACGAAGCCGCGAAAGTCGGCGACGTGTTCGTCACCGTCACCGGCAATAAGAACGTTATCGCCCATGATCATTTCGAAAGAATGAAAGATGGCGCCGTGGTCTGCAACTCCGGCCACTTCAACGTCGAGATCGACATTCCCGCGCTCGAAAAACTTTCGAGCGGCAAAAAAGAAGCCCGTCCGTTCGTCGATGAATACACGATGAAGGACGGCCGCAGGCTCTACCTGCTCGGCGATGGTCGTCTTATCAACCTCGCGGCCGCCGAAGGCCACCCCGCGTCCGTGATGGACATGAGCTTTGCCAATCAAGCTCTCGCCGCCGATTACATGGTCAAGAACGCAAAGGATCTGAAGCCTCAGGTCTATCCGGTTCCCGAGCACCTCGACCAGCAAATCGCCAAACTCAAGCTCGAATCAATGGGCTTCCAGATCGACAAGCTCACGCCCGAGCAAGAGCTTTACCTAGCCTCCTGGTCCGAAGGCACCTAAACTCTTTTCGCAAGTGATCGACAGTAGGGGCACGGCACGCCGTGCCCTCTGTAGCCCGCACCTCGCTTGCAGCAACTGCTCTAAGTCGGGGTAGCCGCGACGAGCGCCATTCTAGTCGTGGACCGTCCGTATTTCTCACAGCGTCATCCCGAGCGGAGTCCCGCGTGTTTTTGTTTCCTTCGCGAAGCAAAGGCGCGGGACGCAGTCGAGGGATCCCTCTTCGCCTTTAGTGGGACAGGCAATCTTGCCTGTCTTCTGCCGCTCACAAGCCCTCGATCAGGCGATAACTGCACTCGTAAGAAGTCGACAACTCTCACCTTAATTTTGAAATTGCCGTAAACTACTGCCGCCGAATTCGACCTACGGCCAGGAGGCCGCCATGAAACTCGCCCGCATCTCTTCGCTGTTAATCCTCATTGCCGGATTTCTATTCGCCACTCGCACTCACACAGCTACAGCGCCGCCGGGGCCGAATTTCATCCTCGTCGCCCACAGCGGAGCCGGCGACTACAGCAAAGCAACTCCCGAGTTCATCGGGTCGCGCCGCGCCGCCATGATCGTCGCCATCAAGAAGGGCTACGCGATTCTCGCTTCAGGCGGCACGAGTCTCGATGCCGTTGAATCCACGATTAGCTCCATGGAAGACTCCGGCCAGTTCGATTCCGGCCGCGGCGCTTATTACACCCGCGACGGCGTCCCCGAAATGGATGCCGCCATCATGGACGGACGCACTCTCGCCGCTGGTTCCGTCGCCGCGCTGCAGCACATAGCAAATCCCATTCACCTGGCGCGCCTCGTCATGGAAAAGACGCCGCACGTGATGCTTGTCGGGCCCGGCGCCGAGCGCTTCGCCCAATCGCAAGGCATCGAACTCGTTTCGCCGTACTACTTCTATAACGAACACCTCTGGCAGCAGTACAACCGCGCAAAAGAAAAAGAAACCGAAGACAAAAAGAAATCTTCCGCGCTTCCCGCCGATCCAATTTCCGAGCACGGCACCGTCGGCGTCGTCGCTCTCGACCGGCACGGCAACCTCGCGGCCGGCACTTCCACCGGCGGCACCACGTTCAAAATGCCCGGTCGCGTGGGCGATTCACCGATCATCGGCGCCGGCACCTACGCAAATAACGAAAGCTGCGGAGTCTCCGCCACCGGCACCGGCGAATTCTTCATGCGCAATATCGTCGCAGCGGATATTTGTGAGCGCGTCCGCTATCTTCACGTCTCGCTCGAGCAGGCGGCAAACGACGTGGTTATGAAAGAGCTAGTCGAGCAGAACGGCGACGGCGGCATCATCGCGCTCGACCATCAGGGCAACGTCACCACGCCATTCAACACCACAGGAATGATGACCGGCACAGCGCGCCCCGACGGCAAAATCGAAATGAAAGGCTGGAGCAAAACCGCCGAGCCAATCATCGTCCCAGCAACGCAATAATCGCCGCACCCGCGCAAGAAAAGCTAGTCCGCCCCGAATTTTGGGTAGGAGAGCAGTTCTTGCCTTCGGTGGGACAGGCACTCTTGTTCACCCTGAGCCCGCGAAGGGCCTGTCCTCTGCCGCTCGCTCTCGCCACAACGTGTAAACAACAAAATCGTAAGAATTTCGGCGAGTTCGAGTTCGCCCGGCACGCTCGCGTCTCTTCGCCTTTAGTGGGACAGGCAATCTTGCCTGTCTTCTGCCGCTCACTCACGCCACAACGTGCACACAACAAATTCGTCAGAATCTCGGCGAGTCCGAGTCCACCTGGCACTCCCGCGTCTCTCCTATCGAGCCGCATGGGTCTCTGACAGACTGAAAGACAAGAAAATACCAACGTAGCTAAGCCCGCGATGCCCTCCCACTTCAAATCCCCACTCTGGTATATTTCCTAGCGCCTACGAAGGAGTCCGAATCGCGTGACGCTTAGCCCCTCAGCAGTCGCAATCATCCTGGCTATTGGCCTCGCCGCATCCCCGCTCCAAAATCACCGCAAATCAAAATCCACACAACCTGCCATCACCGAACCAGATTTGGAATTCTCCGGCGAAATCAACCGCGGCCAAACCTACATCCACGATATCGGCCACGATCTCCAATTCCGCCTCGAAGTCGCTCCCAGCGGCGACTACGCCGGCTGGGACATCAGCATCACACCAAAAACTCAGCCCAAAGGCGACCCAATCGAATTCTCCGCTATCGCCACGCCGCCCTATCACAATTTCAACGAGCGCTATCTCGAAACCACTTACAATTTCTCGGCGCAGGAAATCCTGGAAATGTCTCCGCGTCGCTTCAATTTTGTCCTGTCCGTCGACGACGAGCACCGCGCCGAAGAGGTCGTCAACGCCATGCTCTACCCCAACTCTGTTTCCGAAGACGACAAACAGCGCATCGCCGTGAGCTCGGCCAACATCCAGTTGGGCACCGGAGAATTTGTAATTCTGAAATCTCGCGTCACTTCGCTCAAAGATCCCCTCTACCCCGGCTCCATCGAATACATCAAGTTCGAAGTAAGACTAAAATTCCCTCCAGGATTGACGATGGCCCAGGTTCTCGCGCCCGCCGAACCACCCTCAAAGTAGCGCGTGAGTCGATTTTTGCATCGGCGGTTTCTTAGACGCTTGGAGTCCCGGGGTTTTTTCTCGCTGCCCACAATCTGCTTGACCTTTAGTAACCTAATTGGTAATATATCGGCTGTGACTATGAGCCTTAAGGACTTACGGCCGAAAAGATGACTGAGGATCAAGACGCCCCGCGATTCTCAGCCCACGCTCTACGGAGCGTGGGCGAATCAAGACCCTCTCCCACACGCAAATTTCTAATCGCAAATCTGGAATTAGAATCCTCTCCAAATCACAGAAAACAAAGCCCACTAACTTTTTCTAATCGCAAATTTTTGGCGATTTTTCATTCCGCAAATCGATTCTCACCGCCGGTTGTTGCCCATTTGACACATCACTGGCCTCGGACTAGTATCGTTCGCTTGTCGCGCCGCCGAATTCTCGTCAGAGGTCACTCGTAATGCAAGACTGGGCAATCCGCGTCATCGACACCGCCAAGCGCCGCGGTGCCTCCTATGCCGACGCTCGCGTGATGGATATACGCCAGCGCGATATCTCGACGAAAAACGGCGAAGTCGGAACCCTCGTCGAGTCGGAATCGCTCGGCATCGGCATTCGCGTGATCGCGTCGGGCGCCTGGGGATTCGCTTCCACCGACCGCCTCACCCAGGAAGGTATCGACTCCTGCGCTGCCGAGGCGGTTGCCATTGCCAAAGCCTCCGCGCTCGCGAAACATACGGACGTCGCGCTCGCTCCTGAAAATGCCTACGTCGATACCTGGCAAAATCCATTCGTGAAGGACCCGTTCCGCATTCCCGTCGAACGCCAAATCGAAGTCCTTCTCGCCGCCGACAAAGAAATGCGACGCGTAAAAGGCGTTACTCTCGCCGAAGGCTCGATGACTTTTCGCAAAATCGACCAACTATTCGTCTCGACGATCGGTTCTGTGATTCACCAGATCAAAATGCAGTCGGGCGCCGGCATTGTCGCCACCAGTTTCGCGGGGAGTGAAATTCAGAAGCGTTCCTATCCCAATAGTTTTGGCGGCCAGCACGCGCTCGAAGGCTATGAGCTGATCGAAGCGCTCGATCTCGTCGGCAACGCTGGTCGCACTGGTGAAGAAGCTGTCGCACTTCACTCCGCCGCGCAGTGTCCGGAGAAAACTGGCACGATCATCCTGGGCGGCTCTCAACTCGGTCTTCAAATTCACGAATCCATCGGCCACCCCATCGAACTCGACCGTGTCCTCGGTCAGGAAGCGAATTTCGCGGGAATGAGTTTCCTCACCGTGGACAAACTCCGCAAACTGAAATATGGCTCGGATATCGTCAACGTGGTCGCCGACGCTCGTCTCGCGCATGGACCCGGCCTGGGCACCTTCGCGTATGACGACGAGGGCGTTCCCGCGCAGGGCACGCCCATTATCACGGATGGCCTCTTCACCGGCTACCTGAGCAATCGCGAAACGGCTTCCGCCATCGGCGAAGACCGCTCGAACGGCACGATGCGAACGGAAAGCTGGAACCGTCTGCCGATCATTCGCATGACGAACGTCAGCATCAATCCTGGTACATGGAAGTACGACGATCTGATCGCCGACACCGACGATGCAATCCTGTTCGAGACGAATCGTTCCTGGTCGATCGACGACCGCCGGTATCATTTCCAGTTCTCGACGGAAATTGGATGGGAAATCAAAGGCGGAAAAAAGGGCCGCATGATTAAAAATCCCAGCTACAGCGGCATCACCACCGAATTCTGGAATAGCTGCGACGCAATCTGCTCCCGCGATGATTGGACGCTTTGGGGCACGCCCAACTGCGGAAAAGGCCAGCCCATGCAGACCATGGGAACAGGCCATGGCGCTTCACCCGCGCGATTCCGCAACATCAAAATCGGAGTCGCCTTCGCCAAATGAAGCGCCCCGCCAAAAAATCGATCTCGCGTCGGATTCGACGCGCAGAAGTAAACGCGTCATCGGAACCGCGTCTCACTGCATCGGAACTAAAGGCCATCGCTGAGCGCATCCTGAAATTCAGCGAAGCCGACGAAACCGAAGTGGAAATTGACGTCACCACGGACGCGCTCACCCGCTTCGCCAACAACATCATCCACCAGAACGTTGCCGAGCAAGTGCTTCACATCTCCGTCCGCGCCGTGATGGATGGGCGCACCGCCCGAGCTACCACCAACAAGACCGATGAAGAATCGCTCCGGCGCGTGATGGCGGCAGCTGAAAAGCTCGCGCTGCATCAACCGAAAATTCCAGGCTTGCTTCCGATGCTTGGCCCGCAGAAAATTCCCAAGGTACATCGCTTTTTCGCGGCGACTGCCGAGGCCACACCGCAGGATCGCGCGCGCGCCGTCACGCGCGTGTGCAAACTGGCTGAAAAGAATAAGCAAACCGCCGCAGGAATCTTCTCCAGCGGCGCAATGCAAACCATCCTCGCAAACTCAGAAGGTCTTTTCGCGCATCACGAGCAGACGCGCTCGGATTTCTCGGTCACGATCCTCGAACCGAATTCCTCGGGTTGGGCCAAGGCGAATTCGCCGGACATTCGCGATCTCGATCCCGACCGGCTCGCGGAACGCGCCAGCCGCAAGGCCTCCGATTCGCGGCAGCCGCGCGAGCTCGCGCCCGGCCACTACACGACAATCCTTGAGCCCTCAGCCGTTCTCGATCTCGTAGGTTTTCTTTTTTACGATTTTGCGGGAACTTCGGTCATGGACAAGCGGTCGTGTTTCACCGACCGCATGGGCAAAAAAGTTTTCGGCGATAACATTACGCTTTGGGACGATGTGTATCATCCGTTCCAGTTGGGCGCGCCCTACGATGGAGAAGGCGTTCCGCGGCAGAAGGTTCTTCTGGTCGATAGCGGCGTTCCGAAAAATCTCGTCTTTTCCCGCGCCACCGCCAAAAAAATGAAAAAGAAGCCGACCGGCCATGGCTTCAGCTTGCCAAATGAATATGGCGAAGCGCCGATGAATCTGGTTTTTGCCGGCGGCGATAAGTCCCTCGACGAAATGATTCGCACCACCGAGCGCGGAATTCTCGTAACGCGCCTCTGGTACATTCGCGAAGTCGATCCTTACGAGAAAATTCTCACCGGCATGACGCGCGATGGAACGTTCCTCGTCGAAGATGGCCGCGTCGCTAGCGGCATTCGAAATTTCCGCTTCAACCAGAATATTCTTGAAATGCTTTCAAACGTCGAGATGCTCGGCCCCGCTGTGCGGGCGGCCGGGGAAGAATCGTTCGAGATGGTCGTGCCGGCGATGAAGGTCTCGAACTTCCATTTCAGCGAGGTCACAAAATTTTAAGGCCCCTCAAATCATTGTGCGGAAGCGCTTTGTTAAAATTGTGAAAATTTCCACCGTTTAGCTTGACAAGCGCAGCGCACAGCAGAAAACTTGTCTCCTCCGGCCCGGTCCCCCTCATTCGAGGGGCCTCAGAAAAAACCTACAGGAGATAGCCATGGCAAATCTGACCTACCGTGATAACAACGTATTTCAAAACCTCTTCGATTTTCGGCGCGACTTCGACCATATTTTCAACCGCTTCTTGAGTAGTGGCTGGCAGGGTGGCCAGGAGCAGCAGAGAGGTAACATGTCGCTGGCGTCTTTCGCTCCCGCGGTCGATGCGTTCGTCGACAAAGACGGCAAAAAGTTCGTCGCACATGTCGCTTTGCCGGGCGTCGATCCCAAGGACGTAAATATTTCGGTCCAGGGCAACATGCTTACGATCAGCGGAGAGCGCAACGTGTCGAACGAGCGGCGGGAAGCTGATACCGTTTACAACGAACTCATGTACGGAGCGTTCGAGCGCACCCTGTCTCTGCCGGAGGGCGTCGATACGCAGAAAATCACAGCGGACTATCGCAACGGAGTGCTCGAGATTACCGCGCCGATTTCAGCGGCCGCTCTGCCACGGCGCATCGAAATCAAGGGCGGCAGCCAGCAGAGGCAAATGGCTGCCGGTTCCGGAAGCTAAACGGCGGCAGCAGACAGTAGCAAGAACCGAAAGGCTCGAAGCTTTTGGCTTCGGGCCTTTCACATTTCTGAGCCGAATTTCATCGCGGCACTTCGGACGCGCGACCTGGGCGCACAAAGTATTTCCACTTGTCCAAATCCGCGCGCACTGCGACGTCAAAAAAACCAACCATCATTTCGTCATACGTCTGATCGCCCCAACGCACTGCCACCGCGGGATCGGGATTGTGCGAGTTGGTCTTCGAGTTGTCGTACCACGCGACCGCTTGCAATTCCGTTCCTGCAACGAGTGGCATCGGCTGAGCGAGCTGATAGCTCAATTGCCAGTAAAAATCCCAATTCACCCGCAGTAGTGGCTCGATCGTTCCATCCTTGCGCACGATGTTGTACTCGAATCGTTTCCCGCGCAGATGCATGTGCGGAAGGAAGCTGAGCAGCGTCGCGTCGTTGGGCAACGTGCCGCGTGCTTCCACCCGGAAATCATCGGCGCCCGGCGGTATCACGAAGTGATCGTTTGTCAGTTGCAGCGTAAGGACGCGTTGGCTTGGTGGCTGATTCGCGAATATCAATCCGATCGCGGTCTGATCGTTTCCCGCGTGTCCGCGCGCCATGTAGTGCATTTGGAATATGAGATCCGATCCCGCCGGCACGAGCTTTGCCATGCCGTCGCGCAAGCGGTCCGGCGAACTTCCCGGTGCATACACGAGCAGAATGTCGGCGTCGGTCCAAAGCGCATCGCGCCTTGACTTTTCATCCACCATGTCCGCGGCGGTGAAGGGGACTCCGACACGCGCGTGCTCGAGCCATTTCGATCCGGGCGGCCGGACGTAGACGACGGCGTGATGGACGCTCTCGCGGCTCGAAGGCCGGATCTCGGAAAGCTGCACCCACTTTGCCTCGGTGAAGTGCGTGGGAACGATTTCGTACGTATATTCGATGTCGCCTTGTGCGGGAAGCGCGACCGGCTTCGTCATCTTCACGATTGCGTCGGGTTGCGGGATGTTCCAACCGTTGGTCCACACGCGCGGAGCCGGCGCATCGTGCGGATCGCCCGCGGGAGCTTTCGCTTTCCACCATGCGTCGAGAAGCGCGATCTCCTGCTGCGTGAGCGATGGATCGTTCGAAAAATGACCGACGCTCCGGTCGGCGAACCACGGCGGCATCTTTCGGTTCGCTGTGATGAATGCAATCGAGCGAGCCTCCGCACGCGCTTGCTCGTAGGTCATCAACGGCAACGGGGCAATTTCGTCCGGCCGGTGACAGCTTTGGCAGTGCTGTTGAAGGACCGGGAGCACATCGCGGTAAAAAGTGGGTGTGCTTTCAGAATGATTGGCTGCGGAAACGCGCAAAGCTCTGTGCCAGGTTGCAGGCGCCGTAGCGGCGAAAATTGTGAGGATGAGGAGTTGAAGATAGTACCGACGCATGAGCACAGGAGAATTAGTTACACATTCCACTGGCTTGGTTGCAAGCGCGAAGAAGTGTGGGCTACTGCTTCGCGAACTGTAGGCTGGAAATAGCTCGAGAAATTACGTTCTCTTGAATCTGAACGAGATCGGAATCAGCGGACGTCATTCCAAAGATCGTGTAGAGATGCCCGTCGTGCTGAAAGAAGACGGCGACACCAGACCAGTCGTGTTGTTCGACGCTCACGCGAAAACGCTTTTCCACCGCGGGCTCGCCAGAGATCACAATCTTCTTCTCGCCGAGCGCGCGGAAATTGTCGAGGGTGTTTTGCAGATGACGGTTCGTCGCGTCTATATCGCTCGCAAACGATTTCTCAATCGGCTGCCGGCCGATGAGCAAATACGTTGTTTGGTCGGACGTGCCAAGGGCCGTGATTGCTCCGGGCAGCACCGAACGCGCGCCCTCGACCAATTGCCATGTGGGTGGCTTGTACATTTGAAAGCCGTAGGTTTCATTGGCGTAGAGATTTCCCGTCACTCGCTCGCGCATTGATTCGGGTTGGGCAGGCTTAGGAGGGGGCGGAGAAGTAGTTGCTGCAGAAGCTGGTGGTGCAGCCTTAGCAGGTGCAGGATTCTCGGGAGGCGCAGCAGGCGTCACAGATTTCGCAGTGGCCGGCGCGGCATTGGGTGCAGCTGGTGGCGCGTTGGGCGGGGAAGTTTTCGGATCCGAGGCGCCTGGGTCGGCGGCAGGCGCTGGAGTTGGCGGAGTCGCCGGAGTCGCATCGTGCTTCTTGTAAGAATTTACGGCCGTCGCGGGCGGCGCAGGTTTCTCAGCAGATGGCTCGGATTTCTTTTCGGCGTCGGGCTTCTTTGCCGAGCCCGTGATGCTAATAGAAACAACTTGCTCCTTCTGGACGACTGCGAATCCGTAGTTCGTTTTTACTTTGAACGAATTTTCTTCGAAGCCGACAATCGTGCCAACAATCTTAGTTCCGTCTTTCAGCTTTAGCTCGTCGGCCTGCATCGCACGTGGTGACAACACGACGACGGTCGCGAGCAGTACCGCGAACGGTGAAAGACGCTTCATCTATCCGAGTATCGCGCCGCGGAGAGTGGGCGGCAAGCTGCGGCTGCGCAGAGTTGCTGCGTTAGTCAGGGTACAAGGGGGCGGTAGTCTACTTCTTGCGGCGTTTGCGGGAACTTGCGGGCCTGGTCTTTGTTTTCATACTCGTCTTCGTTTTATTTTGAGGCGCGATTGCGATCAATTCGATCTGGAGCTGTTTCATTGAAACTTCGAGTGCGCGAAATTGAGCATCGGCTCCGTTCAAATTGCGGCTGCGGCCCATTGCTTCCAGGTCTCGCGCGGCCGTGACGGCGGCCTGGGCGCCGAAAATTGCCACGGAGCCTTTCAGAGCGTGCGCGGCGCTATCGAGTTTCGCGCCATCCTTCACGGCAATCGCGCCTCGAATCGCGGCAAGCCTTTTGGGCGCGTCGGCGAGGAAAGACTTCGTCAGCGACATCGCCAACTTCTCATTTCCACCGGTGGAACGGAGAAGGTGCGCCGCGATATCCTCGGCTGGCACGGTCGCCGCTGCTTGCGCTTGGATCGTTCGTACTGGGGCACGCTCAGCAGCAGTTCGAGGCGGAGCCGACATCGGCGTTGCCGGAATCACCCGCGGACCGGCTGCAAGAGATTCGATCGTGTCAAAGAGCGCGTTCATTTCGAAAGGCTTTGGAACGAAGCCGTCCATGCCTGCTTCGATGCGTTGTTTCTGGTCTTCCTCGGTGACATTTCCGGTGAGTGCGACGATCACCTGATGCTTTCCGGTGGATTTCTCTTTTTGGCGGATCGCGCGGGTGGCTTCCAGACCATCCATGCGTGGCATCTGTTCGTCCATCAGCACGACGTCGTAATGATCATTCTCTAGCGCAGCGAGCGCCTGGCATCCGTCGGCAACGCCGACCACTGAGTGCCCGCGTTTTTTGAGTAGTTCGCTTACAAGCTCGCGGTTTTCGTCCGTGTCCTCCGCGACTAGAATGTGCAGGCTCTTCGTCGGCTTATCGAGGCGTGGGCGCGTGGTTGGATTGATCCCTGCTGCTTTTTGCTGGACGTCCAGGCTGCGCGCGGGCTGTTTCTTGACGGCATCGCGAGAGCTTCTAACTGCACCTGGGAGCCGGAACCAAAAACGGGTACCGCCTTTGGGTTTGGTTTCTGCGCCAATCGTCCCGCCCCATCGCTCGACTGTGATCTTGCAGAAATAAAGCCCCAAGCCCGCTTTGCCCGGTTTGTCTTTTCCTTTTGCAAAGAGCGTGAACATTTGATCGGGCCGCTGATCTTTGGGCAGCCCGGGCCCATGGTCATCCACAAATGCGAGCACTTGCTTACCTTTTTCTTCAAAGCCGATCGTGACGGTGGTATTTGGCGGGCTGTAGCGCAGCGCGTTTTCGAGGAGATTTCCGAAAACGCGATCGAGCCGCGAATCGTCTCCCGCGACAACCCAATCCCGCGCGAGATCGACCGCCGGGTCGATTTGCAGCTTGATCTGTTTGCCGGCGAATGCGGGTGAAAATTCCTGAATGGTGCGTTGCACGCAAGCTGCGATATCCACCGCGCTGGGCGCACTATCCGTGCTCGTCTGCTGTCCCGCGAGATCGGCAGAAAAAGCCTGAAGGATTCCGCGAATCATTTGTTCCTGGCGGTTCGATTCGCGCTGGCCCGTTTCGACCATGCGGCGCAGATCGGCGGAGAGATTTTCGAGCGACATCAAACTGAAGCAGCCGCGCATCGCGGTCAACGGCTGGGATAGATCATGGATAATGCAGTGGAGCAGAATTTCCTTCTTCTGAATTTCGCGAAGGAGCCGGTCATGCTCGAGCAAAGAATCGCGCGCGGTTTGATAGAGTTTCTGGCGATCGGCATAGGTCTTAGAGAGATTCCGAAGAAGCAGAATGTTCTTGCCGGCGAGGTGAAGAGCTGCAGCCTCGAGCGGAACCTCGTGCCCGGCTGAATCCCGCTCAATCCACACCGGCGAGTTAGCGGAACCTTCGCGACAGGAATTCCAGAAAGCCTCGGCATCGACGAGGAAGTTGTCGAGAAGCGGAGAAGCTTCCGCCAAGTGAATACAATTGTCGCGCGCGACGGCGCCTTTCCAAAGTTTTTCGCACCAGTTCGGGTAGTCACCGACGGGCCGAAAAACGCCGTTCTCGATGTACTCGAACAGCGCATAGCCCTGGTCTGCGAGAAACGAATCGAACAGTGAATTCACAGCCATCATTTGCCGAGCATCTTCGACGCGAGGCGCAAGAACGCGGCTTCCACGTTTTGGCCTGTTTTCGCGCTGGTTAAGAATATCTCCCAGCCCTTTTCGGCGAGCTGGGCCTGACGATCCGCACCGATTTCCCACTGATCGGTCAGATCCGCCTTGTTGACAATGAGCAAAGCCGGCACTTTGGCGGTTGCTTCGACACGCTCATTTAGGGCCAGAGCATCGTCTAGTGTGTGGCGCCGAGTGCCGTCGACAACCAGGAAATAACCCGACATCCCGCGCAATTGTGAGAATTGAACCTTCTGAAACCTGTCTTCGCCATTTAGATCCCAGAGGACGAGCCCAACGTCTACTCCGTTTGCGTGAACGGGTTTTTTCTCGAGCAACACACCGATGTTGGAAAGATACGTCTCGGAAAAGTGCGTGTGAACGAAACGCCGAACCAAGCTGGTCTTGCCAACAGCATTCGTGCCGAGCATGCAGATTTTCTTTTCGAGCATCGGAATTGTGGGCTAGTTTACAGGGGGAGCGGGAGAAAAAGCGACTTTGAAAGTCACGCTGCGGTTGAAGCGGCGGCCTTCTTCTGTAGACTCGTCATGCAGCGGCTCGGAAGTGCCTACGCCGCTGGCGTGTAAATTGGCGGGTTTGATTCCAGATCGCACGAGGAGATTGATAACAACGTCGGCTCGCTGTTTGCTAAGGACGAGATTCGTCCCTTCCACGCCAGTAATATCCGTGTGACCGATCACATCGACTGCGAGTATGCCATTCAGCTGTTCGGCCTCTAACAGCAGGGCGCGAATATTGCTTTGGGCCGCTGCGATGGAGCTTTGCTGGCCGGATTCGAGTTCGGCGCGCCCGATCGTGAAGAGGAGCGCAGTCGATTCAAGTGACGAGCGCAGACGATTGAGCGCGATGAGTTCGGTATTCTGCAAATGTGAATCGTCCAGCGCGGTGACGCCGGGAATCCACGGCGCGCGTTCTTCCAATCGCGCAATAAATTGGGGCGCGGCGATTCCTTCGGCGCGAAGTTGGCCGTCTTTTTCGGAAAGCGTCACGCTGGGCGGAGGATGAAGCATCGACTCGGCACGTTTCAGCACCATAGCATCGTCGAACGAGTAGTATGGCTTCAGCTCCAGATCCACGCTACCCGCGACTTTACGCGAGCGCGAGAGCAGTTCGGCAGTTGTCGGTGCAAACGGGTCGCGGAAGCCCTGGATGTGGTAGCGGCGGCCTTCACGGCCCGATGAAATCACTACTATTCCGGGCTCTCTTTTCAGCGCGTTCAGAAACTGGTTCCACTCGACGAGCAAGTAGGCAGCATATACGAAAGCGCCTAAGATTAGCGCCAGTACGATACCGCCCGCGATGAGCGCCGCGCGCGGGCGCCGGTGACCCTTTTCGGACGCGTCTTTGAACTTGGCCTCGAGCAGGTGCGTCAGCTGATCTTCGACGGGACGAAATCGAGCGGCATCGCCTTCAAAATGAGCAAGCGCCGAACTGTAATGCCGCTGAATATTTTCCAGCGCTTCCTTCATCGCGACTCGATAACTTTCGGGCGCGTGACCACGAATCACGGCGGCCAGCACGGCCCCGGGTCCCTGTTCGATCCAGATTTCGAGTTCGCCGACTTCCAGGAAGTCGAGCGTATCGCTGCGCTGCGATTCGAACGAATCTTTTACGAATTGCTGGATGGCGGATAGCATCCCGGAGACGAGCGAAGGATCCTGCGTGGCGACCGTCGGCGCGACGACGTGACTGAGAAGCAAGCCGGTCTCGCGGTGAATCAGAAAAACCTGCTCGACGCGAAAGAGCAGGCTATGCATCAGCACCACTTCGCTGAAAGATTTTCCCGTGCGAAACGCCTCAAGACGCCAGTTAAGACCTTGCCAGGAAAGGCTGTGCTCGAGGGCCGTGTTGAAGGATTCGAGCATCCCGCGGAGTGTCTCGGTGATCGATTTGCGAATGGCTGGGCCCATCACCGGGAACAATGCGTCAGCGAGAACATGCGGGTCCCGGCGGACGGATTCGCGCAGCGTATCCTGGATCGTGGGAGCGAGCGCTTCGGCGAGGGCTTGGTCGTCACCGTGCTCGCGGCGCATCTGAATTGCCTCGGCGACTACGGAGCTTACGTCTTCGGCGCGGCGCTCGGTATCGTCGAGGCGCTCTTGAATTTCCTTCAGGCCTTCTTGCTCGGGCCCGACGATGAGATGGCGGAGCTCTTCGTACGCATGGTTGTCCAGAACAGGGTTCTCCGGGGCATGACCAACGCGAGCAGGATTCTCCAGGGGAGGATTCTCGGTTGATTGCTGCTGCGAGGCTCGGCGTTGGGCTTGCTCGGCCATGTTGGAAGGTTGCAGTTTTGGGCCGGCTGACATCCGGCGCTACTTTTCGGGCAGCTCGAGATCGTTCTTCAGCCGCAGCGAGAACTCCGCGAAAATATCGGCGAGAGCGGCCCGGTCGGTCTTGTCGTTGCGCAGGATCTCAACTTCGCGGTCGAGGGACGCAGCCGAGTCACGGCGCAGCTTGTCAATTTCGTTCGAGAACGCCTTGGAGTGTTCGAGCATTTTGGCGCGAAGCTCGCTCTGCGCATCGGACGTTTGCTCTTCGAGTTGGCCGAGCTTTTTCTCGATCATTTTCGCGGCTTCTTTTAGCTCGCGCGCCAGCTCCTTGAGGCCTTCCGAGCGCTCGGACTTCTCGGTCTTCAGGCGCTGGCTCAGGGATTCCACTTCCTGCTGTGCGAAACTGCTCAAGGTTTCGAGCCGCTTCATCGTGTCTTCGCGGAGAGTCTCGACGGCTTTCGAGACGTTTTCTTCCAGACGGGTGAAGCGCTTTTCATAATCGCGCATCTGCGAGCCGAACAATATGTCGCGAATCTTGTCTACATTTGCGCCTTCTTCTTTTCCGGATGAATTGTTAGGAGGAAGTTTTGCTTCCGCAGGGGATGCCATTTTACGAGGTCTCCTTTTGCGAGTCTGTATGCCCTGTCGATGGGACCTGCGCGAGGTAATGCGGGGCATCGCGTGACACTACTATGAAAGTAGGTTTTGTCGCAACAAGCGCGCGTATCAGGACGCAGGTACGACTGGTTTGGCGGTCACGGAACCAAGTATCGGCCGCGCGGTGGCATTTAATTCGAGACGTCTCTGTGGCTCAACGATCGAGAAGTTCGCGTAGGCGAGCGTAGCCGGCGCGACTGACGGGGAGCTGAGTTCCGTTGTGGAGAACGGCGACGTGGCTATCTTTGCCGTAGGGCTCAATCCGTGCGACTCGTTCGAGATTCACGATGTAAGAGCGGTGAATGCGGAGGAATCGTGAAGGATCGAGGCCGGATTCGAGGCTTGAGATGGTTTGCTGTTTAAGGTGCTTCTTGCCTTCGGAGCAGAGAGCGAGGTAGTCGTCCTGCGCTTCGGCGTAATCGAGCTTGGAAACGGGAATAATGAAGACGCGTGTGCCATCGCGCACTGGAATGCGATCGAGATACTGAGCTGGCGGACGAGCGGCGGCGGCGAGGTCGGATGGTGAGGGCGCCGGACGCGCGGAGGAGGAAGGCAAGGTGGAAGATGCGGCTCCGAGACGCTCCTTCGCGCGGGTTAGGGCGGCTTCGAAGCGATCGGAGCCGAACGGCTTGAGTAAGTAATCGACGGCGTGAACTTCGAAGGCTCGAATCGCGTAATTGTCGTGCGCGGTGACGAATACGACGGCGGCACTGGTGCCGATCAGCTCGAGAACTTCGAAACCGTCGAGCTTGGGCATCTGAACATCTAAAAAAACGAGATCGGGCTTCAATTCGGTGACGGACTTGACGGCTTCGAAGCCATTGGCGCATTCCGCGGCGATTTCAATCTCCGCATGCGCGGTGAGAAATTCGCGCAGTACCTGGCGGGCCAGCTCCTCATCGTCGACAATCACGGCGCGAAATTTCTTTTCGGGGGGTTGCGTCATTGCGCATGCTCCGCGCGTTCCGCGGGCATCGTGATCGCTACGCGGTAACGGTCGCCTTCGGTTTTCACCTCGAAGCTGGCGAGATTCCCGTGGCGTGTTGCGAGGCGCTGGCGGACGTTGGCAAGACCGACTCCTCCGCGGCGACGAGGCGGAGAATCGGGGTCGAAGCTGTTCTCAACAGCGATCGAGAGGGCGCCATTGTGAGAATGGATTTCGAGTTTAATCGAACCACCTTCGACGAGATTCGAGATTCCATGTACGACGGCATTTTCGACGAGCGGTTGCAGCAGGAGCGGCGGCACGAAAACGTCCAGAGCATCCTCATCGATATTTTCTTCCATCTGGATGCGCGCGCCAAACCGGACCTTTTCGACGGCGAGAAATGAGCGAATCAGCGAGAGTTCTTCTTCAAGCGGGATCGCGACTTTTTCGCCGAGTCCGAGGGTGCGGCGTAGAAAATCACCGAGAAGGACGCACATCTCGCGGGCCTTCGCGGGATCGGAACTCGTGAGCGCGCTGATGGAATTGAGGCTGTTGAAGAGGAAATGCGGATTCACCTGGGCTTTCAGCGCTTTCAGTTCCGCATCGCGCGCGAGAACTCCCGCTTTCATTTCGCGTTCTTTCGCCTCCTGCGATTGCTGTACCGCCAGCAGGACGTAGAAAAATGCGACCGCGAGCAAATAGAGCAGGATTCCGGTACCGAAGAGCAAAGGGAGATTCTTCGAAAGGCGCGGCTCGAGACCGCTGAATGCCGAGAAATCGGACAATACGTGCCCCAGCGCTTTCGCCGAGAGAATCCAGAATCCGCTGACCACGGTCGCCGCGAGCAAATGCGTCAGCGCTAGTTGAAGCGCGCCGATGCGTTCAAGCGGCGTCCAACGGCAGGAATACCATGCCGAGAGGCACATGAACCCATACAGAAGACAGAGCGGAACGCCGAGGGCAAAGGCCTCCGTCCACGTGAGTCCACCGGGAACCGCCAGCAGATAGACAAGCATTCCGGCAAGGGGAAGCCAGCCAAGCAGGTAAGGGATGAGCCGCCGGAGTTGGCCAAGAATTGGGTGCATTGTTGCGGCTTAGTTCTTGATCTCCAGGCCACCGAAGACAGCGACGCCGCGGATGATCAGCTTCTTGGCTGGCGGGTCCGGCGGGGGATGGCTGGTCTTGTCGCTATAGCCGCCGAAAATTCCGACGCCATCGATCACTACATTCCAAGTGCGCGGGACACGAATCTCGCCGCCGCCAAAAATCATCGTAGCTTCAATGACCGCTTGATCGCCCTCTATTTCGGCTTGTGTGAAATCGATTTCGCCGCCGCCAAATATCGAGGTCATTTCACCGCTCTGGAAATTGCGCGAGCTGACCCGATGTTCTCCGGCGCCGAAAATACTCGTGCAGGTGACGTGAGAGCCGTCGGTGTTGAACTGCTGTCCTTTTTGATACGGTTTTGACTTCCATCTATTCAACGGTTCTCGACCCTTGCCGAACGCCTGGATTACCAACAGAACGCCGACCGCGATGATGAACAATGGCCAGAGCGTCTCGATTCTGATGCGCTGAAATCCCAACTCCTGAAGCTGCAACCCAATGCCGGCAAGGATTAGGAAACCGCCCCAGAAACGCCGTCCAGAACCCTGGCAGCTAAGCAGAATCGAAATGCCCCAGGCAATCAGCGCCAACGGCCAGAACCGGAATACGCGGCTGGCGTCAATCAGATTCATCTGGTCCAGAAGCAACGTTACGCCAGCAATGACGACGAGCATTCCGAAAATGAGGCCTCGCGTGCCGCGAGTAAGCCTACTCATCTTGCTCGCCTCCGCTGTGCGCTCTCGTGGATCGCTCCTGCGCATACGCGCGCTTCTGGACGAGAAGGATCATCATGCCGATCGCGACCAAGGAAAACGGCGCGATTTTCAGGAGATCCCGCCAAACCGGATCGTTCCATTGGACGGCGAGCATATTCCATAATCCGGGCACAATCACGGAAAAGAGCCAGAGGCCGTGCGGAAGCAGATGCGCCCAGCCGATCTCCACCGCTTCGAAAGCGAGTCCCAAGACGATCAGGAGCGTCGCTACGAATATAAGCATTCCCGTTGGATAGATCGAACCGTTCGCGGAAATTCGCTGATTCAGGCTCATCATTTCAGTGCCTCCTGCGCCGATTGTGTTGCCGTCCATGGCGCAAGAATAGAAGTGCAGGCGCAGAGTGTCGCGGGGTATTCGGCGAATGGCGGTTACTTACCGGCGAATGACGGTTTCTGCGTGCGGTGATACAGAAGGCTCACGACGATAGAGGCGCTCGGCGTAGGATTTTGTTGAGAAAAATGCCTAGGACAGCGCAACGCCGAGCCAGAAAGCTTCTACCAACAGGCCCATCATCAGCAGCATGAGGCGCATACGCTTCTTTTGCACGGCAGCGACGATGACGCCCATCGCGCAGAGAACCAGGCCTAATTCAGGCCAGAAGAGCCGCGACCCAGCTCCGACCCATTGGCCGGAATAGTCCTGCAGCCAGACCGAGGCAAACGACATTGCTGTCGTGAGCGCTACCCCGACGATGCCCGCCAAGGCTACGCCTTTCGCCCATTCTGGAACTACAAAATTCCGTTTTGCGTCGCGCCAGTCCATCCACGTCTGCGCGACGACTACCGCTACAACTAGAACAACGAACAGCGCCACGTCCCCTCGCAATCTTGGGTCGCTGCCGTCGAGCCAAGCCCTCAGTACAAGCCCGCTTTTGCCGGCGGCTTCGCAGTTTCGACAGGTACGGTTCCCACTGTCTTCCGTTCAAGCAACTACTTTTCCTCTTCAGCCAAACGCTTCAGCATCGTCTGGATGACGCTGCTGCCGTTGCCGTTGCGCCGAAGTCTTGCTTCATCACAGCTCTTGCAATTTCGCTTCCTTATACCGGATTAAACTCGCCAGTGACAATCAATCTTTCGCTCAGAATGCGAGCGCGGCGGAATCTTTCAGCAGTTTCCGCAGGCGTTCCCGCCGGCAGCTCCTTCAAAATGCGCTGCAACTCCTCGTCGAACAACTGGCTGATGAACTCGGGCGTGTGAGCCACCGCTGCGCCACTCTCGTCAACAATCTTCACCTTGTCACGATGCTTCACTCGCTGCGCAATCATCAGCCGATAAATCCGGTCGGTCGCGAGATCTTCCATGTAGCCGTCGAGCAAGCTAGCCCCGCGGCCGCTCAAGACGCCATTTCGATAGCGAATCACGGTGCGCACGGCTGCCCGGGTTCCAGCAAGCGTTTGCTTACCGACGCCCTTGGGAAGCGGACGCATGTCCGGATGCGTGTTGTCATTCTTTGGGCGAGCCGAAAGCTGATTGGGAAAAGGGAACTGATCCACCGCGATCTGATTTTGGTCCGGGTGGCCTGTCCATGCTCCATCCATCAGCGCCACGGCCTCGTTCTTTTTGTCTTGTTCGAGCACGGCGAGGGCCCTCGCGTTCAACTCGGGATCTTCCCGGCTGGGATACAGCGCCGTCATCCCGCCAATCGCCAACAATCCATGCTTGTGGCACAACTCGGGCATCAACAGACGGAAATTTTGAAAGAATGCTACGTCGTGCGGAATCGTATTGCGATCTGGCAGCACCCACTCGGGATTTTCGAAATTGAAATGGATCAAGCTCGCCATGTAGTCCCAGCGGCCCAGATTTAGCGCCAGGATGTGATCGCGAAGGTTATACGCGAACTCCTCCATTTGATAAGCGAGAGGATGCGATTCAATGAGCGCCATGCACTTGATCGCGTCCTTCGGCCAGCCTTTTGCCTTCGCGATTGCCTGGAACAGGTCGCGCCACCAGAGCGCTTCCTCGGCCGATTCGGATTTCGGCACGTAGAACGTCAACGGATGTTTTAGCTCTGAAGCTTCCAGTTGATAGGCGATCAACGCCACGTCGAACAGCGACGCGGGAATGATTTCGTCCTTCAACACGCCGGCTTGGTGCATGTGCAGGCCGCGGGGGCGAAGCGAAACGACAACATTGCTCGGCTGGATCGTAACGGTGCGACCGCGTTTTCGGTCGTCATAAGCCAAATGGCCGCGCAGGGCGGAAAGCATGTTCGAAACGCCCAGCATCAGGTGCTGCCACGTGTTGGCCATCGAGTCTTCGAGGTCGAGCATCACGCCGGGGGCGCCGGAATTCAGCATTTTTACAACTAGCTCGCCATCGTCGGCAGGACCGGTCATCTGGTTGCGCTGATCCCGGCACCAGGCAGGCAGTTCAATGCGCCAGTTTTCCTGGGTCGCCGCGGGGGTGGCAAGTAATCCGGCAGACGGCCTCGGAGCGATGCCTGTAAGGCCGCGTCCCAATTCTCATTCAAGCTTCGCTGGCGCGGCGTCAGTTGGTGGTGGAGAGGAGTGAGGAACTCGATGAATCCCTTCGGCAGGTCCTTCGCGGCATCGAAGCCAGGAGGGGCCGAGTTCATGGCCATGATCGGTTCGGGAGTTGGAATAGTTTTGGCGTTCATGCCAGGCATGGATGCCGGTTTGTGTCCGGCGGATTCTTCTGCGGCTCAGGCGCACGGGCAATATCCAAGACTCGCGGCTCCCAAGTCCCGCCCTAGAGCGGCACAAACTAAACGGCAATCGGGTTTCCAATGCACCGAGAGCCGAGAGCATCTGCCTTAAATGGCCATCGCATTGAGCCGAAAGAACTTAAAGCGAGAGCCCGAGTCCACCTCAGCAGGATAGACACGAGGTTGGCTCCGAATCCCTCGGCAAGTTGCCTTAATTGTCGAAAACATTGCCTTTAGTGCGAAGAAGATTCGATAGAAGGCGTAAGGCTCGCGAAGCGATGAGTAATAGTACGGTCGCGGTCGTGAGTTTCCCGGTTGCATTCCCGGCAACCGACTTCCTCGTGGTCGGCCAGCGACGAGACCGCCTCTGGTACGATAGCGACTTCCATGCGAAAACCTTGGGTGATAGCGCATCGGGGCGCCTCGGGGCTCGCCCCTGAAAACACGATGGCAGCATTTGAGCGAGCGGTCGAACTAGGGGTTCTCTTCATCGAGACCGACCTCCATCTCACCCGGGATGCTCGCTTCGTCGCGATCCACGACGCCACGCTCGAGCGCACCACCAACGGCCGCGGCAAGGTTTCCGACTTCACACTCGCAGAACTCCGCAGCCTCGACAACGGACTTTGGTACGACTGGCAGTATGAAGGACAGCGTTTGCCGACCCTTGAAGATATTCTCGAATTCGCCCGCAAGCGCGACGTGGTTTTCTATCTCGAAGTGAAATACGAAGCAGCCTGGGGCATGCATCACGCGCTCGTGGGAGCATTACAGAAAGAACAGGATGCCGCCCGGACCATCGTGATTTCGTTCGATCCCAGCACGATTGAAAGCGTACGAAAGCTGGATGCCTCTATCATGACGGGACTTTTGATCGAAGAAGGCAACCACAACGGCGCCGTGCGAAAAGCGCTGGATGTGGGCGCGCGGCAGATATGTCCGCGAAACTCGTTGGTCACGAGCGAGCTCGTCGCAGAAGCGCATAGCGCCGATCTTCTTGTAGCTACGTGGACGGTGGATGACGCTGACGAAATGCGCCGCGTGATCGCTGCAGGCGCCGACGGGGTGATGACCGATTTTCCCGACCGATTGATGGCGATTGTCGAAGACTCGTAGGATACGGTCGGTCCTCTTATCTGTCTGCAGGACGTTTTGACCCACTTGTTAGGTTGATTTGAGTTGCCGAAAGATCTCGGCAAATTGTGCCAAGGAGAGCTGCTCCGCGCGCGCATCAGGGCGCAATCCCACCGACGAGAGTGTGTCGTGAATGTGCTGATCCGGCGTGAGCGCTCGCAAATTATTGCGCAACGTCTTCCGCTTCTGGCTGAAGCAAGTCTGCACAAATTCCAAGAAGCGCTTTTCTTGGGCCGCGTCACCTACATTTAGGCGTGATCTCTCGCCGGGAAGCGTCATTTCGACAAGGGCCGACTCGACCCTCGGTGGCGGACGAAATGCGCCGGGCGGAAGCCGTAGCGCAATCTTCGGCTTGCTATAGAACTGGCACGCTGCCGACAAATACCCATATTCGCGCCGCCCGGGTTGGGCCACAATCCGCTCGGCGACTTCGAGTTGAATGACGATATGAATCGAATCGATCAGGTCTGCATACGCAAACAGCTGGTGCAGAATCGGCGACGTAATGTAATACGGGAGATTGCCGTAGACGCGAAACCGCGTGCCGTCTGTAAGCGTCGCCAAATCCTGTGTGAGGACGTCGCCCGAAATAACTTCCACGCGCTGCCACTCGTTTGGCTCGGCTTCAAGACGCGCGCGGAGTTGGTCCGCCAAAGGGGGATCTCCTTCGATCGCGATCACCCGACAGCCGCTATCGGCTAAGAGCGCTGTCATCTCTCCATGCCCGGCGCCGATTTCGATCCACGTATCATTTGAATCGTGCGGAAGCGTTGCAAGGATCCGTTTTCGCCAGCCAAGATCGCGGAGAAAGTGTTGGCCTATGCGTTGTCGTGGCATCTCGCCGCCGAGTGTAGCAGCAATCGTCTTGAGGTCAGACGAAGGGAAATTGGCCTCTTCGGTGCGCTTGACGAAGCTGCGTTGTTCCGTTACCGTTTTTAGGATGACGGAAGCTCGATGAAAGTCCTGTTTGTTGCCTCCGAAGCCCTTCCGTATTCCAAAACAGGCGGCCTGGCGGACGTAGTCGAGGCACTTCCGAAAGCACTTTCGGAAATGGGCCATGAAGTGGCTATTTTTCTTCCGCGCTATCGCGGCAATAAAGCCACGTCCGCCATTATTTCGAGCCTGACCATTCCGCTCGGCGATATGTTGCGGTTTCCTGCGCTCGCCGAAGCCCCTTCAGTGGCAGGTGTGCGCTACTTCTTTCTTGACGATCCCGAATATTTTGACCGTGAAAGCCCCTACGGCAACAAGTTGGGCGACTACCCGGACAATGCGGAGCGATTTGCAGAACTTTCGCGTGCTGCGATCGAATTCATGAAACGTGTCTGGCTGCCTGATGTGATGCACTGCCACGACTGGCAATCCGCGCTCGTGCCCGTGCTTTTGAGAACGCAGTATGCAAATGATCCTAATGTGCGCTCGATTCCCGTTGTGTTCACGATTCACAACATTGGTTACCAAGGCCTGTTCACTTATTCCGCGATGCGGCGAATCGGTCTTCCCGATCAGCTCTTCACGATTGACGGGCTTGAGTTTTTCGGAAACGTGAATTACCTGAAGGGCGGCGTACTTTTTGCGGATTACCTCACGACCGTCAGCCGCCGCTATGCAAAGGAAATTCAGACACCGGAGTACGGCGCTAATCTCGACGGCGTGATCCGCAGTCGCGCCGACCGTCTCGTTGGAATTCTGAATGGCGCGGACTACTCCATTTGGAGTCCCGAGGCGGACACTTTCATCGCTCAGAACTACTCGATTCACAATCTTGAGGGCAAGAAAGCGTGCAAGAGGAATCTGCTGGAAGTCTTTGGCTTGCCTGCGGAGAATATCGAGAAGCCGCTGATCGGCATCGTCTCGCGGTTCGTCAATCAAAAGGGGTTTGATTTAGTTGCCGAAGTTGCTGCCGATTTGATGAAAGAAAGCCTCGCGTTGGTCGCCCTGGGTACTGGCCAAGCGGAATACGAAGCTCTGTTCCGGACGTTGGCGGAGAAATTTCCGTCAAAAGCGGCAGCCAGGATTGCCTACGACGAGGCCCTGGCCCACAAGATCATAGCTGGGGCGGACATGATTCTGATCCCGTCGCGGTACGAGCCTTGCGGCCTCACTCAGCTATACGGCCTGCGTTATGGTACTGTTCCGGTGGCACGCGCTACGGGCGGACTGGACGACACGATTCAGTATTACGATCCCAAGACCGGCCACGGCACGGGATTCAAATTCGATGAATATGACGGGCGGGCCCTGATGCAATGCGTGCGCACGGCGCTAAAGACCTAC
>Ga0307472_100000019_pt1 | contig 43154 bp, 30 predicted proteins | sample atmos_gasesAM5C__2_FD_204582 | JGI IMG/M metagenome (GOLD analysis project Ga0307472, IMG submission 204582) | Hardwood forest soil microbial communities from Morgan-Monroe State Forest, Indiana, United States - atmos_gasesAM5C_05 | ecosystem: Environmental > Terrestrial > Soil > Temperate...
GCCATCGCCAGATTCTCATATCCGCTAATGGAGTCGGGTTCCAGCTCAACTGCTTTGCGACTTTTGTCGAGCGCGTTTTCATACTGCCCGAGCTGGTTGTAGATGTTCCCCAGATTGTTGGCCGGGGTAGAGTCGCGAGGATAGGTCTGTTCGTAAAGTTCCAGCGCCGTGATGCCCTTGTCGTACTGCCCGCTGTCGGCATAGTAGTGAGACATGATATAGAGCTTCTCGCGCTCGCTGGCCCGGTCGCGCAACTCGAACGCCTTCTTCCGATTTTCTTCCGAGAGCACACTCTGCCCAAGATTTCCGTAAGCCGTCCCGAGCCGTGCATACGCCGTTGCGAAGTTCGGATCGAGTTGGATGGCTCGCTGATACTCCGGAACGGCGGCCAACTCATCGCCAGCCGCATGCTTGGCATCGCCGCGAGTAAATGCGTTCAGCGCGTCGAGCGAGGGCGTGGTCGCCTGCGACAGCATCACATCATATTTTTGGACCGAGGCGAGCGATTCGCCCAGGCTGCCGCGCAGTTGCGAATCGGCTTTGTGCAAGGCGTACAGCACATCATTTCGATTCGCCGCCTGCGCTTCCGACCGCGCCAGAATGTCCCCGTTCGCCGCATTGATTGCTTGCAGCGTGATCGCATACCGGTCGCCCACGTTCGCGATGCTGCCCGTTAGCATGGCCTTGATCCCTGCCCGCTTGCAGATCTCCAGGCCCGTGTCGGTATTGATGCGATCATCCGCCGGCCGCCCCATGAACTGCAATGTCTGACGGGCCTTCCCTTCCGGAAACACATTCAGATAAGGCGACTGCTCCAGGTCCACCGCCACGGCTTTCTTGAGGGTCACGTCCCACACCGGGTCGGCCGTGGTGTTCACAAAATCCGTCAGCAGGATGGCATCTTTCTCCGTAAGCCCGCGCTCGCGCTTCATGTGCAGAAACGCGCCTCCGGCGCACACGGCCGCCAACAGCGCCAGCACCGAAACATATTTACCCAATCTGCCCGATGGAGTAGGCCGCAGAGGCGGACTGATCGTTGACCCTGTCAACGAATGATCGGCGGCTGGCGCAGTTAGACGCTTGAGCCGTTGAAGATCTGCTCGAACTTCCGCTGCGCCCTGGTAACGCGCGTCGCGTTTCTTTTCGAGCAGCCGGTAAATGATCTCCTGCAGTCGCTCAGGAATTCCGGGATTCAATCTGGAGGGCGCCACCGGGGTGCGATTAAGAATCGCTTCGAACACAATCGCCGGCGTGTCTCCGCGAAAAGGCAGCATGCCGGTCGCCATCTCGTAGAGCACCGCCCCAAACGAGAATAAATCGGTGCGCGTATCCAGTTGCTTGCCGCGCGCCTGCTCGGGCGAAATGTACGCGACCGCTGCAAGTCTGGACCCGGTGCTCGTTAGCCCATCGCCCTGAACGGTCGCGGTTGTGCCCCGGGTCGTATCGCCGAGAGCCGCAGCCTTATCGGCAGTCTGCCGCGCCAGTCCAAAGTCGAGAATCTTGGCCTGCTCCTGCCGGGTAACAAAAATGTTTCCTGGCCGGATGTCACGATGAATGATGTCCTTGCCATGCGCTGCCTCAAGCGAACTCGCGATCTGGATTGCGAGTTCCAGAACCGACTCCAACTGCATTGGCTGGCCAGAAATCTTCGCCCTCAGGCTCTCGCCCTCCAGCAACTCCATGGCGACAAAGTGCCGCCCATCTGCCGCGCCAGTCTCGTACACTTTGCAGATGTTGGGATGATCGAGCGCCGAAGCCGCCAGAGACTCCCGTTCGAAGCTCGCGCGCGCCTCCGCATCCCGTTCCAGCTCCAGCGGAAGCCATTTCAGCGCCACCCGCCGGCCCGTGTTCAGATCCTCGGCTTCATACGCCACACCGTCGCCCTTGCCTCCTAACAGCGACAAGACGCGGTAGTGCGAGATGGTTTCCGTGATCATGAAGAAGAATTTCGTGCGGATTAAATTGATGGTAGGCTGCGCCCGGAAACAAGTCAACGCGGGCAGGTCGGCGCTCGAATCTCCATCCACGACCCGTGATTTTCCCGCTTCCATTCCGCTGCATCCGGGTCGAAAATAGAAGCATCCTATCTAGGGGTGAGGTGTGTTATGCGTTTTCGCCTGCCGGTGCTCATTGCTCTCCTTGTAACCTTCTTGTCGGTCGCGCTCTCGGCACAGCAAATCCGGGGCGACTACATCGAAACCCGTAGTGCCGATGTGTACACCGGCCAGTGCTTCGCCAATGGAGAAGTCAACCTTGCGGGCAAGGAAGCCATTCTCGCCTGGCACGTGCAGGACGGCAGTTGGGACGGCGTTGCCCTCGATGGGCTAACTATCGCGGCTGCGGTCCGCGCGCGCGCCACTCTCGGCGATCCTTACGGCAATCCGTATCCCGCCGAAGCTGTCCTGCTGGTCGACGAGCAGGCGAACCCACAACAACGCGCTGCGCTCGTACATTTCGCCCAGCGCATGGGCGGCGAGTTGCTGAAGAATGTGGAAGAGACTCTGCCCGCACAGATGGAGATGATCGTCAATCACGAGCGGCATGGCGTGGCCTTGCTGCGCGCCGGACAGTTTGCCACCGTGCAAACCCGTTCGCTCGGCGACCACGATCACGTGTGCGGCAATGAAGTCACGTTCTATCCGCCACTGACCGAGGTCTCGCACTCCATGCCTGCCGTCGCCGTCACGGACGCGTACCGCGGGCCGGGCCTGGGCGAGTCGTGGGATTCGCATGGCCGCCGCAGTGCGTTTGTAGGAACGTTCGCGCGCTAGAATCCGAAGATGTCATTTTCCGTTCACCGCTGGTGTTGGCGTGTGCCCGTACCGAACTGCGGCACGCTCGCCGCGATCCTCCTTATTTGTTCGTACGGCACTGCGCAGGCTGGCAAGGCCGAGACTCCCGGAGCGCTAAACGAGCCCGCCGTCCCTGAGGCGATTCGCCAGGCGCTCGCACCCAAGGGATACCGCATTCTGCCCGACATCAACAGTCCCGCCATACAGATCTGGTATCGCAAAGATGTACCCGCGCAACCGAAAAATGCGACGGCAGACGCGATTTATGACCGGCTGGCGGAATCGACCCTGCTCGGTGTCATTTACTTCTCAAAGCCTGCGCAGGACTATCGCGATCAAACCATTCCTGCTGGTTTCTACACTCTCCGCTACGCGCTCATGCCCAATGATGGCAATCATCTTGGCGTCGCGCCCGGCCGTGATTTCCTGCTGCTGATTCCTGCAAGCGCCGATCCCGGCCCGGACAAGGTGCTCAGGTTTCAAGAGTTGGTGGCGCTCAGCCGGCAGGCTTCCGGCACGAAACACCCTGCGCCCCTCAGCCTGGTCCAGGCCGAAGGCGGCGCAACTCCCGCTACTTCGAAAGACGACGAGGGTCACGTCATCTTTACGACGCAAGTGCACTTGTCCTCAGGAGAGGAAATGCCTCTCGCTGTCGTGGTGAAGGGCACCGCCCCGCAGTGACACCGATCCGAAATGCAGCTCCAAAATTCTTAATTCTCTGTCATCTTGAGCGCAGCGAGGCGCTTGTCGAACGGATCTCTCACAATTTTGATTCTCTGTCATCTTGAGCGCAGTGAGGCGCCAGCCGAAAGGAGTCGAAAGACCCCATTGCTGTGTGGATCTCCTGAGAAGTAGACATGCATTTCCACCACGAAGCGGGAAGCCTTATTTAGGCGCAGACGTCTCCACTCGCACTCCTGCGACTGAGCCGTTGCGTCTCGCATCTTTCCCCTGTTGCCATTCACATCGCTGCGTCCTTCGCAGCGAAAATGATGATTGCAGAGCGCTTCCGCGGGTTGTCGCCGCAACTGTACAGAAACTCACCTTGTCCTATGTTGCGATTCTCATCGCCTCGCTGATGTGTTCATTCGCGGATGAGGAGATGCATCTTTCCTCACCGCTCTGCCAACTCGCTGATTCCATTCCCTGAAAGCCTCGCCACACGATCCATTGAGAAACCCGCCAGCTTTGGCGAGGGGATTGCCTTTAGGAGAAGCGGCGAGTGGCCCGGAAACGCAACCGACACGAAACGACGGCCCTTCCGAACGAGGTGATGTATGACAGTCCTACTGGTTCTCTTAACCTTCGTGACTTTCCTGCTGATCGATCATTTTCACAGCCGCAAGCAGGTCGTCGTTCAGCCCGCCTTGCAAGCCGCAAAACATCCCGCGTCCCCTCGGCTAGCCCCGAGTCTCGTAGGCGGGTTCCAGGTTCCCGAAAAGCTGCGTTTCCATCCGGGTCACACCTGGGCTTTGAGTGAGAGTCCGAGCCTGGTGCGCATCGGCATGGACGAGTTTGCGTCCAAGCTCACCGGCAAAGTCGAGCGCATCGCGCTCCCGCAGCGCGGCCAGTGGATTCGCCAGGGACAAAAAGTATGGACGCTGCATCGCGATGGCACCTCCGTTGATATGCTTTCGCCGATCGAGGGCAGTGTGGCCGACATCAACGAGGCCGTCATTCAGAATCCCGAGTTGGCACGCAAAGATCCCTATGGCGAAGGCTGGCTGGTGACCGTCCAGTCCCCCGATGCCAAGACCAATTTCCGCAACTTGCTCGGCGGTGCGCTGGCTCGCTGGTGGACAGAGGAATCCGCCGGCCGCTTGCAGCGGCGTATGCCGATGGCTCTGGGCGCGCTCGCGCAAGACGGCGGGGCGGCCATCGATAACCTGGCCGCGCAGATCCCCGATAAAGATTGGGCTGCCCTGGCCAAGGAGTTCTTTCTATCGTGACGGATCATGCAGAATAGGGCTACTCGCCGCCTCCTGATGATGACAATTTCGGCCGCATCCTTCTCTGCGATTCCAGGGCAAACCAGCCCGAATCCGGAGGAAGATGCGGCCGAGATTTTGTTAATAGCCACATTCCCCCTTATTTCTCAGGCCCTAGCTTTCTCCCTTGCCACGCGATCTTCAGAGGGTCGCGACTTTTCCCCTGAGTAATCAGTCCCCGCTCTTCCAATGCCTTCACGGTATTGCGATTGGCAGAGGCTGGGCGCAGCACCTCGTCATCCTTCAAACTGCGCAGCACGGGATCACCGCCGAGCGAATCGGTTTCCAGCCGATAACCATGCTCCATGTGCCAGAGCAGGTCCTGCTCCGTTTCGGTTAACTTGGGTAGATCTTCAGGAATTCGCTGCTTAGGGGTGCGCTTCGCAGAACTGCCCTTTTTCGCGCTCCTTTTCTTTTTGAGCACCATGGATGTCTCACGCTCGAGCAACAGCTCTTATGACTAAAACATCTCCTGTTACGCGATCACCGGATGTTCGATGGGGAAAGACATTCAGCCGTCAGTCCTTTCGGCTCGTCATCTCCGAGCAAGGAACAGTCCTCCCGAGAGGGACATCAGCCCTCATCCGCCGAAGCAATCAGCGCATAAGAAGAGCTCAGCTGGATGGCGTTGTGCAGGGTGCGGTAGAGAGGACAACGCATCGCGTACAGGCCATGCACCCGCTCCACCGTTTCGCGGACCTGTTCCGGGGCCTTGAGCCGCAGGGCCACATGGATGCGCCGGATCACCAGCACTCCCTCGTCTTCTTCCACTTCGCCGATGACGTCGGCGGTGAGGCGTCCTTCGCTGGCATCGATCTTGCGCGCCTCCAGCGCGCCGCCGAAAGTGCCCATCATTCAACCGGCAGTGGCTGCAATGACATAATCGATCGTGGCGGCGTGGGGTTCCCCGAGTGTCGAGGGGTCGACCTTGTAGTGCTTCGCGATGGCACCGTGAACACTGAACGTGACCGGTTGTGACTCGCCCGGCAAGTACGCCAAACGAAGAGGACCCCGCACGCGCTCGATGCGCGCGTTTGACGTGTAAACGACTTTGGACATGGCGACCTCCGGTTCGTCCCACGAATTGTAAATGCTCGGCGACCCCGGGAAGGCTCATTGCTCCTTATGCACCGCCCGCCGTCGTTCCATCAATCGACCCAGAAAGTACCACCAAAGCGTTCCAACTGCTGCCCAGGAACCCACTGCATACGGAAAATTCTTTTCCGAAACGAACATCGCTCCAAGTGAGATTGCTGAGAAGGGAACGAAGAAAATCAACGCGAAGGGCCATCGAGAAGGTCCATCGAGCAGTGGTTGCGACTGAAGCCAATTAGCCAGGCAGCTGGTTCGAGCGTCTAAGTGCCTGCTTTTTCAATACGCGTCTCGTGATCCACGTCACACCTGCAAGTGCGACGAATCACGGATTGGATCCGTCCGGAAGCCCACACTGGAAACTGGAGGGGAAGGGAGGATTCGGTCATGATGCTGGCCTACCGACTCGTCCGTCTGATCGAAACCCACTCGGACGGACTCGCTGCCGGGCTTCTCAAGAGAGTTCAGCAATCGGAACTCGCCCAGGACTATGCCAAGGTCCCTGCGCAGGACCTGGAGCGGCGCGTCTACGAGATTTACCGCCACCTGGGCGACTGGCTTCTGGGCAAAAGCGAGTTCGATATCAAGGAGCGCTACCGCGAAATCGGCGCGCGTCGCGCCGAGCAGCAGGTTCCTCTCAGCCAGCTGATCTGGGTCATCGTGCTGACCAAAGAAAATCTGTGGGACTACCTGAAGCACGAGGCCGGCATGGAGCGTCCGGCAGAGGTTTTCGGCTAGTTGGAAATGCTGCAACTGCTCGATCAGTTCTTTGATCGCGCCATCTTCTACGCCTCCCAGGGGTACGAGGAAGCGTGCATGAGGGCGCGAGCCGAGCGTGCTGCATTAGAAATTTCTGGGGGATAAGCAAGGAGAAAGCCAGCAATGTCCTGGGAGATCGATTACAAGAAAAAATTGCGCACACCCGATGAGGCGCTGCGTTGCGTGCAATCGGGGATGCGCGTGTACATTCAGCCGGGCTGCGCCGAGCCGGAAACGCTGGTCGATGCGCTCATTCAGCGTGCCCCGCACGTGCAGGACGTCGAGATTGTGCACATGATGACCATGGGGCGAGCCCCGTATGTCGCGCCCGAGATGGCTGGCCACTTCCGGCACAACGCGGTTTTCATCGGCGGCAACGTGCGCGAAGCCGTCAACGAAGGCCGCGCCGATTACACGCCCGTCTACCTCAGCGAGATTGAGGAGTTATTCGAAAGCGGCGCCATGCCGATCGATGTGGCGCTCATCGAGGTCTCCCCACCCGACTCGCACGGCTTCTGCAGCTTCGGCGTCGGCGTCGACACTACTTTGACGGCCGCCCGCCTGGCCCGCTACGTGGTCGCGCAGGTGAACGACCAGATGCCACGCACCTACGGCGACAGTTTCATTCACGTCAGCAAAATCGACGCGATCGTGGAATCATCGCGTCCCCTGTGCGCCATGAAAAGAGCCGAGATCACCGACATGCAGGCGGCCATCGCCGGCAACGTCGCTGGCCTGATTGAAGACGGCGCGGTGCTTCAAACCGGCATCGGCGGCATTCCGGATGCCGTCCTGCCTTTGCTGATGGACCGCAAGGATCTGGGAGTGCACAGCGAACTTGTCTCCGATGGAGTGATTCCGCTTATTGATGCGGGCGTCATTACCGGCGCCCGCAAGAATTTCAAGCCGAGGAAAATCATCCTCGGCTTTGCTTTGGGTACCAAGAACCTGTTCGATTACGTGGATAACAATCCGATTTTCGAATTCCATCCCACCGCCTACACAAACGATCCCGCCCTGATCGCCCGCAACGACCACATGGTCGCCATCAATTCCGCCTTGCAGGTGGATATCACCGGCCAGGTTTGCTCCGATTCGATCGGCACGTATTTCTACAGCGGCATTGGAGGCCAAGTCGACTTCCTGCGCGGCGCCTCCCGCTCCAAAGGCGGCAAGGCCATCATCGCCCTCTCCTCCACCGCGAAGAACGGAACCATCTCCCGCATCACGCCGATGCTCGCTCCCGGCGCGGGCGTGGTGACCTCGCGCGGGCTGATCCGCTATGTGGTCACGGAATATGGAGTCGCGTATCTCCATGGCAAATCGATCCGGGAGCGTGCCCAGGCTTTGATCGAAATTGCCCATCCCAAATTCCGGGATGAGCTCTACGAATACTGCGAACGCACCAAGTGGTTACAGCGTCCGCACGCGAAAGAACCAGTCGCTGCGAGGTGATTATGGCAACGCAGGCACGTGGCAAGGTTGCGGTCGACATCGACGAATGCAAAGGATGCGGGCTGTGCGTTGAGTCGTGCCCGCCCAGGTGTCTTGAACTTGCGCCCGAGCTGAGCTCTTACGGAGTGCACCCCGCCCACTACACCGGCGAAAACTGCACCGGATGCGGCATCTGTTTCTACTGCTGCCCCGAGCCGGGTGCCATTACCGTCTACCGGCTCGTGCCTGCGCTCAAGGTCGTAACGCGCCAAGGAGACAGCCATGCGGCAACTCTGTAAGGGCAACGTTGCTATCGTGAAAGGCGCGATTCTCGCCGGATGCCGCTCCTTCTACGGATATCCCATCACCCCCGCCAGCGAGATCGCCGAGGCCGCCGCTCTTTATATCCCGCAAGTCGGCGGAACCTTCCTGCAGGCGGAAAGCGAAGTCGCCGCCATCAACATGGTCTACGGCGCGGCTGCGGCGGGCGCGCGCGTCATGACCGCCTCCTCCGGCCCAGGTCTGAGCTTGATGCAGGAAGGCATCTCCTATATTGCTGGCGCCGAACTTCCATGCGTGATCGTCGATGTGGTGCGCGGCGGTCCAGGCCTCGGCAACATCGCCCCGGAGCAGAGCGACTATTTCGCCATGGTGAAGGGTGGAGGCCATGGAAACTACCACAATCTCGTCCTCGCTCCCGCCTCCGTGCAGGAGATCGCCGATCTCACCACGCTGGCCTTCGAACTGGCCGACAAATATCGCAATCCCGCCATCGTTCTAGCAGACGGCTTCATCGGCCAGATGATGGAACCGTTGGAGCTCGAGTACCGCGAGATCGCGCCTCCTGGAAAGCCCTGGGCTGTGAAAGGAACGCCGGAGACGCAGAAAAATCTGATCAGTTCCATCTACCTCGAGCCCGATGATCTTGAAGCTCATCAGCGCAAGCTGGAGGCAAAGTACAAGCGCGCCCAGCAGACTGAGCCCCGCTGGGAGCTCTACGACACTGACGACGCCGACATCCTGCTGGTCGGATACGGGATCACATCGCGCATTCTGCGTTCGGCAGTGGAAGCCGCTCGTTCGCAAGGCCAGCGCGTCGGCTTGTTCCGCCCCATCACACTCTGGCCCTTTCCCTCGGAAGCTCTGGCCAAAGCTGCGTCCACGGTGCGCGAGGTGCTGGTGGTCGAATTGAGCAATGGACAGATGGTGGAAGACGTCCGCCTGGCGCTCAATGGCAAGGTGCCGGTCGAATTCTACGGGCGCACGGGCGGCAATGTTCCTTCCGTGGAAGAGATCCATGCGGATGTTCTCGCGCGCATGAGTGCCCTGTTCGAACGCGAGATGTTGGGGCGCATGATGCCCGTGCAGTAGGAGAGGCGACCATGTCACAGGATCCGAAAGCAATGGTGAAAGAAGCAGAGGTTCCAGCTGGCTACGAGACGGTGCACGCGAAATCGCCGGTGTTCTACGACAGCTACGAACGCAAAGCCGAGCTCAAGAACCAGACTCACTACTGTCCCGGCTGCGGCCACGGGGTAGCGCACAAGCTGATCGCGGAGGCCATCGAAGATTTAGGCCTGCAGAATCGCACCATCTTCGTCAGCCCGGTGGGTTGCTCGGTGTTCGCGTATTACTACTTCGATGTGGGCAATGTGCAAGCCGCCCACGGGCGCGCGCCTGCCTGCGCTACCGCGATCAAGCGCACCTGTCCTGAAAAGATTGTCATTTCCTATCAAGGCGACGGCGACCTCGCCGCCATCGGCACGGCTGAAATCGTGCATGCCGCAAACCGTGGCGAGAAGATCGCGGTGTTCTTCGTGAACAACGCCATTTACGGAATGACGGGGGGCCAGATGGCGCCCACGACTCTTGTCGGCCAGAAGAGCACCACGTCGCCGTGGGGACGTCGTCCCGTGAATGAAGGCTACCCCCTGCACATGGCCGAGTTGCTCTCCACCCTCGAAGCTCCTGCCTATGTGGAGCGAGTCGCGCTGTGTGACAACAAGAACATCATGAAAGCGCGCCGCGCCATCCGCCGCGCACTCGAAAATCAAAGAGACGGAGTCGGCTTCTCTTTCGTCGAGATACTCTCGCCCTGTCCCACCATCTGGGGCAAGGAACCGGTCGACGCGCGCCGCTGGGTCCTCGAAAAGCTCGTGCCGGCGTTTCCCCTGAACGTATTCCGCGATCGCAAGCTGGACACTTCACCGGGCGCCATGCCTCCGCAGCGCACCGTGACCGATGTGCTGGAGATCAGCGCCAAGAATGAAAGCGCGCAGCGTGTCGCGGTCCAGCATCCGCATCATTTCCGCGAGTACACCATCAAAGTTGCAGGCTTCGGCGGATAGGGCGTTCTTCTGCTGGGCCAGTCGCTGACGGAAATGGGCATGCGCGAAGGCCTGGAAGTCAGCTGGCTGCCCTCCTACGGCCCCGAAATGCGCTCCGGCAGTGCGCACTGTCACGTTTGCCTGTCGAAGGAGCGGATCGGCTCGCCCCTCATCTCGCATCCCGACGTGCTGATCGCAATGAACGAAATCTCGCTGCGCAAATTTGCATCGCAGGTCGTGCCCGGGGGAGTAATTCTCTACAACCGCGAGCGCCTGCCTGCTGATTTCGCGTTGCCCCAAGCCCGCGTGATCTGCATTCCGGCGTCAGAGATCGCCGACAAACTCGGTTCGACCAAGGTTACCAACATTGTCCTGATGGGCGCTCTGCTCGAAGAAACCGAGTGTTTATTGCCGGACACCGCGATGAGCGTACTCGAGACCAAGATCAAGAAAGTCGATCTGCTCGAAATCGATCGGCAGGCCCTGGCTGCCGGACGCAACTTCATCGACAGCCACGTCCGCGTGGGCGCAGTCAGTCAACCCGACGGCTTCGCCTATTGAAAGTTGTAGCATCCAAAATTGCGGAGAAGAGACTCTGGAGTCGGCCCCGTTTCTCTGAACTCACGTATGTGCATAGCATTGGGCGATAGCAGGGCGCGCGCATCACCCGCAACCGCATTCCAGAAATCAGATTTCTTCTGAAACAATTTCTTTCTCGCGATTTTCAATTTTCAATTCGCTCCCTCGGCAACGGACATCCCGACCAGTCGTCCGGCGCATCCCACGAACTTTGCACATAACACGGCCTCCCGAATGTCGGGAAGTGTCAGCTAAGTTCGTAGAAATAAACAGTGTATGTGCTCACCCTTGTTGACTAGCGTCGTCTAACCGGACAAGTCAGGCAAGCGCATCCGCCGAGGGATCAGACCACAAAGTTCGATACAAGGGCTCTCGCGGTGAGTTTGTCTTCAGTTCAGGGAACAGATCAGCTGTGGGGAACGTATCCACAGTTGGAGGGATGCGCGCTTCCGCCTCGGGCCTCCGATGTCGGGACCGTCGCGCCGGAGGATGGGGTCATGGAGATCGGTCGCACCGAGTTCAGCAACGGGAACAAAGGTATGCCAGGCAGCAACGATCCGCACGTTGTGGAAGTGGTCCGCCAGGCTCACGAAGAACTCCGCCAGCTGATGCGCCAGCGAGCTGACGTGATGAAACGCATCGGCACGGTCAAGCAGACCATCGTCGGTCTCGCCAATCTTTTCGGCGATGAAGTGCTGAACGACGAACTGCTGGAACTTGTCGACCGCAAGTCCAACGGTCGCCAGCCAGGATTCACCAAGGCTTGCCGCATGGTGTTGATGGAAGCGGGCCGGCCGCTGGGTGCTCGCGAGGTTTGCGAACTGATCCAGCAAAAGGTGCCGCCCATCCTGGCGCGCCACAAAGATCCGCTGGCCTCGGTGACGACAGTTCTCAACCGCCTGGTCGAGTACGGCGAAGCCCGTACTCTGGTGCGCGAGAATGGCCGCCGCGCCTGGCAATGGGTTTCCGATCCAGACGATCCGGCACAAGGACGTCAGAACTTGCCTCGCGCGTAGCCCGGCCTGATTTCGATCCGGGCGCTCTGCCGTGGCTTTGGTACTCTGGGGCGATGCCGCCTTCTGCCAACGCTACGAGTCGCGCCCGCGCCAATAAAACGTGGCCAGCGGTGATTCCCGTCAGCTTGGGACTGGCCACGGTGGCTCTCTTCTCCTTCGCCTGGCTCTCCGAAGAAGTGCTCGACCGGGGAAGCGCCCGTTTCGACAACGCAGTTCGTGGCGTGGTTCACGAATACGCCTCTCCTCCCGTCACTGCGATCTTTCGTTTCGTCACCAATCTGGGAGACTGGCCCGTCGTTCTCGCCTGCACCCTGGCCCTTATCTTCTTTTTCTTGTATCGCCGCGATCGCGATCATCTGGGAGTTTTACTCGTCACCATGATGGGGGCGGGCGTCCTCGATGGAGTTCTGAAACTCGCCTTTCACCGCCTGCGTCCCGATCCGTTCTTCGGAGCGAAGCCCACCACCTACTCCTTCCCCAGCGGGCACTCTCTTATTTCCCTCTGCTTCTATGGCCTGATCGCAGGAATGATCAATTTTCAATTGGAAGAGCGCTGGCAGCGCGTGCTGGTCTGGTGCGTTGCGGGTCTCTTGATCGGGATGATCGGCCTCTCTCGGATTTACCTGGGTGTGCACTGGCCCACCGATGTGGTGGCGGGCTACGCCGCCGCGCTCATCTGGATGGGCGCCGTCCGGGTAATGGCAAGAAGAGTCGAAGCCAGACGAGCCAGAAGATTGGCACAAACCACGTAACCGGGCTGGCGCCCGGCTGCCCAGACGAGGGCGTCTGGGCCTACGTAGGGCAGACGCCTCGTCTGCCCGGCGGAGCGAAGCTCCGTTAAGTCGGCGGCAAAAGCATCCCTTTTTCAAGATGCCGCGACACGTGCGCATACGAAGCCGCGTGCGGATCGTGTGTCACCATCACGATGGTCTTCTTGAAATCCTCATTCAGCCGCTTCAGGATCTCCAGAATCTCGGTAGCCGAGTGGCTATCCAGATCACCGGTAGGTTCGTCAGCGAGCAACAAAGTCGGGTCGCTCACAATCGCCCGCGCAATTGCCACGCGCTGTTCCTGTCCGCCGGAAAGCTGCTTCGGCAAGTGATGCACCCGCTCCCCAAGTCCAACCAGCTTCAGCGCCGTCATCACATGCTCTTTGCGTTGGGCCGGCGAAAGCTTGGTCAGCAGCAACGGCAGTTCAACATTTTCGAAGGCAGTCAACACCGGAATCAGGTTGAACGTCTGAAAAACGTACCCCACATGCTCGTTCCGCCAGCGCGCCGACTGGGAATCGTTCAAGCGGAAAATGTTGTCGCCCATCACCAGCAATTCGCCCGACGTCGGCCGGTCAATGGCCGCAATCATGTTCAGCAGCGTCGTCTTCCCTGAGCCCGACGGTCCCATCAGCGCGAGGAATTCCCCCTGCGCAATGTCGATCGAAACGTTATCGAGCGCGGTCACTTCGAAAGCATCCCGCTTGAAAATCTTGCTGACGTTGCGGGCCTGCACTACCTTCGTGCCGGTCGCGATTTTGGGCGTGGTCATCGTACTCATCAGGACTGTCCTTTAACTTTCACGGATTGACCGTCTTTCAAATTCTCGGGCCCGCTGGTGATCACGTTCTCGCCGTTGATGGGACCATCCACGAGGTACCCATCGCTGCGCTGGCTCAGGATCTTCACCTGCTTCATCACGACCTTGCCATTGAGCACCAGGAAAACAACTTTCTTCCCATCCCGATCGCGCACCGCGTTCGCAGGTACGATCGCGCCGCCGGATCCTTGATTTCCGTTCTTGTTATCGTCGGCCAGAAACTTCACGGTTGCGTTCATGTCGGGACGCAGATGCTCGTCGGGATTCTTGATCTGCACCTTGACCTGTACAGTCGCCTTCTGCCGATTCGCTTCGGGCGACATCTCGGCAATCTCGCCCTCCCATTTCAGGTTGGGAAACGCGTCCACGGTCACAATGCATTTCTGATGAGGCTTGAGCCGGGAGAAATCGTTCTGCGCGACGTCGATTTCCACCTGCAAATCGTTCAAGTCGGCCAGCGCGACCACCGATCCCTGGGGACCGCCCTCGGCCGTGCTCGCGAATTGCGCCGTAAGCAACTCGCCTTTTTCAACCTTACGCTCGAGGATGGTTCCCGTAACTGGGGCCCGGATAACGGTGGCATCCTGCAGCGCTTTGGCGTAAGCGGCTTGTCCCTCGGCTTGCAGCAACGCACCGTTGGCACGCGCAATTTCCTCGGTCCGCGGACCCAGCTTCGACAATGTGAATGCCTGGTTCAGCGAGTTCATCCGCTGCTGATCGGATTCGTATTTCGCGGTCGCATCATCCAACGATTGCTTCGAAAGCACGCCCTGCCCGTACAGTTCGCGCGTCCGGTCGAGCGTGATTTTGTCATTGGCCGCCGTTGCCCGCGCCTCGTCCAGATTGTGCTGTGCCTGCTGGACTTCTTCCGGACGCGATCCGTGCTGCAACTCTTCATAATAGGCACGCGCATTCTCGACTGCGCCCCGCGCCTGATCGTATTGGGCGCGAAACTCGTCATCCTCCAGCCGGACCAGCACTTGACCTTCCTTGACCTTGTCGCCCTTCTCAACCCCGATCCACTTCACGCGCCCCGTGACCTTGGAGTTCACGTTGATCTTGTGGTGCGCCACAATGTATCCGCCCGCGGACAACACCACTCCGCCCACATCCCCGCCGCCCTCGGTTGCCGCGCGCACGACCTCCACTTCGGCTGCTGATGGAGATACCAGGCGGTACACCAGAGCCACCAGTCCCAACAAGACCACGACCGCGATGCCGCCGAGGATGTAGCGGCTCGCCCATTTCGGCGGCTCATCTTGGGAGTCTTGCCGATGCGAGCGGTCAATCCGGAGACTCTGCAGGTCGTCGTGTTTGGTATCGATTGACATTTTCGTTCCAGTTACGGTCGTGAGTCGTTGGTCGTTGGTCCTTGGCAAAACCAACCACAACCTGTGGGTGCCCCACCCAAGCTCCGCTTGGGTGGGCTAGTCCGAAGCTAACCCCTTAACGCGGTCAGGATATTTTGCCGCGCTGCGTGCCATGCCGGAGCCAACCCGCCGAAGAAACCCATCACTAGCGCAAAAATGAATGCATAGAGAATGACCGTGGGCGTCATTCGCAACGCGAACACCACTTCGCTGAACGTGACCGCGTTCGACGTTCCCGTCGACATCCCGTTAAACGGCAGCATCAGCACGATTCCCACCACCGCGCCCAGCAACGACAGCACCAGCGATTCGAATACAAAGGACGTCAGGATGCTCGGCTTGCTGAACCCAATGACGCGCAGCGTCGCAATCTCGCGGCTGCGGTACGCCACTGCCGCATACATCGTGTTCATGGCCGCGAAAATCGACCCGATCCCCATGATGAAGCCGACCATGTAGCCGACCACCTTAATCGGCCCGCCCGAACTGGTCTGCTTCGCATAGTAATCGGTCTCAAGCATCCCATCGAGTTTCAGTCGCTGGTCGTCGCTCACCGCGTTCTTCAAAGCATTCGCCGACGATGCATCAGTCGCGCGCAAATACGCGGAGGCAAACGCGCCCTGGCGATCGAAATCCGACGCCATCTGGTTCACATCGCCCCATACCTCGGACTCGTACGCACTCCCACCCGCATCAAAAATCCCTACCACCTGCCAGGGTCCCTTACCGAACTGAATCGTATCGCCGACATTTGTATTGGCAAAGCGCCGGTGAATCTGCGAACTGACGACCACCTCGCGTTGTCCGGACCGGAACCAGCGCCCTTCCACTAACTTCACCTTCGGCTTGTCCGCGGGCAACTGGCGCATCTCCAGTCCATCTTCCATCATGCCGCGCACAGTGACGTTCACTTCTCCGGTTCCATCTCTGCGCGGCAGGACGATGACCACCACCCATTCCCCGGACGCCATCGGCTCGCCGTTCTTGTCCTTCGCGACGCCAGGAAGATTCTTCAGTGTGGGAAACAGGTTCGCATCGAAGCCCCCCGACAACTCCGCAGTCGATCCCTTGCGCAGCACCAGCACATTCAGAGGATCACCGCTGGTGACGAACGCCTGCTTCAACCCGGCCAGCAGCGCCATGAGAAACACCACCGTGGTCACGGTCAGCGCAATGCCCAGGGCCGTCATGATGGTCAGCCCTTTGCGAAGCTTCAGATTGCGGATGTTGTAGCTGATCGGGATTGCCATAGTTGAAGCTCGCTATCCGATGTAGCGCAAGCCCTCCACGATATCCACCTGCGAGGCGTGATACGAAGGAAGCAGGGCCGCCACGCACCCGACGAACCCAGCCAGCAGCAGGGCCAGGACCTTGGTCGCCCAGTTCACGCTGATTCCCTGAAAAAAGCCTGCCTGAGGATTGTGGCTTGCCAGGTACATCAGGCCACTGCCCAGCAGGATGCCGACCACCCCAGCGAGGACCGCGACCACGACCGCCTCACCCACAAACAGCACCAGAACTGCCTTGCGCGTGAACCCCAGAGTCTTCAGCACCGCGACTTCCCGCGTGCGTTCGCGGATCGACATCGCCATGGTGTTCGCCGCCACCAGCAGGGTCGCAAATACCACTGCCCCACAAATTCCTAGAATGAAGGCTTTCACGTTGCCCAGCATCGCGACGAAGTCCAGTCCGAACGCCTTCTCACTTTCGGTCTTGGTCTGTTGCGGCGAATTGTGGAACATGTCATCCACCGCGGCGGCCACCTTGGGCACGTCGGCTGGCGAATCGGCCAGAATTCCGAAGGTGCCGCTCTGGTCCTTCATGACGGGCACGGTTTCTTCGAGATATTTCCGGTCGAAGTACAGCGACTGCGTAGGCTGCGGAGCCTTGTAGATTCCGCGAATGGTCAACTCCAGGTTCGCGGCCCAGATCGTCCCCTGCAAAACGATGCGGTCTCCAACCTTCCAGCCGAATTTCTTTGCGAGTTCGCTGTCTGCTACAGCGCCTGCGCGATCGTGCTGCCAGGCGTCGAGTTGGTCCTGTGGAATCTTGAAATCGGTGTAGACCTTGAACAATTCCTGCGGATCGGTGGCAAACTGCGCAAAGAAATGTTCCGGCTTGTCGTCGATATATTTTCCTCCGAACCACTGCGTGGGAACTACTTCGACCACGCCCGGCACGGTTTTGATCTTCTGCTCGTAATAGATCGGAAGCGAGAAAGTCAGCGATACGCGATGGCGCGTGATCAGGCGCTGGGTCGACTGCTCGCTGCCGCTGTCCAGGTAAAACGCGCGCCAGATCGTCATCATGACCGTAAGCAGCGCCAGCGAAAACGCGATGCTTACCATGGTCAGAACCGTACGCCGTTTGTTCCGGAACGCGCTTTTGGTGACAAAAGTAGTTAAGGTCATAGAAACTCCGGGAAACCTGGGGGAGACGCCCCAAACCTGGACAGGCCCGCCACCGGGCGCGGCCACCATTCACATCAGTTCACGTTACTTCTAGCATAGACGATCGGGGGGACTGCGACAACCCGCTCATGACTGAACAAAACGCGGCAAACCTGTCTAGCCCCGCTTCGCATAATCACTATGGAATTACTTAGTCACATCAGCCAGTGGACTATGTCATGCACGCCGGATGACAAATGTCATTCACCCAGCATTTTTCAACACAGAGTCACAGAGACACAGAGAAAAACAGAAACTCGCAACTCAGAGCGCCTCAGTGCCTCCGTTCTCTAGCTGAAATTCTCTCTTGAAATTCTTGTTCCATAGGCAGGACACGAATCGCATGGTGAATGTATCTGGTGTGCATCCTGTCTTGCCCTCAGTGAAAAGCCTTCTTTGCATCCTTTGCGGTCATAAGCTTTTTCTCTGCGTCCTCTGCGGATGTTCTCCGCGCTCTCTGCGGTTTAAGGTTTTTTGCCGTGCTCAGAAGCGAGAGATATGGAATTGCTTTCCCAGCGCAACCAGTATCAGAATGCAGGTGCAGGTGTTTGACCTGAGAAGGCATGGCTGCGATTCGTACCCTCAAACCCAACGTCACTCGTGAGCAGGCAATCCTGCAGTTCTCCTCGACCGGGATCCCGCGCTTGTTCCGGAACGTGGCCTACGGACGCTTGCGCAGCGTCGCAGAACTGTACATCCCATTTCGCTTGTTTCAGGTGCAGATCATGAATCGCGGAAAGACTGAGGAACGTCTGATCGCGCTCGACGCCATCTCGGGAACGCTCGATCCTTTTCAATTCGATCACGTTCCGACAGACTCGGAGACCGTCTCGATCGTGAGCCGCAATTGTCCGCGCGCGCATCTCGAGGATGCGTTCATCGGCGAGTTGCTGATTGCGAAGCTTCGCCGCCTTCTCTACAGCCGCGGCTTTTTTCGGATGCGAGACTTGCAGATCACGGCCACGCCCCTCGCGCAAGAACTCCACATTCCGTACTGGCTGGGATTCCGCGGGTCGAACGGTTACGCCCGCGTCGCCGTGATAGACGCCGTGCGGCGCCGTTTCGAAGGCGCCAAGATGCGTCGCCTCGTCGAAGCCTGGCTGACATCGAACTACTGATCTCACCACAGAGTCACAGAGACACAGAGAAAATCTCAAATCAAAAATGCCGGTAGGTGTCTCGGTGCATTAGTAGAAGATGGGTCACGTGAAGTCCGGAGACCCCACGCGCTGATGTCTCACGACCCATTTACGGAGACGCAGAAACAATCTCAAAAGCCAAAAGGTTTTCTCTGTGTCTCTGTGGTGAGGTTTTATGCCTCAATTTTCCGAGTACTTTCGTAACTCGAAGACGCTTACGACCCAAGCTATCCTTGTGGTTACCCACCCCAGAATCCGAGCCAGTGTGTTCTTTTCTAGGGGCATTCGCCAGTGCTTCGCCCGGTGAGGGTAGGAAACAATGTCTACGAAAATCGGCCGCTTCGAAATTCTTGGAGAGCTCGCAAAATCGGATTCGGGATGCGTCTATAAAGCCAATGATCCGGAATCGGGCCAGACGCTCGCGCTGAAAACGTTTCGCTTGGATGTGTTCGGCGAACATGCCGAACAAGTGGTGCAGCGCATTCTGCAGGAAGCGGAAACCACCAAAGACCTCAGCAGTTCCAATATCACGCTGGTCTACGGCGCGGGAGAAATCGACGGCCAGTTCTGCGCCGCCATGGAATACATCCAGGGCAACAGCATTGCGACCATGCTGGCGCGCAAGGAAGGCTTCTCCATCTGGGACCTGCTCGACATCAGCCGGCAGGTTTGCCAGGCACTCGATCACGCCCACGAGCACAACGTCTTTCACTTCAGCCTGGAGCCGGCCAAGGTCATGGTGACCTGGGACGGCACGGTCAAGATTCTTAGCTTTGGGATTTCAAGCACCGGCTACGTGGCCGCACAAGCGACCGGGGTGCCGCCCTCGGTCCTCTATTACATGTCGCCCGAGCAAGTGGGCGGCGAAAAACTGGATGCCCGCTCCAACCTGTTCACCTGGGGCGCCATGCTCTACGAGATGGTGACGGACCAGAAGGCCTTTGACGGAGGGGATGCGGATGTCGTCCGCCAGAAGATCCTGGAAGAAATGCCGGTCTCACCGGCGATTCTGAATCCCAAGATCAATCCTGTCGCCAGCGACGTCATCATGAAGGCTCTGGCAAAAAATCCCGCGGAACGCTACCAGAGTGGCCGCGAGATGGTGAACGATCTCGAAAAGGCCCGCGAAAGCACCGTCAAGCCAGCCAAGAGAGCTCCGGAAACGCCCAAGGGACCCGCGGTACCGGCCAGCGTGAAGAACGCCGCCGCCGCAAAATTCGCGACCTCGGCGCCCATCGAACCCAAGGCGCCGGCAAAATTTGAGCACAAGATAGAGGAGTCGCGGCCGCTCGATGTTTCGCCCTCGCTCTCGCAGGAACTCGAAACTTCGTGGACTCCGCCGGCCCCGGCCAAAGCTACTTCCAGACCGGCCGAACCGGCGAAGAAAGCGGCAGCCGCGGCGGCAGGCTGGAATTCTGCAGGATCTTCCCCTGCAGGTCGAACCCCGCACCTGGATCCAAGCGCCCAGTTCGGAACTTCGGTGACGAACGCCTCAGTGGACGCCTTCGACAATCCAAGCGCGAACATGTCGGCAGCAACCCTGGACGAGCCGCAAACTCCCAAGATCGCAGTCGATCCGATGATGGCCGAGAACGCGGGCGCCGCCACCAAAGGCGTCAGCTTCTCGGAAATGAATGAATTACCGCCTCTCAAAGAGGTGTATGTGCCGCCCCCGGCGCCCAAGAGCGAATCTCCGGAAGCCGACGAGCCGTTGCCATCGATCATCCTGCGTCAGACGGAACCCGAGAAGCCCAAGATCCAGCCGCGCGAAGTCGCCGAAAAAGCTCTCAAGGAAATTAAGAGTATTCCCCCGCAGCTGTTGATGTATTCGCTTTCGGCCGCCGTGGCGCTCATTCTAATCGTGGGCATAGCGGTGTACTGGCGCTCGCGATCGGAGAACACCGATGAGGAAGGCCGCGTGCCCGCGCCGGTAGCCGCCCCCGTGACGCCCGCTGCCGCCGCGCAGCCGGCACCGTCGGAACCGCCGGCTCCCGAGCCTACGCAGGCTGCCTCGCAGGCCGAGGCTCCGGCAGAACCCGTGGTCGAAGAAGCACGCTCCGGGAAGTTTGCGCCGGCAGCCAAGGGAAAGTTCGCCAAGAATAAGAAGAACTCCGCGCCGGCCAAGGTCGCGGCCATTCCCGGCCAGCTCGCAGTCGACTCCACTCCGGAAGGCGCGCAACTCGAGGTCGATGGCCGCACCGACCCGAACTGGGTCACTCCTTACACCCTGGCCGGACTTCCGCCGGGTCAACACACGGTGACGGTGAGCAAGTCGGGATTTGCCTCCGACACGCGCAGCGTGGATGTAGTATCCGCGAACAAGGCGACCCTGGTGGTGCGACTGACATCACTGAATGCCACCATGAATGTGACCAGCGATCCGCCGGGCGCCGCGATTTATGTCGATGGCAAAGATACGGCCCGCGTCACGCCTTCAGTAATTGCTCTGGAAAAGGGAACGCACACGGTGCTGGTGCGGAAGGCGGGATACCTCGACGAAACGACCTCGGCAGTCGGCCAGCCCGGACAAGCCTTTCATTTCGCCTCCACGCTGCGTCCGCTCGGGAATGTCGACGACATCAAGACGGTGGGCAAGTTCAAGAAACTGTTCGGGGGCGGCGGCGCCGAGGCGGGCATGGGCAAGATCAGCATCAAAACATCCCCCAAAGGCGCGCAGATCGCGATCAATCGCCGCATCCTCGAGAAGACCTCGCCGGTAAATTTCCTGCTGAATCCCGGCAACTACATTGTCGACATCACTCTGAGCGGTTACAAACCCGTGCAGAAGGTGATCACCGTCGACCAGGGCGGGAACGTGGTCATCGACGAGACGCTGCAGACTCCTTAAACCGGTCGTCAGTGTTCTGTCTTCAGGCCGAGACGCAAAAAATTCCAGGCATAAGCCGGGCTATCGCCCGGCCGCCCAGACGAGGGCGTCTGGGCCTACGTAGGGGCAGACGCCCCCGTCTGCCCAGCCGAGCGCCTAGCTCGGGTCGGTTGCCTGTCCTAAGCTGACGAACTGATCTATTAGCCACTAGATAATATCTTCGCCAGGAATCCCCAGGATAAAAAGCCAGCGAGCCTGTGACAGGAAAACCATAGGAGCGAGCCCAGACTCCCGCTATATCGCGTCTAAACGCAATTAACGAGCATTCTACGCGATGCTCTGAACTTGCATTTCGGATCGCAGGACCCGTTTGCCGATTTTAAACGACTTAGCTTGTAGCAATTGAAATCATCCCTGACTGATATGAATCGCAAGACGACGGCCAAAAGGTCCAGGCAAGAGCCGGGCTATCGCCCTGCCGCCCAGACGAGGGCGTCTGGGCCCACGTAGGGGCAGACGCCCTCGTCTGCCCGGCCGAGCGCTAGCTCGGCTTCAGAGCGGGGGGATCGACGTCATACCAGCCCGCCGGCGACGTGAGCTTTTGCCAACAGCTAATGCCCAACGACTATCGACCAACGACTAACGACTAAGCACCAACCAAAACTGCGCGAGCAACTTCGCCTCGCGCAGTCCCGTGCCAGAGCTTTTTGATTTCTGTGCTGCAACTAATTCGGCAGCTTGAAGTTCACCAGAATCTGCGTCTCGATCTGCACCGGTTCGCCGTCCAGGTAGTACGGCTTGTACTTCCACTGCCTCACGGCTTCCTGCGCGGCGTGCGCCAGGACGGCATCACCGCTTACCACCTTCAGATTCTGAATGTCGCCGCTCTTGGTGATAGTCGCCTGCAACTGCACTGCACCCTGGATACGCATCTGCAGCGCCTGCGTCGGGTACCGGGGTTGGACTCGTTTCAGCAACAGCCCTTCCATCACACCTTGGGAAACTCTCAACATCTGTGGCGATGGCTTGGGAACATTCACCGGAGCGCTGCTGATGTTTGCCAGGGCCTTCGTGTCAGCCGCGCCACCCACATCCATCGCGCTGGGCGCTTGCACGTTTTCCTGATCCTGCGAATTTGCCGGTTTTGAAGTATGGCCCGTGTCGCTTCTGACGATCAGTCGCTGGGTCACTTCCGGCTCAGCGGCAGGCTCGGACTCTTTAGCAGGCGCCGATCCTTTGGCTGTCACGGACTCTTTCGCGGGCGCTGGCTCTTTCGCCGCCGAAGGCTTCGTGGATGCTGTCGTGTGTGCAGCTGCTGCGGGCACGGGAGCACTCGGCCCCAAAGTAATGTCGGTTGTCTGGGGTGCTGCGCCGGGAGCGCCGTCCTTGGTGCTCGCCGCGTCCGCCGGTGCTGGAGTGGCCGGCGCGCTCTGCTTGGCAGCCGCCGGAGCGCTCTTGTTGCTCGAGTTTTTCCAGCTCAGATATCCCGCTGAGCAGGCCAGCAAAACCACCGCCGCGACAATCACGATCGCCTTGGTCTTACCGCCGCCGTCGACTTCATCGCTGTCATACGCGCCGGGGAAGAACGTAGGCGGAGGAACATCCGCGCGAGTGGTGTCGACGATAGGCCTTTCGGGCTTTGGCTCACTTACCTCGCGAACCGGTGGTTTTGAGACTGTGGGCGCTTCTTCGATTGCCGGCGCGACCGCAACCGGAGACAGCTTCTCAACGGCACGTGCAGGCGCGGCAGCATGCCCTTGCGCCTGAAACATCGCGCCCGACATTGCGCTCGGCCGCTTTTCCAGGGCTGGCGGGGCGGCGGGAAATTTCGCTGGAATGGTTTCTGTCGCCTCCATCTGGCCCGCGGCCTCGGCAGCTCGACGCAGTGCAGACGCCATCGGCTCAGCCATCTTGGGAGAAGGCTGCCAGGGAAACTTGGATGTTGCAGTCGCAGTCGCGGCCGACGGCGTCCCCGAGAGCGTGGCAGGGTTTGATTCAAGGGCCGGCTCTGGAGAAGCCGGCTCGAAGTCGGGTTCAAGAATGCCGTCCGCATCGTCGACGTCTAACTGCTGCGTTGATGCGGTCATTGCTGGCATCACCGGGGCCGCCGAAGGCTTCGCTGCTGGAATCGCAGGCGTGCTTGGCCGTGCTGAAGCCGCAGGCGTCAACGGACGAGCGGCCGGCGCGCTCGGCACATTCCCGCGCGGTGGTGTTGCTGGCGCTTGCTTCGGAGCATTCGAAACTTGTCCTGTCGGTGCAACCGAAGCCGCAGGCGCCGATGCTTTTGTTCCATCGCTGCCCTTGCGCAGCAAGCCCCGGGCAACACGCAGCGTCCCTTTCGCCTGTTCCACGTTGATGGGTTTGGTGAGAACCAGGTTCGCGCCAATTCGGAATGCCTTTGCCACTCCCGCCTGTCCCTCGACCACGGCAACCGCCAGTGACGACTGGTTCGAACTGGAATTGCGCGCGCTCTTAAACAGCAGCGTCGCATTTTGCTCGTTATCGCAATCGACTACCACCGCGTCAAAGTGCTGCGCCATGAGCTTCTTTACCGCTGCAAACGGCTCAGTGCAGGGCTCGACGGTGAAATCGAGGTCGTTCAAAACTTGTGTCACAATGCGCGCAGTTTTCTCGTCGGGACAGAAGAGTAATGCCTGGTAACCCATGCCGTAATGGTAGGTATGACCGCCAGACGCGGCAAGTTACGGCAGTAATAGGAGTTGCGGGGCTTTTATGAGGCCTGCCGGAGCCTTCTCTGAGTCGCAAAAGAAGCGCTTACGGCTGCTTGAAATCGACCGTGATGCGGGTTTGGAAGTCAGACGCCTCGCCGTTATGCCAGTACGGCTTGTATCTCCACTGCTTCACGGCATCGGCGGCTGCCTGGGCCAGCAGCGGGTCGCCCGAAACCAGTTGCAACGAATCTACTTTGCCCTGCTTGTTGATTATGGCCTGCAACACCACTGCTCCGTGAAGTTTTCGGGCGCGGGCCTGCTTCGGGTAAGAAGGGTGCACGCGATGCACCACCTGATCGTCCGCGTAATCTTCCGGAACCTCTAGCAGATCGCTGCTGGGCTTCGAGGCCGCTGTCGGAGGCACACTCGCGGAGGCGGCTACCAGCGAAGGGTTCGCGTGGTTGGGGGTCGTATCCTGCTTCGCAGTTTGCAGTGCCGCCGCTGTCTTCGTCGCGGTATCTGCGGGGGTGGAAGAAGCTTGTGCACTCGGTGTGGATGAAGGCGCGGTGGACGTCGCGTTCGTGGCTACCGTCTGGCTCTCGTTGCCGGTCGTGCTCGCATCTGCAGTTTGGCCGTCAGCAATCGGAGCAGGCGCCGAAGCAGCAGCCGGAGCGGACACGGGAGTTGGCGGCTTCACTGCGGGGGCCGTCTGGGGTTGCGAGTGCGCAGTTCCAATCTTGCTCATCACGTTGAGGTATTCCCACTCAATCAGCTTGCGAAATCCGGGTTGCGTGAGCCACGCTCCATAGCCTCCACCTGCGAGCAACACCAGCACCAGGGCCGCAATCCACACGCCCTTTCCCCCGCTTTTCTGCGACTCGATGCCTGCGAACGATTGTGCGCCCAAACCGCCAAAAGACGGCACTCCATGATCCTTCACCGGATCGAGTGCACATTCCTCGGCCAGCGGATCAACAATGCTCAGGACCGAGGTTCCCTCATGTTTCGGCTCCTCCGCAGTGAGCTTCGCAGGACTGCTTTTCAAATCGCCCTTGGCTTTCTCCGATTTCTCTGGTGTGGATTGGGTCGCGAAAACCGCATCAAAGTTCCTTACAGAAGCCGAGTTTGCCCCAACGCTCGCGGCTGAAGCCTTTGCAAGAGCTGGCGTGCCTACTGCCGGCGCCATTTTGGGTTCGTTAACCGTGCCGACGGCAGGCTTTTTCTGTTCTGTCGATACCGCAGGAGGATTCGCGGGAGTGGCCGCAACGACGGGCTTTGCCGGAGCAGGCGGCGCTGAGGTCGTTGGCTTTGGAGTTTCCGCAACGGGAGCGACCGGCCGAACTGGAGTGGGCGCGGGCTGCTGGGGCGCCACTGGCGTCAGAACAGTCGGACTCGCCGCAGGACGGTTCGCAGCGGGAGTCGGCACGGCTGTTGTTGGCACCACGGTCGCCGGCGAAACCGGAGGCGTAACCACCGGTGAAGGTGTTGACGATGTCACAGTTGTCGGCGCCACTACCGTGGGAACGGTTGGCGCGAGAGTCTTTACCTCTTGTGCTTCTTTCCGGGTCATGCCGATCCCGGTGCGCAAGGTGTTCCTCACCTGTTCGAGAGCTACCGGCTTGGTGAGCACCAGGCTCGCACCCAATCGGAAAGCGTTGGGCACCCCGGCTTTGCCTTCGACGATGGCAATGGCGATGGAGGCCTTATTCAGACTGGAGGCGCGGGCGCTATTGAAAACCTGGGTGGCATTCTGCACGTTGTCGCAGTCGACGATCAGCAGGTCAAAGCGCTGCGTTGCCAGTCTCTTCAGCGAAAACGCAGGTTCACTGGAATGCTCGAAGCTGACTTCCAATTCATCCAAGATTTGAGTGACAGCCTGAACCGCTTTCTCATCGCCGCATAAAAGAAATGCACGTGTAGCCATAGTAGCTCGATGCTACGAAGCACAGTCACCAGGGGGCAAGTTACGGTGGTAAGGGGTGGGAGGTGCAAGCTTCGAGCTTTGAGCTGCGAGCTTTGAGCTTCGAGCTACGAGCTACGAGCTACGAGTCTCTAATACGGGCCCCTTCCTTCAACGACCTGAAAACTAGTGGTGAACCTCGGGCCTTGAATCTCATAGCTCGTGGCTCGAAGCTCGTAGCTCGAAGCTCGTGTTCGTAGCTCGTAGCTCGAAGCTCGAAACCCGCAGCTCAGACGTACAATGCTCCGCATGCGCCTGCCCCTTTGGCTCAAGATCGTCTGGACGGTCTTCGTGCTTTGTTGGGCGCTGGTCTATTGGAAGCAATATGGCGTGCAGAACTTTCTTTTCTTTTGCGACCTCGGCAATTTCCTGATTGCGATTGCGCTCTGGGCAGAGAGCCCTGTGCTCTTCTCGTGGCAGGCGGTCAGCTTGCTGGTGTTTCAAACCATTTTTATCCTTGATTTGGCGGGAGCTTGGCTGAGCGGGCATCATCCCATCGGCGGCACCGAGTTCATGTTCGATGCGCACTTGCCTTTGTTGGTGCGCTTGCTGAGTCTGTTTCACGTGGTCACGCCTCCTCTGCTCCTGTGGGCTATCTGGAAGCTTGGGTATGACCGGCGCGGCTGGAAACTGCAGACCCTGACTTGCTGGGTGTTGGTGCCGATCAATTACTTTTGGCGTCCGGAACACAATGTGAATTGGGCTCGCGGAATCTTCTTTGTCGAGCAACACGCGATGCCCGGAGCGGTGTATCTGGCCGGCTATCTGCTGGTGGTGCCCCTTGTGGTTTACTACCCCACGCATCTCGCTTTGCAGTGGTGGGCGAAACGAAACGGCCTTCCGCTGTTCCCCCCACGAACGGAGAGCGCGGTCAAGGATTGACTCGATGAAGGGCATTCTCGGTCGCACTCAGCAAAGCGTCGGCAGAGACTGGCTTCCCGGTCGCATTTTCCATCCACAAGTCTGGAGTTACGCGCCCCATCTTCGCCATGCGCTCGAACTCGGGCCCTATGCTGCCCGCTTTCTTCATCTGCTCTTCGATCTGGAATGCGATCAGATGTCCGATCGGATAGTCAGGCAAATACAGAAACGAATCGATCATGTGGGAGTAGATCGCCAGCAGTACCACGTCCTTTTTGCCAAACACCGGTGCGTAATAGCGATTCCAGGTGTCCTTCGCGATCTGTAGTGTGGCCGCGCGTAGCTCCTCGGGTTTGGCCTCGGGATGGTCGTACATCCAATGCCACACCGCCATATCGACCAGGGCCACGCCCGCGATTTCATAGGTCCCCCAGAAATCGTTGAGGCTTTTCATAGCTTCGCTCTTGGGGTCAGGCGAAGCCAGGCCGAGCAGCGCCATGTCCTGATTCTGAAACACAAAGGCCAGCGCCTCGGTGAATGCGGTATTGGGTACGCCCTCGAGCAAGGTGAAGTCGACATCGTTCAACGAGAACGTCTGCTCGACGTTGTGGCCCATTTCATGGACGGCGATGTTGAAGCCCTTGTAGTTCATGCCGGTCTTCTCGACCCGGGTGCGAAGATGCGATTTTTCCGAGCGCATCTGCGCGCCCATCGCATGCCCGGACCCCCGGGCCGGATCGACCTGGATGTGCTCGGCAACGTAGCGCGCGCGTGCTTCGGGAAAACCGAGTTTCATGAGCAGGTTGGGAATGTCTTTCTGATAAGCCTCAGGCGTGGGATATTTTTTGGCTACGATGGCATCGAGTTCCGCTTCGCTGTACTTGTTGCCGGAGCGGAAACCGTTGTACCAGATATCGAACGGCTCGAGCGGGCGGCCCAGACGCGCTTCGATCAGCTTCGCCACTTGTGGGACCAGGGGCGAGGTGAGCACCTGCTCGAGCATCGCCTGCAACCGCTCCTCGGGAATCTGGCGGTCTTCATTGAAGCGCCGGTCGATGAGGGTGGGCGCGGTCGGCGAATAAGGATCGGCTAAACGCGAGGCGCGATACGTCTTGAGCAGCGTGGCGTAGCGGGTATCGGGTTCGGGGGAATTTGTGATTTTCAGGTCAGCCTTGGCGGGCACATCAGAATCCTGCTGCGCGGCAGCCTTCACTTCATTGCTGTAAGGATTCCAGTCCACATGCGGATTATCGATCACCGTTTGCGGGATGGATTGTGTGACAATTCGCTCCATCACCTGCTGGATCGTGCGCTGTTTCGCGAGGCCGTTCTGCGCGTCGGCGTAGTCGGCCTTGATTTCATCGCGCAGGTTCCAGTGACTGAGCAGGCGCATCTTTGGCGGGAACAGGCGCTGCCCCCGGTCATCGACCAGGTGATACATCCAGACGTTGTAGCCGGCAATGTAGTTGGAGGCATCGGAGCCTGCCTGTGCGATGGACAGGTTCACATCGGCGGGGATGCGCTTCGAGAAGCGCTCCGCCAGGCGAGTCTCGGCCCACTGCCGGCGAGTCCATTTCGGGCCGAGATTGATGCGCTCTTCCAGCGTGGTGAGCGGAAAGTTCAGGAGCACCACAAAGGCGAGCTTGTTCTGAAAGAAGTCGTCGATCACGTGCGCGGAAGGATCGTATCCGCCGAAAATTTCGTCGTACGAGCGAATGGGGCCGAGATCCAGATCCTGCTGGGTTGTGAACTCGCGGGAAATCTCGTGCATGTGGCCGTCGAGCTGTTCGAGCAAGCGCTGATAGCGCTGGAACATCGTATCGATCGACTCCTGGTCGCCGGCGAAGTTTGCGCGCACGAAAGACTCGAAGACGGCCGCATCGCCATCTTCCGGACGCCAGAATTCCACCACCTGGTGAAGGCCGGTTCGGATGCGGGCCTTTTGGCCCTCGCCATATTTTGCGAGCAGCTCGGTTTGCAGTTTCATCATGGAGTCGTTCATCTGCGCGGGGGTCAAAGTTTTGGCGGGCGCTTGCGCAGAGGCGTTTACAGAGGTTTGAGCCATTAGCGTTTCCTCGGCGAGCGGCGCAACGGCCCACATACATGCGGCCAGCAAGAGGACCAGGACGATGCGGCCAGCTCGGGTTGACGTCAAAAAGCGGAGCTTCGCTACGCCGGGCAGACGAGGGCGTCTGCCCCTACGTGGTTCGTGGTTGGACTCGAGGAGATTTGTCATGGGGCTTTGATCCGCTTCTATCCACTATTGCGATGCAGCGCGGACTCGGGGGCGGGATACGGCAGCGTATCGCGAATCTCCGAGATTTCCGCCGGCGCGAAGTCGGGGAAGGGCAATTGCCTTTGCTCCCGCCACTCGCGGACTTTCGCTTCCGCCTGCTCAGCCTTCTCTTTGTCCACGCCGGGGTCTCGACCCAAATAGATCGTCTGCGTGGGAAAGGCAAGTACGGTTCCCGCGTTTTCGGCAATGGTCATCAATCGCAGCAGGATGTCCTCGCGGATGGCGGTGAACTCTGCATCGTCGCGAGTGAGCACGTAGCTGAATACATGCAGCGACGGCCAACCCTGGTCGAGGGTCGCGAGGCGAATGCGAGCACTGGCGCTCTCGACCTTGGGATGCTGATACAAAAGGCGGCGCGCCTCGGTCAGCACATAGCGCAACTGGTCGGGCGTAGTTTTGGGGTGCAAGCCGAGATTTGGATTGAAGAGGAACTTGTCGCGCCGCGAATAATTCTCAATATTCATGGTGGCCAGGGTGCCGTTGGGAATGGAAAGTTGGGTACGCTCGACGGTCCGAATTCGAGTGGAACGCAGGCTGATGTCCTCGACCGTGCCGACGCGTCCATTGAAGTTGCAGGCGTCGCCGATGCGAATCACCTCGTCGCCCAGCAGCGAGATGCCGCCGAACAGGTTCTCGATCGTTTTCTGCGCGCCGAAACCGATGGCCAATCCACCAATGCCAAGGCCGGCGAGGGCCGTGGTCAGGTTAAAACCGAGCGCGCCCAGTACTGCCAGCCCGCTCACTAAAACCAACACGACTTTCAGGATGCGTTGCCCCAGCAACACGAGCGAACCCGTCCCCGTGCTGCCGCGCGCGATGGCGCGAAGGCGCCACTGTTCCATGGCTCGCGCCAGCACGCGCAGAGCAAGCCAGCCAACGCCTATCGTGAACACCACCCGCGCCGTGATGAAGTAGTAATGCCGATGCAGGAGCGGCAGGCGCAAGTACCCGATCAGGACGCGGTGGACCGTCACGCCCAGCACCAGCCACAGTGGACCGGATATCCTCCGCCAGTGTGCGAGCTGCGGCTGTTTGCGCCACCCTCGCCACAACATGATGGGGAAGATGACAAGCTCGATCAGAACCCAAGCCAGTCCCGCTGCGACCGGAACCGCCACGATGAGTCCGAGCCACTGCCACAACGACATTCCCAGGAACTGGGTTGTGACCAAAGGGCGAGGAACGTGGGTTTCCACCTGATGGGCCTGCAGGAGATCGTAGAGAGCGTCCAGTTTGCTGAGAGTATCCGCGGAGAAAAGCCAGATCTTTCCCGCGGTCGGGTCATTTACCCGCGCCAGGATGACATCGGCCTCGCTGTCATCGACGGAGAGCGTGCCCACCTTCTCACGATCGGGAGGCAATCCCATCTGAGCGCTACCTTCGGGGCTGGTGCTGATCGACCTCAGGCTGCCGACGAAGGCGTCATCGAGTAGCGCTTTGAGTTCCTTGGCAACTAGCTCTCCCTCTTTGGCGCGCCGGGTTGGACTCATCTGGAGATATTGGGCCGCGGTCAGGTAGCTTCCGTTCTGCATCGCCTGCAAGAAGCCGAAGAGAGTGCCGTTGGGCGTATCGCGCCCGAGAGGATCTGTGGGGCTCTTCGGAGCCGGCTTTTTGGCCTCGTTGGACCCTTGCAGAATTTCGGTGATCTGTCCCTGGGAGGGGACGGAGACGATTACGCAGAGGATCAGGAGCGAGATGGTTCTGCGGCAAAAATTCATCCGGCTTCCCTTCAGGGTTTTCTGGCAATGAGAGGTGCGTTTCGAGTTTGCTGAAAAACAGCTGCTCGGCGACGCCCACGACCTCAGCGGCTGAAGCCGCACTCAGGTTGAGACTCTTACGGCTCGGCTGAAGCCGAGCCCCTTCAAAACGGGATTCACCCACGCTTCGGGCGATACACATCCGTGCTCGTGCCGAAGAAAACTTCTGCCGCTTCCATGACCGTCTCCGAGAGGGTTGGATGCGGATGAATCGTCAACTCCAAATCACCCGCGAGTGCAGCCATTTCAATGGCAAGCACGCCTTCAGAGATCAAGTCGCCGGCTCCGACGCCGACGATGCCCACACCCAGCACTCGCTCCGTCTTGGGATCGAGAATGAGCTTGGTCATCCCGTCGGGACGATCAAGCGTGATGGCGCGTCCGGAAGCGCCCCAGGGAAATTTGGCGACGGCGATTTCGCGACCGTTCTCCTTGGCCTGGGTTTCCGTCAGGCCGGCCCAGGCGATTTCCGGATCGGTGAACACAACCGCCGGAATCGCGTGCGGTTCGAAGGCGACCTTGCGGCCGATGATGGCTTCGACGGCGGTGCGGCCCTCGTGCATGGCTTTGTGGGCGAGCATGGGTTCGCCGACCACGTCGCCGATCGCGTAAATGGAAGGATCGTCGGTCTGGAGTTGCTTGTTGACCTGGATGAAGCCCTTCGGGCCGACGTTCACGCGCGTCTTATCGAGCCCGGGAATTTCGGAGTTCGGCTTGCGGCCGACCGAGACCAGAACTTTTTCGAAAACTTTCTCGCGCTCCTTCACGTCGGCTCCGTCGAAAGTGGCTCGAATGCCGCCGCTTTCTTCTTTCAGAGATTTCACCGTCGTGTTGAGCAGAATTCCGTCGAACGCCTTCTCCAAACGCTTGTGCAACGGCAACACCAGGTCACGATCCGCGCCCGGCAACAATCCGGAGAGCATTTCGACCACAGTCAGCTTCGTGCCGAGGGCCGCATACACCGACCCCAATTCGAGTCCGATGTAGCCGCCGCCGACCACGAGCAAGGTCTTCGGGATGTCTTTCAGGTCGAGCGCGCCGGTCGAGTCCATCATGCGTGGGCTCTCGATTTTGAGGGTTGGAATCACGGCTGGGCGCGACCCGGTCGCCAGCAGAATGCGATCGAAGCGCAGCGACTCTCCGCTGCCATCCGCCTTGGTGACGCGCAAGGTGTTCGCATTCTCAAAACCGGCTCGCCCTTGGATGTATTTCACCGAGCGTTGTTTCGAAAGCTGGCCGAGGCCGCCGGTCAGACGCTTGACCACGCTTTCTTTCCAGGCGCGCAGCTTGGCGAGATCGATTTTCGGATCGCTGAATTCAATGCCCCAGTTTTTTGCCTGGTGCGATTCTTCGATCAGCTTGGATACATGCAGCAGCGCCTTGGAAGGAATGCAGCCGCGGTACAGGCATACGCCGCCGGGATTCACTTCCGGGTCGATGAGGGTAACTTTCAGGCCGAGATCGGCCGCGAGAAAAGCGGCGGCATAACCGCCCGGTCCGCCGCCCACAACTGCGAGTTGCAAGTTGGTATTGTCTGCCATGAATTTTTTTGAGTCCTTGAAATTAACCTTGAACCGACAGCAGGAATGGTTGTTCAAACGCTTCGGCAATCCAGCGCAGGAAGCGCGCCGCATCGGCTCCATCGATCAGCCGATGATCATACGAAAGCGATAAAGGCAAAATCAGACGCGGCTCAAACTTCCCATTGATCCACTCCGGCTCCATACGTCCGCGCGAAAGCCCCAGGATCGCCACTTCGGGATGATTCACGATCGGCGTGAACGCGGTTCCGCCGATTCCGCCAAGATTGGTGATGGTGAACGTGCCGCCTTCCATCTCCTCGGGCGTGAGCTTCTTGTCGCGCGCTTTTTTCGACAACTGAGACAGTTCGGCCGCCAGTTCCACGATGTTTTTCTTGTCGACATCGCGGATCACGGGTACGAGCAGCCCGCGATCGGTATCAGCAGCCACGCCGATGTTGATGTACTGCTTGTAGACGATTTCTTCCTTCTCCACGTCGATGGAGGCATTGAACTGCGGGAAAACTTTGAGCGCGGAGGCGCATACCTTCAGGGCGATCGCGGTCACAGTCATTTTGCCCCCGGCTTCTTCGGCGCGGGGCGCGAATTTCGCACGCAGCTGTTCCAGTTCCGTGATGTCGGCGCGATCATGCTGCGTGACGTGGGGAATGGTGATCCAGGCCTCGCGCAGATGCTCGGCTGTTTTGCGGCGCACGCCGCGCATAGAGACGCGCTCGACCTTGCCCCACTTGGCGAAGTCCGGCAGCTTGGGTTCGGCAATTCGTGCCGCCTGCGGCGCCTGCACGGCTGCAGCCAGGGTTGCCTTGGCACAGGCCTTCACGTCGTCTTCGCTGATCCGTCCGGCCGGACCCGTGCCGCTGACGTTGTAAATGTCGAGGCCCAGTTCGCGTGCCAATCGCCGCACATGCGGCGCCGCTGGAACGGGATCGCGATGCTCCGTGCCCGCGACTTTACCGAGCTGCACCGGCATGGTGAAGGTCGGCGGAACCGGGACGGGCTGATCCGGCGGCAGCGCCTGCTCTTCCGTTTTGCCTTCTGCTTTGATGGCGAGATGGAATGCGAGCCGCGCGGCCTGCTGACCCGAAACGTGCTCGACCGGCTCGGGCGCCGCTTTCGCCGGCTGCGCGGCGGGCGCGCCTTGCAGCGTGAAGATGACCTGGCCGACTTTCACCTTGTCGCCTTCTTTTACGCGTACTTCCTTGACCACGCCGCTCACCGACGAAGGCACTTCGACCACCGCCTTGTCGGTTTCCAGCTCCATCACGGGCTGGCCTTCGGAGACTTTGGCGCCGGGCGCAATCATCAGGCGAACCAGATCGCCCTGATCGATGTTTTCGCCAAGTTCCGGAAGCTTGAATTCCGACGCCGCAGTCGCGCGAGGAGAGGGAGACGGTGCTGCGGGCCGCTCGACTGGCGGAGGAGTTGGATCGGCCTTTTGGGATGATTGCGCCTCTTCGATGCCCGGGCGACCGGGGACGCCCGCCGCTCCATAATCTGAATCTTCACGGGGCGCACTCGCAGCTGGAGTTTGGGTTTCTACGGAGGCGGCCTTCGAGCCTCCCGCGCCGTTCTCGACTGTGAAAATGACCTGACCGACCTTGAGCTTGTCGCCCTCTTTCACGCGAATTTCGTTTACTTTGCCGCTGACCGACGAGGGCACCTCGATCACAGCCTTGTCGGTTTCCAGCTCCATCACGGGCTGGCCTTCTTTCACGTCAGCGCCGGGCGCAATCATCAGGCGAACCAAGTCGCCTTGCTCAATGTTTTCGCCCAGCTCGGGCAGTTTGAATTCCGTCACTGTCCTGAACCTTTCTTAGCTGATGGCCGGATTCGGCTTTTCGGGGTTGATGCCCAGATCCTTCACGGCTTGCTGCACGGTTTCGATCTTGACCTGGTTTTCGCGGGCGAGCGCGTTCAGAGTGGCCAGCACAATGTGCTTGGCATCGACTTCAAAGAAATCCCGCAACGCGGCTCGATTTTCGCTGCGCCCGAAACCATCCGTGCCGAGCGAAACCAGCCGCCCCGGAATCCAGCGCGCGACGCTTTCCGGCAGCACCTTCATGTAGTCGGAGGCCGCAACGAACGGGCCGGGGACGCCTTTCAGAGTCTGGGCGATGAAAGGAACCTTGGGCGTCTGTCCGGGGTGGAGCAGATTCCAGCGCTCGCAATCGTTCGCCTCACGATACAGCCCCTTATAGCTGGTCACGCTCCACACGTCGGCCCCGATGCCGTATTTCTCTTCCAGAATCTGCTGCGCCTTCAGCACTTCGAACATGATCGTGCCGCTGCCGAACAGTTGCGCGCGCAGCTTCGCGTCTTTTTTCCCACTCGGCTTGAAGCGGTACAGACCTTTCAGAATGCCTTCGCGAACGCCCTCGCCAGGCGGCATCTCGGGCATGGGAAGCGGCTCATTGGTGACGGTCAGGTAGTAGAAGATTGACTCGCCATCCACGTACATGCGCTTGATGCCATCCTGAATGATGATGGCGATCTCGTACGCAAACGCCGGATCGTAGGCCAGGCAATTCGGCACGCTGAGCGCGAGCACGTGCGAGTGTCCGTCCTGGTGCTGCAAACCTTCGCCCGCAAGCGTGGTGCGTCCCGCGGTGCCGCCCAGCAGGAAGCCACGCGTACGCATGTCGGCTGCCGCCCAGATCAGATCGCCGATGCGCTGGAAGCCGAACATCGAGTAGTAAATAAAGAAGGGGATAGTGTTGATGCCATGGTTGGCATAGGCAGTGCCGGCGGCGATGAACGAACACATCGAGCCCGCCTCGGTAATGCCTTCCTCGAGAATCTGCCCATCCTTGGCTTCCTTGTAGTAAAGGAGCGTGTCCATGTCGACCGGTTCGTAAAGTTGACCCACGCTCGAGTAGATGCCGACCTGCCGGAAGAGCGCTTCCATACCGAAGGTGCGCGCCTCATCGGGGATGATAGGGACAATCAGCTTGCCGATTTCCGGATCGCGCAGCAGCTTCGCGAGCAACCGCACGAAAACCATGGTGGTCGAGACTTCACGGCCGTCGGTCCCTTTATAGAATTCTTCGAAATGGCTTTCCGGCACGTGGGCCAGCGGGGTCGAGCGTACTTTGCGTTCTGGAACGTAGCCGCCCAGTTGCTTGCGGCGCTCCTTCATGTACTTGATTTCCGCACTGTCCTCCGCTGGCCGGTAAAACGGCGCGTTATGCAATTCGTCGTCGGGAATGGGAATGCCAAAGCGCGAGCGGAACATGCTCAGCTCTTCATCATTGAGCTTTTTCTGCTGGTGCGTGATGTTCTTGCCTTCTCCCGCTTCGCCCAGGCCGTAGCCTTTGATCGTCTTGGCGAGAATCACGGTGGGTGATCCCTTGTGGTCGACGGCGCCCTTATACGCCGCATGCACCTTGATGGGATCGTGACCGCCCAGGCGCATGCGAGCCAACTGCTCGTCCGAGAGATGCTCGACCATCTTGAGCAGGCGCGGATCCGTTCCGAAGAAATTCTGCCTGAAGTAGGCGCCGCTCTCGACGAAGAACTTCTGATACTGGCCGTCGCTGATCTCGTTCATGCGCCGCACCAGCAGGCCGTCGCGGTCGGCCTGAATCAGCGAATCCCAATCCGTGCCCCAGATGACCTTGATGACATTCCAGCCCGCGCCCCGGAAAATTGCTTCCAGTTCCTGGATGATCTTGCCGTTGCCGCGCACCGGGCCGTCGAGCCGCTGCAGGTTGCAGTTCACGACGAAGATCAGGTTATCGAGCCGTTCACGAGAAGCCAGCGTAATCGAGCCCAGCGACTCGGGTTCGTCCATCTCGCCATCGCCGAGGAAGGCCCACACCTTGCCCCCGGTGGTCTTCTTCAGCCCACGGTTCTCGAGATACTTGATGAAGCGCGCGTGATAGATCGCCTGGATCGGACCGAGCCCCATCGAGACGGTGGGGAACTCCCAGAAATCCTGCATCAGCCAGGGATGGGGATAAGAAGAGAGACCTCCGCCCGGCTTCAGCTCGCGGCGAAAGTTCTCGAGCTTCTGCTTGGGAATGCGGCCTTCGAGAAACGCGCGGGCGTAAATGCCGGGCGCCGCGTGTCCCTGGAAATACACGATATCGCGATCACCGTCTTCGGTGCGTGCACGCAGAAAATGATTGAAGGCGACTTCGTAAAGCGTAGCCGCGGAGGCGAAAGTGGAAATGTGGCCGCCAATGCCTTCCTGGATCTTGTTGGCCCGAATGACCATAGCCAGCGCGTTCCAGCGCACCAGGCTCTTGATGCGGCGCTCCATTTCCTGGCTGCCGGGGAAGGGCGCCTGGGTTTTGGACGGTATCGTGTTCTGGTAAGGCGTGGTCGCGGTGAAAGGCAGGTTCAGGCCCGCGGCACGGCGCGCGTGTAAAGCTAACTGCTGAAGCAGCCTGCCCGCCCGGTCCGGCCCGCCTTTCGATAATACGTAGTCGAGAGAGTCCAGCCACTCTCGTGTTTCCAGGACCTCAAGTCCGTCGGTCTGCATCTGAGACAAGTCTGCTTTCCCCCACAATGAATGCCGAACCTTTCATGATATTCAATTCTTCGGATTTTTGCTGGCCGCCAAACCGGTTTGGCAGATTCGGGGGCGGACGACCGTGTCCTGATGCCAAGTGACACCGCTTCTTGAGCGCCATGCCATTCCAGATTCCTCCGCAGGCCGCGTCGGAAAGACAAGATTTTAGGATTGCGTGAGAAGTGTTTTTGTCATTCCGACGCCGCAGGCGGAGGAATCTGGTTCCCATAGCAGCCGGGCGCTTACGATTTCCACCACGCGCAGTAAAGTCCGCCAGGCGCGTGCCGATAGTTGTCTGAGAGCCAGCCAGGATCGAAAAGCGCACGTGCCCCGTGACCAGGCGCGCGATGAGTTTGGCCTGTCTCGCTCGTACAGGCCGGAAGATTTTGCCGAGCGGCGCCCTGCCAACTCGGCAAGATCTTCCTGAAGCATGCCTGTCTTAGATTTTTCTAATCCTCTCGCCCGCACAATCGATAGTGAACGCAACATTTTCCTGAATCTTTCCGCCCGCGCGAGTGGTGGGTGATTTGCAGGGATACACGGCGGAGCCAACCAACCATGGACAGCGGCTACTACGCAGCGTGCGCTGGATTGAAGGCGAGAACCCAGGCGCTCGAGATGGTGGCAAACAACCTTGCGAATCTCAACACCACCGGCTATTCCTCCTCCCAAGTAGATCGCCGAAAGGTAGGCAAACTCGCCGTCGCCATTCAGGTCGCCTTCCAGGAACTCGGCGTGTTCCCCGCTTCCAGCACCGCGATTTCAGTCGATGCGAAAGAACCTGTTCCCTTCAACACCGTGCAGGCGATTGAGAACGCGGAACGCACAGCCGCACTAGGACGGATCGTACCCAGTCCAAAAGGCGTCTTGGGAGCGTCGGAAGCCGGCGACCTTGGCAGTCTTCGCCAGGAACTAGAGGATGCGCTGGCGCCGGAAATCAAGAGGAATGAAATTGCCGTCACCATTGGCCCCGACGGACTAATTGTCAGCTTGCGCGAGATCGGATTTTTCGAGAGCGGCTCGGCCAAGATGCGCGCCACCTCGCTCGGTACCTTCAGCCGGATTGCCTGGCTGCTCGCCGAACGCAACTACCGCGTGCGCATCGAAGGGCATACCGATAACAAACCGATCCACAATGCGCAATTCAGCGACAATTGGGAGCTCTCGACTGCCCGCGCCACCGAACTGGTGCGATTGCTGATTACAAAGTTCGGATTCGCCCCCGAGCGGCTCTCGGCAGCCGGATACGCCGAATATCATCCGGTCGCCAACAACGACAGCAATGAGAGTCGCGCTCAAAATCGCAGAGTGGATCTTGTGATTGTGGGGAGGGTATCGGCAAAGAAGCTTGTTCCCGAACAGCCTGCGAATAATGGCTCGGAAGCAACCGGCGCTGCACCGGGATCCGCGATCACCAACGAGGGGTCCGGAACCGACAAATCCAAGCCGTCCCCGGCGATCCCGGTCCGAGAGCCGAACGTCCAATGAGTGCAGAGGGTCGCCGCGGACGGGCGAGACGCCCGTCCTTCCATTCCACTGCGTTGCGTCTTCTATTTAGAAGTGAGCATGGTCTGATACGCGTCCAGCACAATTTTTCTCGTTCCCACCGGAACCGCGAAATGGAATGGTGTTTCGGGTCCATCGGCGAGAACTGTCCCGAGCAAGAGGGGCTTACCCGCAGTTACCGCATAAACCGGGACTGCCGACACCAGGTCCTGCGGTGCGTCCTTCTGTGCAATTACGCCCACTACTTCGGTGCCATTCGCCTTTTTCACGAATCGCACATTCTGCGTCCGGAAATGCGGAAGAGCGGCTCCCTCCACCCACCCCTGCACAAACCAATCGAGCGATTTGTGGCCTTCGTACCACAGCGAGCGCGGCAAATCTTCTTCGAAGACCGCGAATAGTTCGCGGGTCGTGATCGCCTTTCCCGCGTAGCGCTCGCGCACCTTCCGCAAGGCGCGCACAAAGGGCTCTTCGCTCTCCGAGCGGGCGTTTTCCGCATGCCCGGCTCGCTTCGCCTCAGCATCGAGCAACATATGACGCAACATGTGGAACAGCCACGTTCCGCGTCCATAGCTGACAGCCTCGTAGCCGTTCGGGAAATGCGACGAGTTCAGTCTGAGTCCCAGGCTCACCGGTCCGGCATCGCGCAGGGTTTCGCCATTCTTGTTGGGCTCAAGCAGTTCCTCGCGATAGCGTTCAAGAATCAGTCGGACTTCTCCAGGTTTTTCCGTTTCCATCATCATCAGCGCGGAATAATTCGCGAGAGCCTCAGAGATCCATTGATCACGGTACGTGCGCCATCCCACCAGGTCGCCCCACCACTGATGGGCGATTTCGTGCGGCAGGGTAAGGCGGTTCATCGCGCCATCCAGCGGATTCTTGCTCAATTCCGTGGCTTCTTCCGGCGTGAGGAAAGCGAAGCTTGACAGAAAGACCAGACCTGGCCAGCCTTGGCTGACACGACCAGGCATCTGGGTCAGCTCGAGTGAACTGTAAGGATAAGGGCCAAACAGACGCGAGAAGAACTCGACCGACCGCGCGCCATTGTCGGCAACTTCCTGAGCATTCCGAGCGGGCGAGGGGATAATAGGCTGCTGAAGGGCAGGCCGGGGCGTACCAGCGGGGCGGCCAATATCCGGAGGACTAATGAGCACCTCCGTGCTGTGAGGAAAGCTTTTTTCCATCTTGCGTGAGGCGTAGGCATCGACCTTTACTTCTCCCGTGCGAGCCGTTGCGCGCTCGTAGCGACCGAGATTGAATCCCGCCAAAGTACTCGGGCGCTCTGTAACCCAGTGCGTGTCTTGCTCTGTCCGCCCTGGGTTCGCGCTGTCGCTGGTGGCGTCCTCGCCTGTGACTCTCTTTCCCGTCGCGACCAACGTCCAGCCAGGCGGATAATGAAATTCCAGATCGAAATTCGACATGAGCAGGCCGCGACTGGGGTACCAGGTTCCACGCGCGCCCACGTACAAGAGCCCGCCTCCGGCTTCGGAGAGAACCTCCCCGCCATACAAAAACCGCAGCTCCAGCTTCTCGCCCTGCTGCAGAGGCTCGGGAAAGACGACGGCCACCAGGTCATTCCCTCTTCTAGCGAGTTGGGTGCCATCCATCGCCGGATTGTTGATGAACTCCACGGGATGGCCGCCAACGTCCACTTCTTTGACCTGCAGGAAGCGCGAAAGCTCAAAGTAGAGGGTTCGCTCACCGCCTTGTCGGACTTCCATCTGAAGAAATGCTTCGGCCGTGATGGTGGTCGGAGGTTTGACTTCTACTGCAATCTTGTAGCGTGAGGTGGCTACGTCCTCGCCCTCTGTCTTCTGGGCAGCTCCAGTTTGCGACTGGATCGGTGTAAAAGATGTCCACAAGTCGTAAAAGGTCGCCCCCTCGACGTTCTTGGTCTGCCCAGCCCATATTTCTTCGCCGCCCTGGGTATCGAAGTACACATCAAACGTCCCCAGCTTTTGCCCCTGTAATCGCAAATGCAACATGCGATCGGAGGAAGTGGCAATTTGTGTCTGCTTTCTCGCGGCATCGCTAAGCCCGCCCGCGCCAGGCAGAGCGCGGCTAAACGTCGCGAGCAACCGAAGGGCATCCAGCTGTGCCAAGCTGCGGGCGGTCTCATTCCAACGCGAGCTGAACTCCTTGGCACTGTCCGTGGCTCGCAGATAGGGCTGCAACTCGGCGAAGGTTTCGTCGTTGAAACGAAGATATCCGGTGGAGAAGCGTTCTTCCAGGATCGCCATGCCGGTGAAGAGCGCCATCGACGCGCGCTCCACCTGGTTCGGCGGAGTCAGCAGCAGTTCTCCATCGCCCTCAAAAAACGCGCCAGTCACTCCTCCCGCGATGTCGGACGTAAAAGAGATTTCTCCATCTTCCAGGGTGACGTGCAGATCCGGGCGGTCGAGTGACGCTCCGCGAATGTGAAAAGTTCGCGCCGGATCTAAGCCGACATTTTGCAAGTTCAGATAGAGGGCCTGCGCAGGCGTTCCGGGCGAGCCCGGATTAAGCGTCTGCGGAGGAGTTCCAGCAACGGAGTCAGGCGAGGACTGGCCGGATGCGCCTCGGCTCGCGAGCATGAGTATCACCGCGGCGAGTAGCCATTTTGCTGCTATCCGGGTTACTTGGGTCACCTACTGAGGCTCCGTGTCCGTTGTTAGAATGCGCCAGAGTGCGGACGCGTGTCATCTTCTTCGTTGCGGGCCTGCTCTCCTTCGGAGCTTTCGCCCCGCTGCGCTCATCCGCCGACGTCATTCACCTGAAAAACGGACGGACGATCTGGGCCGATCACGTTCGCGAAAATGGCAAACACGTCGAGTACGACGTGGGCGATGACTCGTACAAGATATCGAAATCGTCGGTGCAAAGTATTGAGGCAGGCGGCTTGCCCCCCGCCTATGCCTTGTCCGCCAACGGACAGGGTCCCGCGAAAGATTTACCGGTATTTGTTCCCGAGGACAGCCTTGCCGGACACAACGATCTGGGCACGAAAGTTGTTCACGATGGCAATGTGGATGTCGATGCCCTGACGTCGCTGGAGAAAGAAGGGAAGCCGGAGTTGTCGGCCACCGCGTACTTTCTCGCCGGCAAGCACGAATTTGAGCACGGCAATCTTCCCCAGGCGAAACGCTACTTTGAAACGGCGCTCCGCTTTCAGCCCGAGAACTCCACCATTCTGAATTACTACGCGATGGCGTTGGTGCGGTCGGGAAATGGGGCAGCGGCATTGTCCTATGCGGAGCGATCGGCGCGCGCCAATCCCAACTCGGCCGACGCCTACACCGTGCTGGGCTACGTGCAGTTCGCCACCGACCGGAGCAAGGATGCCATCCGCTCCTGGAAACGCTCCCTTGAACTGCGTCCTGACCCGGTCGTCGAGCAATATCTGGCAAAGGCGAACCGCGAGTCTACGACCGAAGCGGATTTCGCCCAGCGAGAGAGCAGCCATTTCACTTTGCGCTACGAAGGCAAGCAGACTTCTGAGCTGCTGCGCCGCGAGTTAATTGCCACGCTCGAAGCCGAATACGATGAGCTCGTTCGCCAGCTTGGAGTCGCGCCCCGCGCCAGCATTCCCGTCATTCTTTATACCGAGCAGGCATTTTTCGACGTGACGCACGCACCCTCCTGGTCGGGTGCCGTGAACGACGGCAAGCTGCGCATTCCAATCAGCGGGATCACGTCCATGACCCCCGAACTGGCTCGCGTGCTGAAACACGAGCTGGCGCATTCTTTCGTCAGCCAGGCTACCGGCGGACGCTGTCCGACCTGGCTGAATGAAGGCGTCGCGCAGGCGGTCGAGGGAAAATCGCTGTCGGCGGAAGGACGTCGTCTGGGTCAAATGTTCCGAGCCCAGCAAGCCATCCCCTACAACGTTCTCGAAGGCAGCTTTATGCGCTTCTCGACCATGGAAGCGGTGGTAGCCTACGCGGAATCGCTCGCTGCTGTTCAGTACATTGTCGAGACCTACGGCATGAGCGATGTCGAGCGCATTCTCGAGAGAATCGGGCAGGGCAGTTCGGCGGAAGCCGCCCTGCGGGCTACCATTCATTCCGACTACGGCCAGATGGAATCAGACGTGGGCAAATTCCTTGCGAGCAAGTACGGGGAATAGAGGGCCCAGTCCCCCGACGCGGCGGCTAACGGCCCGAAATGCCTTGCCGAACAACCTCCATCGGGCAGGATCAGCACGTCCACGTAGGGGCGGACGCCCTCGTCCGCCCGGCGGAGCGAAGCTCCGCACCCGTCACCGGCAATCGTCCCTTAAGTCGAGCTGCGCTCGACCGGACCGGCGGGGGCGCCCGTCCCCACGTGGTCTTTGCTTGCGGCAGCCGCGATCCTGCGAGGCCTATCTGGCAAACCGGGCCTTCCGTCGCGGAGTTTTGGCCTAGCGAGCATCGCCCCCCACTTTCGTCCCTAGGCAACCGCATTGCTCTGTGCTAACTTCAGCCTGCTCGGGCCGTGATTTCACTCCTTACATTTCGCAAAAAGAAACCAGCTCTCGCGATCGAGCCGGTTCCGTCGGCATTTCCAGTATTGCGCGAAGCGGAGATCGCCGCGGCTTTCGCAGGCCAGCGCACCGCCGGCGATTTCTACGACTCGTTCCGGGTCAGCCCCTCGCGCGTGCTCTTTGGGTTGCTCGATGTCGCGGGCCGCCGTGCGCAAAACCAGGGAATCCTCGCGAAAGCCCAGCA
>Ga0307472_100000020_pt1 | contig 42957 bp, 61 predicted proteins | sample atmos_gasesAM5C__2_FD_204582 | JGI IMG/M metagenome (GOLD analysis project Ga0307472, IMG submission 204582) | Hardwood forest soil microbial communities from Morgan-Monroe State Forest, Indiana, United States - atmos_gasesAM5C_05 | ecosystem: Environmental > Terrestrial > Soil > Temperate...
TGGCCACCGCGCTAGGACTAAAACGCGAAAAATTTTTGCTGCTAATTCTGGATGGCAAGCCGATTGGTGAGGCTTATCAATCAGTTAGCCCTAAGCCGATGTCACTTGCGGTAGCTGCGGCTTGTGGGTCGCGCTTGCTACATTCAGCTAAAAGCAAAATTCGATTGGCCGAAATGCAGGCCGATAGGGCAGTCGCGGCCCATGTTTCCGTCGAATTTTTGACCAAGGAATTGCTGTCAGATGCAAGACTTGCAAGGTCTTTGGGGCAGGCTAGCGCAAGCGTTCAAGCTCTTATGGGCATTGCGAAAATGCACGGTTTCCTAATCGAGCGACACCAAGTCGACGCTGTTATTCGCAAGCCATCCCAGAGCCCTGATAGTCCAGACGATATGCCTGAAAGCTTGTGGTTGAACCAACACGGCATCATCGATTTGGAGCCCGAGATAGTTAGCAGGCTAACTAATCCAGAGCCTTCGGAGCCCGAGATGGTTAGCAGGCTAACCAATCCAGAGCCTTCGGAGCCCGAGATGGTTAGCATGCCAACCAATTCCAAGGCTCCGGGCATAGATCAAAAGAGCTATGCCGAAAGAGCCTTGCCCGAAACACAACCTGAAAGCGAGGAGCCTTCGGGCGATGAGAGCCTTACCGTACTAGGGGAGTAGTTAAGTGCTTGATATCATTACGTTTTTCGCGCTAGTTGTAGTCTACAGCGATGGGTACGGCCGGTGGGGTCCGACCCGGAAAGTGGGGTACAACCGGGGGTTGAACCGCCCCCTCTCATTTACACCAAAGGGTTTGTGAAAAGTTGAATAGTTCAACATCAGAGCCTTGATATGTTTACGGTTTCCCTGAATTCGTCCTGCTTCGTCGATGTCGAGTATGACGAGATCAATATGGAACTGACCATGACCTTCCATCGAGGAGGGGATGTAACCTATGTCTATGTAGGCGTCCCCATCGAGATTTACCAAGGCTTCCTGCAGGCCGGTTCCCATGGGGCCTACTACAACAGCAACATCAGGAACGAGTATGATTTCCGCTAGGCAGCGTACCGTTGTCATCGGCTTCAAGCCGCAGAAAGGCCCGCAGGTCGCCTTTCTGCAGGCCCCCTTCGACATAGTCGTCTACGGCGGCGCGCGTGGCGGCGGCAAGAGTTTCGCCAGCCTCGGCGAGTTCTGGCTCCACGCGGAGAAACACGGGCAGGCCGCTCGTGGCCTCATGGTTCGCAAGACGCGCGAGGATTTGAAGGACACAATCGACACGGCCCTGCAGATGTACGGCAGTGCCGCCCTCTGGAACGACCAGAAGAAATTCTTCCGCTTCGCGAACGGTGCCACGCTTCATATGGCCTACCTAGAGAAGGATGCGGATGCAGCGAATTATCAGGGTTGGTCCTTGACGAGGGTCTATGTCGAGGAACTCACCCAGTATGCCGAAAGCCGCGCCATCTTCAAGCTGTTCGCCACCCTCAGGTCATCCGTCAAGGGCATCAAGTGCCAGTTCCGCGCAACTTGCAACCCCGGGGGTCCCGGACATCACTGGGTCAAGCAGTGGATCATCGACCTCGGCCCGATGCGGCCTTACAAGGACCCCGATACGCTGCTGACCCGTGTCTTCATCCCCGCCAAGGTTTCCGACAACCCCGCGCTCCTCGATGCCGATCCCGGCTACATCAACCGCCTCAGGGCGTCAGGCTCCCCGGAGCTTGTCCGCGCATGGCTGGAAGGCGACTGGGACATCGTCGAGGGAGCCTTCTTCCCCGAATTCGACAGGAAACGCCACGGGATCGACCCCTTCCCCGTGCCACGCGGATGGACGCGGTTCCGCTCGATGGACTGGGGTTCCGCCCGGCCCTTCAGCGTCGGCTGGTGGGCCATCGTTCAGGACGACTTCCAGACCCTTCCCCAGTCCATCGACAACCTCCCCCGCGTCCTCCCCAGAGGTGCCATCGTCCGCTACCGCGAGTGGTACGGAGCCCAAAAGCCCAACGAAGGCCTCAAAATCCCGGCGGAGCGCGTCGCCGGAGGCATCGTGCAGCGCGAACAGGGCGAAGAGATCGCCTATGGCGTCTTGGACCCCGCCGCCTTCGCCGTCATCAGCGGCCCAAGCATCGGCGAGACCCTCGCCCGCAAGGGCGCTGTCTTCCGGCGTGCCGATAATTCCCGCACCGGCGTCGCCAAAAGGTTCGGCGGATGGGACCAAGTCAGAGCCCGCCTCGTCGGCGACCAAGACGGACGGCCGATGATCTTCTTCTTCACCACTTGCCACGCCATCCTCCGCACGCTGCCGATGATGCAGCATTCGGAAGTCAACCCCGAGGACCTCGACACCGACGGCGAAGACCATGCGGTGGACGAAGTCAGGTACGCATGCATGTCGCGGCCCTACCTCCGACGCCACGATCCCAACCCGGAGGACAAGAACCCCCTCCTCGTCCGCAACGCCTTCAAGCTCGACGATCTCGACTGACATGGCCCGACGCCTCCTCCCCCATGAGCGCAAGGAACGTTTCGAGCAACCCCTCGAAGACCTTGATGTCGTATCGGATTTTGCCGATCCCGTCGAAGGCCGAGGCCCATGGTTGTCAGCGAGCGGCATCCTGTACTACCATGACCTCCACGGAATTTCCCTACCGGTGGTAAAAGGCTACGCCGATGCCGGTGACGACAAAGCCTCCTGACAAGCCTCCGATTGCCACCGATGTCGAGGGCTCCGACCCCTCGCGCCAAAAGAACGCCCTCAACGCCCAAGGCGATGCCGCCGATCCCGTCGACGAGATTGATCGCGATTATTGGGAGCAATGCCTGACCGACGGCGAGCGCGCCGAAGGCGACTGGCGAAAGCGTGGCCGCGAGATCATCCGCATCTACCGCAACGACGGCAAGCAGACCGCCAGCGGCGCGACGCAGAAGAACTCAGAAGTCGTCTTCAACATCCTCTTCTCCAACACCGAAGTGATGCTGCCGAACGTCTATTCCAAGCCGCCGCAGCCGGTCGTCCGCTCCCGTTTCGTCAAGAAGTCGCAACCGCCGCAACCGATGCCGCTTCCCATGCCGCAGCCGCCCATGCTGCAGGGGCCTGTACCCCCGATGCCGCCCGGTGCTGGCGCGGCAGGACCGCCGCCCGGACTACCCCCTGACCCACAGGCCGCACCGGGTGGCGCGATGCCGCCGCCGCCGATGATGGACGCCTCGGCGGCGGCGGTTCCGCCGCTGGATAGCTTGTCGGTCAACGGTGCAGCGCCGCCTCCCGGTCTCAACGGCGGGCCTCCCGGCCCCGGCGGCATGCCGATGAACGGCCCCCTCCCGCCGGAGCCTCCGCCTCCGGTCGCCGGAGCCATGGGGCCTGTACCGGCCATCGCCGAAGGCCAGCCGATGCCGATGATGCCGCCGCAACCCTCGCCGATGCCCGCAGGGATGCCAGCGCAAACCGACATCGAGACCGCCGCCAGCGTCATGGAGAAGGCGCTTGAGGTTGTCCTCGACGACGACACCAGCCACGAAGCCATCAAGGCCGCCGTCAAGGACCTCCTCCTGCCCGGAAGAGGCACCTGCCGCGTCCGCTGGAAGCCGCAGATGGAGACACGCCCCGTTGCCGATCCCGTGATGGGCGGCAACCTCAGCCTCCCCGGCGAGCCTCCTCCCATCGACGGGGAGGCTCCGCCGCTGACCGAGGACGTGAAAATCTGGGAGACCGTCAACGACGAATATGTCTACTGGGAAGACATCCTCTACGATCCCGTGCGGCAGTTCGCCGATGGTAGCTGGATCGCCTTCCGCCACCTTTTCGACAGGCAGGCCCTCCTCGACGAGTTCAGCGACAGCGAGCAGCTTGACGCCCTCAATGCCGCAGGCAAGCTCGAGGAAATCCTGAAATGGACCGACGAGAGCGCCGCCAAGGATGCCGTCGGCGGCGGTTCCGCCATGAAGACCGCCAACAAGCTCGGCAACGTCATCAAGAAGGCGATGATCTGGGAAATCTGGGCGAGGAACCTGAAGAAAATCATCTGGTTCATCCGCGAAGCCGACGGCATCGTGCTGCGCGTCGACCCCGATGTCCTCGGCCTGACCGGTTTCTACCCCGTCCCCAAGCCTCTCCTCGCCGTCACCACCACCGACAGCATGTTGCCGAAGCCCTACTACGACCTCTACGCCAAGCTGGCCTCCGACCTCGATGAGACCTCCGCCCGCATCTCCGACCTGATCAAGAAGATCAAGGTTCGCGGCGGCTACAACGCCGCCAACAAGGACATCGCCAACATCCTCCTCGCCGAGGACGGCAAGATGCTGCCGGTCGACGGCGTCGACCTCATCAGCGGCGGCCTGCAGAACCACATCTGGCTGGTCCCCATCGTCGAATGGATGAACGCCCTCAAGGAACTCTACCTCGCCCGCGAGCAGACCAAGCAGGCGATCTACGAGATCATGGGCATATCCGACATCATGCGCGGTTCGTCGTCGCCGTACGAGACCGCCACGGCACAGCGCATCAAGGGCACGATGGGCACCAACCGGCTGGAGGAGCAGAAGCAGACCGCCGCCAATTTCGCCCGCGAATTGCTGCGCATGAAGGCCGAGATCATCGCCAAGAACTTCGACGCCTCGACCTTGACCCGGATGACCGGCGAAGAAGTCACCCCCGCCGTCGAGGCCATCCTCCGCGACGACTTCCAGCGCACCTGCTCAATCGACATCGAGACCGACAGCACCGTCAGCGTCGACGAGCAGGACGAGCAGGAGGGCAACGCCAAGATACTGATGACCGTGCAGGGCATCATGAGCGGCGCTGCGGGCCTCCTGCAGCTTGGCATCCTGCCGCCGCCGATGCTGATCCAGTTCACCCTCGAACTGATCAAGATGATGCTGCATCCGCTGCGCAATTCGAGGGGCGTCGTCGAACTGATCAACGATTTCCAAGAGCAGTTGCAGGCCCAGATCATGAACCCGACGATGCCGATGATGATACCCGGCCAACCGCCGGGAGCCGGACCCCCAACCGGCCCGGCGTCAGGACCGCCCGGAGGCCCGTCGGCCAACCCCTCACCGCCTAAGCCTCCGGGCGGCCCGCCCGTCGCCCAAGGCATGAACGGAGGCATGCATCCATGACCAGACTGTTCCAGCGCCGTGGCGACACGGTCATCCTCGACCGCATCGACCCGCATGCCTTCGACGGCAAGTGCGAACTGTGCGGCAAGGAGGACGAGCTTCGTCCCTTTGGCCCCAACAACGAGAACATCTGCTACGACTGCGGCATGAAAGACGAGGCGACGACGAGCCGCAAGTTCGAGGAAATGCTGCGGGGCCAGCAATGATCGTCATGCGCCATTTCGGCATCAACACGGGAGAGAAAAATGCCATCGAAAACCCCGAAGCAGCACCGCGCCATGGCGGCGGCGGCGTCCGGCAAGTCGAGCCTCGGCATCCCGCAGAAAGTCGGCAAGGATTTCCTGCGCGCCGACAAGGGAAAGAAGGTATTCAAGGCTCCGAAGCCGAAAAGCGGCAAGCGATAATCGACGAACGCCTGACCCGGATGGAATACCTCCTCCACAAGATACTGGAGAGGGTCAGGTGAACGGCGACAGATGGAAAGTCGTCGTCTGGGTCGTCGTCATCGTCGTCCTGCTGTGGATACTGGTGCGCATGGTGACCCATTGACGAAAGGAAACGATCATGGCCGCAGTGAAACCGGAAATGCTGGGCCGCAGGCCCCACTCGATGAGCGACAGGGATGCCGCATCGCGCGACACCGTCTACCAGCCGAAGCAGCAGCAGAACGCCCAGCCGAGGTCGAGACCATCCGGCGGTGGGGGCTCGAAGCCTGCCCGTGGTGGGAGCCGTGGCGGCGGGAGCAAGAACCCCCATCTGCCGATGAAGGCCCCGATCCCGACCCCGAACCCGAACGCCATGGGCAACCCCGCAGCCGTCCTCGCAGGCTCCTCGGGAGCCTTTACCGGCGCTGCGCAGCCCGCTGGCGGCCCTGTCGGCTCGTCCGGCCCTTTCACCATGGCGGACAACGTCCAGTCGACGTTCCCGATGCGGCCGGAGGCTCCGCACATGCCGGGGATGCCAGCAGCGCTGCCCGGCCTGCCCATTGAACTGCAGGACCAGACCCCGATGCCGAACGCTGCGTTGGCGGGTCCGCCGCCGATGGCAGGGCCGCCGATGAGCCCTCCGCAGGTGGGTTACAACCCCGCCGCCGCGCTGGCTGGAGCCTCAGGCCCTTACACGGGTGCAGCGCAGCCTCCCGGCGGCATGGTCGGTTCCACCGGGCGCGGCACCCTCGCGTCGATGATGAAGCCTCCGGCTGGCGGCAGTCCCGCCGATGCGCTGAAGATGGATTTGAACTACAAGACCCCGGCCTATCATTTGCCGTGGTGGCTTGGCGGCACCGGATGAACCTCCTCGTCGTCGTCGCCTGTGCCGCGCAGGTTTGCGCCTACAGCGCCATCGCCGGGCCGATGCCGATAGTCCAGTGCATGTTCATGGCGCAGCCGATGGCGGCGCGCTGGGAGGTGCTGCATCCCGGCGTCCACATCGTCGACATCCTTTGCATCGCCCAAGGGGAGAGGCTCCTGTGATCACCATAGACCGCACCAAGTATTTCGACAGCGTCCGCAAGAGCCTTTTCGGCGGAGCCCTGACGCAACAGCAGGTCGACGGCCAGAACGCCATCCTCGCAGTGTGGGAGGGCACCTATGCCGCCAAGTTCGACGATCTCAGGTGGCTGGCCTACCCGCTGGCCACCACCCTGCATGAGACCGCATCGACGATGTGGCCGATAGAGGAGTATGGCAAGGGCGCTGGCATGTCCTACGGCGTCAAGGACCCTGAGACCGGCCAGACCTATTACGGGCGCGGCTTCGTCCAGTTGACGTGGCGCGACAACTACAAGCGCGCCACCAAGGAACTGGAATTGACCGGCGACGACGACCTCGAATGGCATGCCGCCAAGGCGCTCGACCCGTTCATCGCCGGTCACACGATGTTCAGGGGAATGATCGAGGGGTGGTTTCGCTCCGACAGTCAGGGCGCGCAGATACTGGCGCGCTATTTCGACGACGACACCAACGACGCCTATGGAGCCCGCGAGATCATCAACGGCGACAAGAAGACCGTGCCAAGCTGGAGCAACGGCGTGTCCATCGGCAACCTCATCCGTGGCTACCACGACAAGTTCCTCGAGGCTCTGGGGCTCTCCGTCACCGAGGCTCCGGAGCCCTCCGAAACGGTCGAGGTTGCCATAACCGCCCCCGAGGGAGTAAATGTAGCCGTCAAAGTGAACGGCAAGGAGGTTTGACATGGCCACGAACACGCCTAAGACCCCTGCTCCGGCCCCCGAGCCGGAAACCCCGGCCCCCGCCCCGATGAAGCCCGACGACTACAAGCGCGAGCAGGAGAAAGAGGGCGGCAACAAGACTATTTCCGGCGGCTGAAGGAGAGATCGCCATGGTCGAAACTGTAGACCCGCAGGCCATTGCCACAGGCACTTGGCCATCCCCCATAGACGGCTTCCGCGCCGCCGTTGCCGGTCAGGCCGTCACCGTCGTCAATCCGAGCCCCGGAGATGCCGCCCTGCCCTACCCGACAGGGACCCCGCTGGCCGTCGGCTCGCGCTTCTGGCTGCAGAACGGCTACTACAAGTCGGCGACGCCGACGTAAGGAGGCCAGCATGGCTTCGTTTTCCGTCCTCCGCGAGCAGGACCCCGCAGGCCCGCTGCGCAAGCTTGTCGAGATCGCGCCGAAGAACTGGCACCGCTTCCCCGGCGGCGTCCTCACCGCCGATGTCGCCCCGATCAACACCAACGACCTCAAGCCGCGCTATCTCGGCGCTGGAGCCGCCTCCGACTGGACGGGTGCCGTCAAGGGCGGCGAGGACCCCGGCCTGCCGACCTCTGCCAACATGCCGTTCAACACCGCCAACTACGCCATCGCCAACTCGTCGGGCGGTGCCAACGACGCCGACTATGCGCCGCGCACCCAGTACGCCAAGGCACAGGCCCTTGGAGGGGGTGGCGTCACCGATGTCGGCCGCCCGAGGGGGCCGATACCTCCCGGAACGGCCTACAACACGGGCGGCGGCAGCCTTGCGGCACCGACCGTCACCTCCGTCGCCCCCAATACGGCCGCCGCAGGCTCCGGCCCGCTCCTCGTCACCATCACCGGCACCAATTTCTTCCCGCAGAGCCGCGTGATCACCGGAGGCGGCATCGGCAGCCCTTGGGATGCTGCGGCCAAGTTCATCGACACCACGCACATGAGCGTCGTCATCGACCCTCGCGGGGCCGTCGCCGGGGCGATCTCGATTGCCGTCGAAGACCACAGCGTCCTGTCCAACACAGACAAGGTGTTCACGTTCACATGATGGGGAAGGAGGATGCCTAGATGGCCCGTACCGATGTTACTGTCGCCAAGGACGAACCTTACCCCACGGGGTCTCCGCCTGATAATTCACTTGTTCCGGCACGTTGCGTCAGGATGCCATACGAACTTGTCAACGGCACGCCGGACTGGCAGACGCAGAGCGCCGCCAACCTCAAGGCCGGTGGCCTGACCGCCGGAGGTGCCGTAGCGGCGGGGTTGACGCCGTGACCGTCTACGTCCTCCGGGACGGGAAACTGGTCGAGAAGACCGAGTCGCTGCGGGCCGAAGGCTCCTACGTGTCGCGGTTCGAGGGTTACGAGAGCCCCATAGACGGGGCTTGGATAAGTTCAGACCGCCAGAGGGAGCGGGACCTGCAGGGGTCGAATTCCTTCGACACAAGGGATTTGCCCGCCGACCACAAATGGCGTCGCGGGAGGGAAGTGCAGAAAGCCGAAGCGAATGCAGCCAGACCCAGACAACTCGATTTCTGGCGGTGACGACGGCCCCAGCGAGGCTCCGAGCCTTCGCGAGGTCGCTGAAGCTGCCTACAACGATGCCGAAAGCGGCGTCGACAGTTCGGCTGACACGGGTGGTCCAACCCGCGACAGCCGTGGAAGGTTCGCTGCGAAGGATGCAGCGGAAACGGGTGAAGCAGAGCCCTCAAAGTCTCCCAGCCCCGACCAACGTACCCCAGACACCCAGAGCAAGCCTGCCGAGCCAGCCCCTGCGGGGAGTAGCACTCGTCCGACGGAACACTGGAGCGCCGAGGATCGCGCCGCCTTCTCCCGCATGCCGCAGGAAGCCCAAGACCTGTTCATGCGGCGTTACAACGAGATGGAAGCCGATTACACGCGCAAAACTCAGGCCAACGCTGGCGCAGTCAATGCCGTCAATGCCCTGACGCCGATCTTCAACGACCCGGACATCGCCGCATCGTTGCGGGAACAGGAAATGCACCCCATGCAAGCCATCCACCAGTGGGCTGGCTTCCACAAGAGGGCCGTTTCCCAGAACCCGCGCGACCGCGCTGCCCTACTCTATGAATTGGCGGAGCGCATGGGGTTTGACCCAGCCCGGTTGTTTGCCACCGCCCGTCAGCCGGAGCCCCCTGTCAACCTGTCCGAACAGGACAAGCAGGACCCGGTCTACCGCTACATCGCCGACCAGTTCGGCAGGCAAACCAACGATCTTCAGGCCCTTCGCAGCGAATTGAACACGATGCGCGAGGCCGAGAGGCAGAAGTACGAGCAAAGCACCCTGCAGGTCACCCGGCAGGGCATCGACCACTACGCCGACGAGAAAGGCCCCGACGGCAAGCCGTTGAGGCCGTATTTCGACCGCGTGGTCAACCACGTCATCGAGTTGTACAAGGCAAACCCGCAGCGCGACCTCAACGAGGCCTACGAGCGGGCTTGCTGGATGGACCCCGACGTGCGCAAGGAAATGCTCGATGCAGAGCGCAACCGCCAACAGGCGCAGGTCTCCAACGACCGCGCCCGGCAGGCCGTCCGTGGCAACACAAGGGGCATCACCAGCCCGGTGTCGAAGCCAACGGAGCGCAAAGGCAACGGAAGCCTCAGGGATGTGCTGGAGGCGTCTGCGGACGAGGTCGGCTACTAACAGGAGCCGATCATGGCAGAACCTACCGTCAACCAACTGGTTGCGACCACGCTTGCGAACTACCACAAGCAGTTCGCCGACAACGTCAGCAATTCGAACGCGGTGACGGCCCTCCTGCGCGAGGGCAACCGCATCCGCACTGTCGACGGCGGCCGCAGCATCGCCTGCCCCCTGACCTATGCCGAGGAAACCTTCTCTTGGTACATGGGCACGGAGCTTCTCTCCCGCGCGGTGAAGGAAACCATCTCGGAGGCTGACTACGAGCCTTCGAACGCGGTCACGTCCGTCACCCTGTCGGGTCCCGATCTCGCCAAGAACAAGGGCAAGGAGCGCATCCTCAACCTGCTCGAAGGCAAGATGGAAAATGCCCAGACGACGATGAACAATAATATCACGAAGGCCATCTACGGCGACGGCACCGTGGCGAAATCGTTTGCTGGCCTCAAGGCGATGGTCACCGACGCCGGAACCGGCACCGTCGGCGGCATCGACAGCGCGACATGGACCTTCTGGAAGAACCAGACGACCTCCATCGCGAGAGCCACAGGGCTCCAGTACCCGGCCCTCAAGGCCGGTCTCAATGCGCTCTGGATCAAGCTGATCCGTGGCACAGAGCATCCCGACCTGCTGCTGACCGACGCGGAAATCTACACCACCTACGAAGGCGGCCTGCAGGAAAACCAGCGCTATGCCGACGCAAAGCTCGGAGCCCTCGGTTTCGAGACCCTGAAATACAAGTCGGCGGCGATGGTCTTCGACGGTGCTGCGACCGGCTTGGTGGGCGGCTACATGCTCAACACCAAGTATTTCAAGTTCGAGGTCTACGACGGAAGGAACTTCGAGGCTCTCGACCTTCCCGACAGCAGCCCCGACATGGACGCCATCACCAAGCATATCGGTTTCATGGGGTGTCTCACCATGAGCAACCGCTCGATGCAGGGCCGTGTCCTGCTGACGGGCACCTGAGAGCTATTTGCGGGTGCCTTTCAGGGCGGTTGTTTCCCGCCGCAGGCACCCGCAGGACTTGGTGGCACCGGAGCGAAGGTGGAGGCTGCTGACTTCGCGTTCGGTGCCGCAGGTACAACGGCAGATGTATTTCGAGCAGCCGCAGTCATCGTCGTAGCCGACGAATTGCAGGACGGTCCAGCGGTTGAACGTCAAGCCGGTAATGTCGATGCGCTGGTTCATGGAGCCCCCTAGTTATTTGTACAAGACATAACACGACCGGCAGGAGGAAGTAAATGTCCGAAACACCCACTTTAGTCCGCTTCTATTCCGGCTGGGAGCCCGGCGGCACGGCCTCCGACGGCATGCCGCTGTACCGCGAAAACATCATGATCCGGCTGGACAGGCCCCCGTACCTTTCGGTCCAGAGGGTAGCAGAGCAGGAGGATTTCGCCAACCATCCCGGCCCCTTCGAAATGTTCCAGAAGGAGCAGGCGGGCCGCAAGGGCTCCTACTCCGAGGGCTACCCGCTGGCGCTGTGGCCAGCCTGCGGCGAAGCCGAGTTCAAGATGCTCGCCGACCGCGACATCACCACCGTGGACCAGCTTGCGAAAGCGAAGAAGGCGTCCATGCCCGCCGAACTGCAGGAGCTTTGCGACCGCGCCGCCGCGCTGGTCAAGCTGCAGGGCGGTGCCGCGAAGTTCGAGGAGCTTCTCCGTGACCGCGACGGCAAGATCGCCGCCTATGAGGAGGCCCTCGACGACGCCCGCAAGACCATCGCGTCGCAGAAGACGCTGATCGACACCCTCAAGATCAGGACAGGCTGATGGCGGCACTGATCTCCGTCCTGCAGGCCGTGCGCGATGCCTCGATGGAAATCGGCATCATGCAGACCCCGACCAGTCAGGCCCTCGGGAGCCTCGACGAGGATATCGTCCAGATGACGGCGCTGCTCACCGCCGTCGCCGACGAAGTCCTCTTGGAGGAGCCCTACGAACACATCCTCGGCGACGGCAACTGGCTGCTGACCGGTGGCAACAAGCCGGTCTCGCGGCCGCAGACCGACGCTGACCTGATCCTATTCGATGGCCGCGTCGCCGTCCTCGGCCTCAAGTATCGCTTCCTCAAAGCCAAGGGCCTCGAGTTCGGCGAGGACATGAGGGATTTCCTTACCCGGCTAAATAAACTCGCCGTCCGCGCCAACAACCGCGTGCTTGACCTCAACGTCGAGGAGGGCCGCCAAGCATGAGGATGCTGCCGAACAGGTTCTGGAAGGCCGACGCCCGCGTCATCAAGAAGCAGCGGGCCGAACTGGCGCACCTTTCGCCGCCGGTCAAGGGGCTCTTCGTTCAGGCGAGGTCGGCGGTATCGGACGCCCAGACGGCGAGCATCGTCACCAATTTCTATGTTGACGACGACCGGCTTTCCGTCCGCGCGGGGTTCCGCAAGGTCGCCACCCAGTCCGGCGGCGGCCCGGTGGCCCACCTCATCCCCCACTATGGCCCGCCGGACGCGATGCTGTCGGCCGGAGGCGACAAGGTCTACAACGCCTCCACCGGAGCCTTGCTGGGGTCCGGCTTCAGCAGCGACGCATGGCACTGGACGGCCTTCGCCAACCTCGCACAGGACAAGTACACCGTCATGGTCAATGGCGGCGACGGCGTCATCTCTTGGGACGGCGGCTTCGTCAGCAAGGGACCCAGTGCCGCGATCACCGCGATCACGAAGGCCAATCCGGCGGTCTGCACGGTGGCTGCAGCGGACATCGCCAAGTTCCACAACGGCGACTACATCTTCCTGTCCGGCTTCACGGGCGATTTTGCCAAGGTCAACGGCACCCGCCTGATCGCCTCCGTCAACAGCCCCGTCAACACCTTCCAGCTTGTCGGCGTCGACACCTCGACGGCGACGAGTTCCTACACTTCCGGCGCGAGCGCCTACGTACAGGGGTCGTTCATCAAGGAGAACGTCACCGCCCCGGTCGGCAACACATGGCTGGACCCCAACGACCTCGCCATCGTCGTCGCCCACCAGAACCGCCTGTTCTTCGCCGATGAGAGCAAGCTGGCGGTCTACTACCTGCCGCTGCAGCAAAAGGCCGGTGAACTCGGCGTCCTGCCGCTCAACGCGATCTTCAAGAAGGGCGGCACCATCAAGGCCATGGCGACGTGGTCCGTCGACGGCGGCATGGGCATGGACGACCAGCTTGTCATCTTCACCTCGAACGGCGAGGCGGCGATCTATTCCGGCGTCGATCCTGCATCGGACTTCACGCTGGTCGGGGCCTACCGCTTCAGCCCGCCGATGTCGAAATGGTGCACGGCCCAGTACGGCGGCGAACTCTACGTCCAGATCGCCACCGGGGTGACGCCGATGACGACGATGATCAAGGCGGGCCGCGAGAACCGCGAGGTCGTCGACGAGAGCGTCGTCTCGATCTTCCGCGACGCCAGCGTCTCCTACCTCGCCAACCCCGGCTGGGAACTGTTCTTCAACCCCAATTCGGGAAGGCTCTTCGCCAACATCCCCAAGGGCGGCGGCGTCTACGACCAGATGGTCCGCAACATGCCGAAACCGGTATGGAGCGTCTTCAAGGACGTTCCTGCGCGGTGCTGGGGCTGGTCGGAGCCCTACGTCTACTTCGGCGACGACCTCGGCAACATCTACCAGATGCACCCGCTGATCCAGAGCGACGACGGCAGGCCGATCAACGTCGATGTCCAGTTGATGTGGAGCCAGTTCAAGACCGTGGCGCAGAAGCAGTTCAAGATGCTCCTGCCCTACATCGTCACCAACGGCTACCCCCGGCCGAAGGTCGACATCATCGTCGACTACGAAGATAAGCTTCCGCTCAACCAGCCGGAGATCACCGTCGGGAGCCTCGGCGACGCCACATGGGACATCGCCCCTTGGGACACCTCCGACTGGGTCACGGCGTCGCGCGCCTACAACAACTGGACCGGCATCGCCGCCCTCGGCCGCGTCGGCGCGGTAAGGCTGACCTGCGCGGTGCAGGATTGCACCTTCGCCGTCACCGGCTTCGATGTCCTCTTCGAGCAGGGGAGCGTCTTCGGATGATGGTCTCCTTCCGCCCCCTGTACCCCGACGCCGTCGACTTCCTGTCGGATCGCACCCGGATCGACTTCCGGCACACCGACTTCCGTGACCCCGAACAGTGGCTGTGCTGCACCGTGCGCGACGATGAGGGCTCCGTCGAGGTGGTTACGGTCTTCGAGTTCAAAGAGTGGTTCAACGCCCACATGACGGTCGCCAGCGCCAATCCGAGGGCCATCACCCGCAGGCTGGTCCATGCCCTGATGTTCACCGTTTTCCAGCGCGCCACCCGCATCACCGCGCTGATCCCGACCGACAACGTCGCCGCCCTCAAGCAGGTCGCGCAACTCGGCTTCCGGCAGGAAGGCTTCATGCGCAATGCCGTCGAGGGCTCCACCGATGCCCATCTGTTCGGCCTCGTCGCCGAAGACTGCCCCTACCTCGCGTCCAGCAGGTCCTTTCGCACCAAGGTTCCCCCGCTAACGCATGAGGCTCCGCATGGGCTCGTCTCCTAAGCCTCCTGACCCCTACAAGCAGGCCGACGCGCAAAACCAGCAGAACTATTACGCTGCGATGATGAACAGCTACATGGGCAACGCCAATCAGGTGAACCCGTACGGCTCCGTCTCCAGCAACGTCACCAGCCAGAACCCGATCTACGGCAAGGGCGGCAAGGTGGAAGGCTACGCGCCGCAGTTCACCCAGACGACGACGCTCAGTCCGGCACAGCAAGCCATCTTCGACAAGGAAAACGCCGCCAAGCTCGGTTTCGCCGACCTCGCCACCCGCCAGATAGGGCAACTGACCTCCACCCTCGGGAAACCCTTCGACACTTCGGGGCTCCAAGCATGGGGCACCTACGGCAAAGGGCCGGACCTGCGCTACGAGACCGGCGACACCAACCGCACCGCCATCGAGGACGCGATGATGGCCAGCTACCGGCGCGGCACCGCCCCCGGACAGGCGGCGGAGGACGCCCAGCTTGCCGCCAGAGGCATGGGGGCTCCGGGTTCCGACTACGGCTACAAGGTACAGCAGGGCCGCGAGGATGCCGCAGGGGAGGCCGCCCGGCAGGCATACCTCGCGTCCGGCGGCGAGAGCCGCGCCGCCACCGAGGCGGCCAACAAGGCGATCCAGCAAAACTGGCTCAACGCCAACACTCGCGTCGATCAGGGCAACCAGCTACGGCAGGCCCAGTTCGGCGAGCGCCAGCAACTGCGCAACCAGATCGTCAACGAGGCCGCCGCGCTCATGGGCGGCGGTCAGGCGACGGTGCCGCAGGGTCAGGCGTGGTCCGGCGGGCAGGTCAACCCCTTCGATATTTCAGGCGCGATGGACCGCAACTACCAGTACCAGCAACAGAACTACGGGAACAAGATGGCGGGCATATTCGGCCTCGCTGGCAACGCCCTGAAGATGGTCAACCCGTTCTCGATGTTCGGCAAGGGCACCGGGATGATTGGGTAAGGAGGCTCCGATGGGATCGAGCAGCGGTGGCGGAAGGTTCAGGGGCGATGCCGGTTTGCCGCAATCAGGCGGCACCGTCGGCACGGGTCCGATACCGATACGGATGCAGGCAGCGCCGGTCGCTGGGCCAGCCCTGCCGGTGCCGCACCCTGAACTGCAGCAGCAGGTTGCCGATCCCCGCCGCCAGATGCTGGCCATGATGCTGGCGCAGGCGCAGACGCCGCAGATGGGATACAACGCCCCGCACAACCGCTGGGGCGGCGGACAGAGAGGAGGCGGATGGTAATGCCACAGGTGCCGCCGAAACAGGTTGTCGATGCCCTCGTCGCCCGTGGCGTGCCCCTGCACGTCGCGCAGGGCGTCGCCGCGAACTTCATGGACGAGAGCGGCCTCGACACCGGCATTCAGGAACTGCATCCCTATTCGGGTCGCGGCGGCTACGGCCTCGCGCAGTGGACAGGCCCTCGCCGCATCGCGCTCGAGGACTTCGCCAAGGCGCAGGGCAAGCCGATCAACGACCTCGATACCCAACTCGATTTCTTCATGAACGAGAACCAGACCACCGAGGCTCCGGCGTGGCGTTCGGTGATGGCGACCACCAACCCGCAGGATGCAGCGACGGCCTTCGTCAACAAGTGGGAGCGTCCCGCCTCGAAATACGCCGCCGAGCGGTCGGCCCGCTACGGCGGTGCCGACGTTGCGGGCCTGACCAGTTCGGACCAGCTTCACGTAAGGCATCCACCGAACCCGCAGGCGGGCGCTGGAGGCTATTCCGCTCCGGGGGCTGATATGACGCCCGTGACCCCTGAAAACGCTCCAGCGGCCTCGCCTGAGGCGGAGAGCGGCGGTCTGGCGGACAATCTGGCGGCCTTGGCGGGTGTCGGAGGCGGAAGCAGCGCCGCAAGGATGGCTCCAAGGGTGCCGATGACGGCTCCGACGCCGATGCCTGCAACGCCGCTCGCCGTCGCCATGCAGTCGCAGGGCGGCCGTCAGGACCTCGCCACCGTCATGCAGCGCCTCAATTCGGGGAGATTGTGGGTATGAGCATCTTCCAGTCGACGACCACCGGATACCGCGATCCGCTCAAGGCGATGACGATCAAGGCCCTGCAGGACCGCCAGAAGGAGGCGGCGCTGGCCTCGGCCAAGGCTGCGGAGGTGCCGCAGATCGCGAGCCCTTGGCAGGGCCTCGCCCACCTCTCCGACATCGCGGCGACCGGCATGCAGGAGGGCCGCATCGCCAGCGCCGAAGCCGACGCCCGTGGCCGTCTGGCCGAGATCATGCGCGGCGTCGGCCCCGAAGGTCCGACGCAACAGCAGCTTGCCGACATGAGCGCCTTGGACCCCGACCGCAGCAACAAGATGTACGACGACCTGCAGCGCATCAGGCAGGAGAACGCCAGCCGCGAGGACACGCAGGCAGAGGCGAGGGCTGCCGCCGCCACCGCTGCCGACGTGGCTGCGGGGGTTGCCACCACCGCCAACGAACGTCAGGTCACCGAGAAGCAGCGCGAGGAGGGCGTCAGCGCAGGGGTCGCCACCACCCTCAACGAGCGTCAGGTGGCCGAGAAGAAGCGTGAGGAGGAAGCCGCCGCCGCCCAGAAGACGGTCGAGGACCAAGCCAAGATCGACGCCATCGGCAGGGAGACGGATGCCCGCAGGGCCGAGGCCGAGAAGCAGGGCCTCAAGCCGGGGACCCCGGAATACGACGCCTATGTCCTGCGTGGCGCTGCGCCGCCAATCGATCCGATGGGCGGCAGGCAGGCGATGAAGGATGTCAAGGACATGCAACTCGAGGCGAGCCACTACGACAGCACCCTCGACGCCCTCAACCTCGCCAAGGAACTGGCTCCCAACGTCCCCACCGGCACCGGCAACTACGTGGCGATCACCACCGGCATGAAGGCCGGAGCCCTCGGCAGGCAGGCCCTGAAGGCGGCTGGCTACACCGACGCCCAGATCGACGCGACGATGCGCTTCGACCAGATCATGGGCGCAGAGGCTGTCCAGCGGATGAGCGCCACCCTGAAGGGTCAGACCTCCAACTACGAGATGGCGACCTTCACCCGCATCATGAACAACCCCGACAGCAGCCCGCAACAGCGGCTGGACGCCATCACGCAGATGGAGAACGCCGTCAAGAAGGACCGCAGCGTCATCAGCAACAGCCTGTTCCAGTATGGTTCCGACCCGCTGCCGGACTACGCCTACGACCGTGGCAGGGTGGTCGCAGGGCCAGCGCCAGCGCCATCGCAGAGCCCTGCGGCGGTTGCAGGGACCGGAGCCCCGGCCGCCCCCGACATACCGCAGGGAGAGACGCCGGAGCAGAAGGAAAAGCGCCTTCGCGAGAAATACGGAAAGAGGTGAACCATGCCTTTTACCCGACAGGAACTCCTCGACATAGCCGACAAGGCTGGCAAGGCAGGCAACGACGCCGATGCCGCCGACGCCATGAAGATGCTGGACGAACTCGACGCCAGCAACAAGCAGAAGAACCTCACCGCCTTCAAGAACGCCTCCGCGATGTCGAGGGTCGGGACGACGCTCGGCGACTTGTTGGGCACCGCCACCCACGGCATCAGCCTCGGCATGGACGACAGGGCGGCGGCCGGGCTGCACGCCATGTTCAGCGGGGATGTTGACTACGATCAGGCGCTGGCGGAGGAACAGGCCAACACGAAGGCCCGGAACGAACGCATGGAGTTCGTCAATCCGGGCTCGACGACGGCCATCGAGGCCCTCAGTTCCTTCGCGGCTCCGGGCGGTGTCCTCAAGGCCGGGGCGACGAAGGCGGTTCCATGGGCCGGGAGGGGCGGGCGCATCGTCGCCGACATGCTGGAGAACGCCGGGTACGGAGCGACATCGGCCTACGGCCATGGTCAGGATGTCGGCACAGGGGCGGCCGTAGGAGCCGCAGGCACCTTGGCGGCTCCGTTGCTGAGGTATGTCACGCCAGCCGCCGCGAAGTATGGGCTGGCTTCCGCTGCGGCGTCTGCCGGAGGCTCCGTGGGCGGCTTCCCCGGCGCATGGCTGGCGGGGGATGCCGGAAGGACGGTGGGTGGTGCTGTCGCCAAGGGTGCCGCGAACACGATGGACACCGCCCCCGGACGCGGCATTCTGGCCACCATCGCCAGAGCCCCCGGCAGGCTGTATGGTTGGGCAGCCGGTGGTGGCAGCCAGTAAGGACAGGAGGCTCCCATGCCCTTTGACAGCAACGGCACGTTCAACCGGGTCAGGAACTGGGTCAGCGACGCAGCCGCCGGGATCAAGATCAAGTCGGACCTCCACGACAGCGAGGACAACGGCTTCGCGGCGGGGCTCTCGACCTGCATCACCAAGGACGGCCGCACCCAGCCGACGGCCGACCTGCCATTCAACGCGAAGCGGCTCATCAACGTCGGCGAGCCGACCGATCCCCACGATGCAGCGACCAAGAACTACGTCGACAACTTCAAGACCTTCACCACAGGGGCGGTGATCAGCGGCGCTGGCAACCCCAACGGCCTGCTCTCCTTCACCTCGATGACCGGCAGCAACGGCCTGTCGTGGACGGGGGCCGACTTCGCATGGATCGCCAAACTCGCGGAGGCGAGCAAGTGGCGCAACCGCCTCGTGCTGAACGACAAGGCGGACGGCACAGGGGTGGATGCTTTCACGATTGATGAAGGCGGCTACGTCAACTCGGTGTCGGGCCAGTTCGCCAACAACCTCTCCTACGACGGCTCCAAGTGGCGTACCGACAAGGCGGGCACCGGCACCCTGATGACGCTCGCCGCCGGAGCCCTGACGCTGCAGTCGAACGACACCGCCACCCTCGTCGACAATCAGGAAGGCATCCTGACGCCCTTCCTTGTCGTCAACCAGACTGCGATGACCTTCGACAGCAACAGCAGCGCCTCGCTCCTCCTCGACAAGAAGGCGTCGGCCCAGACCAGCAACATCGTAGGCCGCATGGGCACCTCGCTGCGCTGGAACATGGAGCTTGGCGATGCCCTCGCCGAAAGCGCCACCCGCACCGGCTCGCGCTTCGTGCTGACCGCCTACGACAACAACGGCGCGAACGCCCAGACGGCGGTGGTGATCACGCGCGACAACACGCTGGCGCAGTTCACCGCCCCGCTCTCCAGCGCCGGGGGCGCGTTCTTCTCGACCACCGCCACCGTCATCCTCGCGGCGACCGGCGCTGGCCAGCTATATCTGCGGCCCAACGGCGTCGGCAGCGGCAGCGGGCAGGCTTTCATCCAGACCGATGGCTCCTTCCACCTCAACGGCAGTTTCAACATCGACCCGCACACCACCTTCGGCTCCTTCCTCGGCATGGGCCAGCGCGGCAAGAACACCGCTCTGGGGGCCTATTCGGCGAACTGGCACAACTGGCTCTACAGCGCGGGGCTCCTCTACGCCTGCGTCGACGGCACCAACATCGGAGCGGTCTCGATAACCTGCGACTATCGCACCAAGCGCAACGTCACGCCGCTGCCGTCGATGTGGGCGAAGGTCAAGGCGCTGTCGCCGATCTCGTACAACCTCAAGAAATACGGGAACCTGTTCGAGGATGACGACAAGGAGCGTTGGGGCTTCATCGCCCACGAACTGCAGGGCACCCTGACGCCGACGGCGGCCACCGGCAGCAAGGACGAGAAGGACATGCTGCAGAGCCCCAATTTGATGGCCGTCGTGGCGGCGCTGGCCAAGGCCCTGCAGGAGGCTATGGCGAGGATCGAGACTCTGGAGGCGCGGTTGTGACGACGATAGCTCGAACGATCTACCTCGATCCGGCGCAGGCCGCCCTGCTGTCGATGAAGTTGACCAGCGGCATCGACAACCGCGTGAATTTTACTTTCCTGCGGCAGGGCGGAGCCCCGTACAACACCGACCCTGCGGCGCAGCTTTACCTGCAGGAGAGGTCGACCGGGCGCAATTTGATGTACTTCGCTCCGACCACCGACATCGCCAACGGCAAGGCGCAGGCGTTCATCCCGGCGGCCGACATCGCCGACCCGAACGGCTACAATCTGCAGGTCCTCGGCACCATTGACGGCGAGCCGACCGTGATCGCCAAGGGCTCCGCATCGACGCTGATGTCGGAGGCGATGAGCATGGTGCCCGCAGACTTCATCGACCAGATCGACCTCACCCTCGAGCGCGGCGACCCCGCCGACCTGATCGTGAACCTGTGGACCGACACGATGAAGGGCCAGCCCTACGACCTGACCGACACCGGCACCTCGGTCAGTGCTGCGATCTACGACCAGCGCGGGGGCTCCATGATCCAGCCGTTCTCCGTCACCGTCATCGGCGAGAACGAACTCCGCATGTCGCTGACCGAGGCGCAGGTCGACGCCCTGCCCGACGGATGCTGGTGGAGCCTCATCGCCGCAAAGGGCGGGAGCCTTACGACGCTGGCCGAAGGTAACGTCACCGTGATCGACCCGACATCGGCACCGCTGCCGGACACCGACATCGCCATGAGCTACCTCAAGCAGGACAGCCTTGTCGCTCCTGCGACCGGACAGATCGTCCATGCCAACTACGCGCTCGACATACTGAGGGTCTCGGCATACTCGACCGGCACCACCCCCGTCGACTACACCTCGGTCTGGAGCCTCGTCCGGCCCGCTGACCAGATCACCGTCGGGGCGACGACGTGGGCCGTCGTCGGCATCACCAACACCGGCTCCTACTACGATGTCACCGTGACCCCGGCGACGCAGTCGGCATCGAGCGGAGCCGTGACGCTGCACCTGCACAGGCCATGACCAAGGTAACCATATCGCGCCCCGGAGGCTCCAAGGATGTCGTCGTCCAGACGGCGAGGACGACCGCGCCCGCCGGGGCTCCGCCAGTGCCCATCGGACTCGTCGAGGTCACCGAGGTGCGGCCGGTCGAGAACATCCCCGGACCTCCCGGCCCGCAGGGGCCGCCGGGTGCGAACGGCGAGAACGGTGCCGACAGCACGGTGCCGGGGCCTCAGGGTCCGCAAGGGGTGCCGGGAACCCCCGGAGCCACAGGGCCTCAGGGAGCGACCGGGGCGACCGGGGCACAGGGTCCCAAGGGCGACACCGGGGCAACCGGCAACACCGGGGCGCAAGGCCCTCAGGGAGCGACCGGCGCGCAGGGTCCGACCGGCAACACCGGGGCGCAAGGCCCTCCGGGAACGACCGGCGCACAGGGTCCCAAGGGTGACACCGGGGCGACCGGGGCTCCCGGCACCACCGACTGGAACGCGCTGACCAACAAGCCAGCGACCTTCCCGCCGACATTGCCGATCCCCGAGAGCGGCGTCACCAACCTCGTCACTGACCTCGCCGCGAGGGTGATGGATACCGGCGACACCATGACCGGCGACCTGACCATCTCGAAGGCGACGCCGGGCCTGATACTGGACAAGGCCGCCGCAGGGCAGGCCAACGTCATCGCCGGGCGCAAGGGTGGCGTCGCCCGATGGGACATGCAGTTCGGCAATACTTCCGCAGAAAGCGGCAGCAACGCCGGTTCCGATTTCGCCCTCAATGCCTACAGCGATGCCGGTGCCTACATCTTCAGCCCGCTCATCGGCGAGCGGAAGACCGGCCTGATGACGGTTGCCGGAGACCCGACGGTGGCGCTCGGCATCGTCACCAAGCAGTATGCCGACAGCAAGATTTCCAGCATCGTCCAGACGCTCGCCACCTCGTCCGGCAGCTACTCCAAGCGTGCCGGGCTGAAGTACCTCTCGGTCGAGGGCGTCGGGCCGGGAGGCGGCGGTGCGCAGGCGGTCACGCCAGCGGCAAACCAGTTTGCGGTGGCGTCCGGGGCCGGGGCAGGAGCTTATGGCTTCAGGCTGTTTACAGCGGCGGAACTGGCAGCATCCACGCCATACACCATCGGCGCGGCCGGGACAGGCGGCGTCGTGGCGACAGGCGGCACGGGCGGCACGTCCGAGTTCGGCAGCGGCATCAACTGCACATTGGGTGGCGGTGTTGGCGCAACGCGGTCGGCCAGCACCGCCACAGTGTTGAGCGTGTCCGGTGGCGTTGGCGGCACTGCCGGAACCGGCTGGACAATCGGTGTCAACGGGGAAAACGGTCACGTTTCTGTTGCTGGTATTTCGTCACCGATCAATCTGCGCGGTTGTGGAGGTGCCACCCGTTTCGGATGGGTAGTTGGAGACAGCTACTTCGGCAATGCGGGCGGTACCGGACCGGGCGGATATGGCTGCGGCGCGGGCGGGCAAGTCACCTACAACAGCACCGCCGGGTCTTCTGCTCCTGCTGGCGGACCGGCCATGTTCCTGTTCACGGAGTTCTTCTGATGGCGCGCTATGCAATGATCGACAACGCATCCGGCATCGTCGTCAACGTCATCGAGTGGGACGGCAACGAGGCGACATGGAGAGCCCCGAGCGGCTACACGATGGTCGAGGATGTCAACGGCGAGGCCGGTCCCGGCTTCAGTTATGACGGCTCGACCTTCACGCCGCCACCCGGCGGCGAGGCGGGGGAGCCTGCATGACCGTCCTCGCCGCCATCGACCTGCTGACCCTGCACATGGTCGACGGCCGCGTGGTGCAGGCCAACCCTGCGCAGATCACGCAACTGATCCACCCGAGAGCCCCCGGCAAGCCGAACAAGCAGTTGCCGGACAAGGTCCAGTGCCTCGTCCGCTTCGCCGACGGCACCTACCTGTCGGTGGTCGAGGACTGCGAGGCGGTGCGCGACGCGATGAAGAAGGCTCCATGAACGAGAACCTGACCCGGTCGCTGATCGCGGTGCTGGTCATCGCAGGGTTCTTCGGACTGGTCGCCGTCGTGCTTCTGGGGTTCGTCGACATCCAGAGCCCCGAGATCGCCAAGCTGGTCGGGCTCTTGGTCGGTTATGTCGTGGCGATGATGAACCCGATCATCATGAGGTACTTCAGGGAGCCTTCACAGAAAGCCGAAAACGAGGAGTAGGACAATGATCGCCGCAATCGTCAGCCTGATCGTATGGATATTGGTCATCGGCGTCCTCCTGTGGCTGGTCCGCTGGGTGATGACGCAGGTTCCCCTGCCTGACCCGATAGGCCGCATCGTCAACGTCGTGGCGACGGTTCTGGCGGTGGTCGTCATCATCCTTGTGCTGCTGAACCTGTTCGGCGTGGTGGTCGGGGGGTTGAACGTCCCGAAAATACCCCTCCAATGAGGCAGGCAGGCCCGCCAGACGCGATTTGGGCCTCGGAGGGTATCCGAGGCCCAAAAACTCACAAAACGCTTGTACGGCCCTCCTAGGCCGCCTGCCGCTCCACGGCCCGCTTTTCGGCTACGGAACGGAAGTGGCTGATCCAGATCGTCAGCCTGTCATAGGCGTCGACGGCCTGAGGGTCGTCATGGTACTTCAGCAGTGCCTTGCGGACGACCTCATGGACTTTCTCGATGCTTTCCAATGTCTTTTCTCCTTAGCGCTTCTTGGTGCCGCCGAGGCCACCCTGACGGATGGTCGCCTTGATCAGCGGGTGGTTGTACCAGAGGACCTCGATGGCCTGCTTCTTCATGCCGTAGCGGTAAAGCTGCTCCGCCAGCGCGCGGCTCTCGCACGCCTTTTCGAGGTAGGTGGTGCCGAGCCCGACGCCGCCGCCGTAGAACGACACGCCGCCGGAGATCGAGCCGAGGCAGGTGATCGCGCCTGCAGCGAGGCCGGGAGCGCCGATGGCTCCGGGAACGCGGTTCCTGTAGCTGTTCGAGACGCTGTTGCCGGTGGCCTGTCCACCCTGACCGCCCGTGCCGCCGCCACCCCCGACGCCCCCGGTGCCGCCTTGGCCGCCGTTGCCGTTGGAGTTGAAGTTGCCGTTCATGAAGCCGACATTGCCGTTGCCGACGTTGTCGTTCTGGGCGAGGGCAGGTATCGTCGTGGATGCGGCGAGGCAAAGCGTCGCCAAGATCAATTTCAGTTTCATGGGTTATCTCCATAGATTGGGTTGGTCGTTGCTCTCCGGGGCTCCCCTTCGCACAGGGAGCCCCGGTCTGATTTCAGAGCCACTTCAGCCACGAAGGCGCATGGTACGCGGGACCGTTTCCCGAGCCGTTGCCGTGGTGTCCGTTGCCCTGTCCGTTGCCGGTGTTGGCGTTGCCGTTGCCGTCGCCGACATTGTTGTTGCCGTTGTCGTTGCCGGTGTTCCCGTTTCCGTTCCCATCGCCAACGTTGTTATTGCCGTTGCCGTTTCCGAGGCCGGAGCCGACACCATTTCCGTTGTTGTTCCCGTTCCCGTTTCCTGAGTTCCCGTTTCCGTTGCCGTTGCCAGCGCCAGTCGCGCCAAGGGCGGCGGTGGAGAGGCACAGGACCGCGAGCAGGAGCGGCATCCTCATGGCGTGTTCCCATTGCCATTGTTGTTCCCGTTGAAGGAACCGACATTGCCGTTGCCGTTGAACATGCCGCCGTTGTGGTTGCCGTTGAACGAGCCGACATTGCCGTTGCCGCTGGTCGGGGAGGTATTGCCCCGGCCGTTGAAGGCTCCGATGTTCCCTGAGGAGCCGTTGAAGGAACCGATGTTGCCGGTGCCCGTGTTGCGATAGCCGATGTTGCCGTTCGCATCAGGGGTGCCGTTGCCGTTGGCGTTGCCGTTGCCGACGCCGACGTTGCCGTTGCCGTTTCCGTTGCCGGAACCGATGGACCACGCCAGAGCCTGCCCTGCAAGGAGCGACAGCACGGCGGTAAGCACGATGAGCCTGTTCATGGTGGCCTCCGTCAGTACCAAGGTGAAGCAGACCGGGGCCGCTTTCAGGGCGACCCCGGAGAGCAGTCCTTAGTGGTTGCCGTTGCCGTTGCCGTTGCCCGAACCGACGCCAGCGTTGCCGTTGCCGTTGACGTTACCGTTGCCGATGCCGCCATTGACGTTGCCGTTGCCGTTGCCGTTGCCGAAGCCCCAGTTTCCGTTCCCGTTCACGTTGCCGTTGCCGAGGCCGAAGTTCCCGTTACCGTTCCCGTTGCCGTTCCCGATGCCGTGGTTGAGGTTGCCGTTCAGGTTGCCGTTGCCGAGGCCCCAGTTCCCGTTGCCGTTCCCGTTACCGTTGCCGATGCCGGAGTTGCCATTGCCGTTGCCGTTGCCGTTGAAGGCACCGACGTTGCCATTGCCGTTTCCGTTGCCGGAACCGATGGCGGCGAAGGCAGGGGCAACAGCCATGGACAGAACGGCTGCGAGTGCTACGATCTTCTTCATGGTTCGTTTCCTCTATCAAGTGCAAGAGGGACCATCCCCCCTGCCGTACATTCCCGTCTGACCGGGAATTCGTTAGAACATGCTGTCTTCGCTGTCGTCGACCTCGCCGTCGTCGAACGCCGACGATGCGGGAGCGCGGCCGTCGATGCGCGGCGTGTCCGTCTTTATGATCTGGATGTGGTTGAGGGCAAAGCTGACACCCTTCTTCCCCGAGTTCATCCAAGCATACGGGGTGATGTTGAGGCGGACAAGCTGCCCGGCCCAAACTTCTTCCGGCAGAAGGATGTCCTGCCGCTGGGCGTTGACGATGCCGGGCTTCGACTTGGTCCAAGGGTTGATGAACATGTCCCCGGCGTTGAAGCCGTTGTACTTGCCGGACTTCTCACCGGCATCGCGGAACGGCATGCGCACGTCCTTGAGGAGGACCTTCTCGCCCCACTCGTCGCGGGCGGCCTTCATGCAGGCGTCCTGCATGGCCTTGTAGGCGGGGTTCTGCTGCTGGGCGGGATTGAAGATGCCCGTCGCCGAGTAGACCGCTTCGCCGCCTTCGGCGCGCGGCCGTGGCTGGAAGACGTGGGGGAAGGCGAGGGTGCAGTAAGGGGTATTGATCGTAGGCATTTGACTTCTCCTGTTTCAATGTTTCCGGTGTTGCAATGCGTAGCGGTGGTGGCTCCCCGAGCCGGTTTCGAACCAGCAACCCCCCGGTTAACAGCCGGATGCTCTACCGTTGAGCTATCGAGGAATTTCACCGTGTCGTCAAGGTAGGTTCAAGTATTCAAAGTGTCAACCCCATCGTCAAAAATATCCGCCGCCATCGAATTCTTGTACGATTTGAAGGTCTTGCACTCCGACTTCCGTACGCACCAGCGGCAATAGGTGCCGGTCTTTTCGGTCTCATCGCCTTGGCGGATGCGAAGGATCGCAGGCTTCAGTTCCCCATCGCGCCAGTCGGCAAGCTCCCTCGCCGTCACCGTATGGGTCTTGGGCATGGGGTCGATGCGCGGCTGGTGGACGGTCAGGTAGACCCTCTCGAAGCCGCGACCCGGCCACAGCGTCGTCGCCGCAGAGACGGCGTAGATTTTAAGCTGGTTGCTGTCGGGGCTGACCGGCACCCCCATGCCGTATTTCAGGTCGATGATGCGAAGGTTGTTGTGGAAGCGGGCGGCGCAGTCGGTGGTGCCCCAGACCTCGTTGTTGAAGGCGACCCTCTTCTCGATGTGGACCTCGGCCCCGAGCCCCTGCAGGTCCTGCACCTGCGCGATGTAGGGGTTCAGCGCCCTCAGCATCGGCAGGCCGACGATGAACTCCTGCCCCTCGACGGTGATCTTGCCGGGAGGGAACATGTCGCCGTTGATGATCTTCTCGGCGATGGCGTGCGCTGCGGTGCCCTCGCGGGCGTAGACCGACGACGGCCGCGTCCGCCCTGCGGCCTTGGTGATCGAGGCAGGGCAGTTCATCCACATCTCTGCAGAGGATGGGGCCATGGCGGCATGGTCGGACATCGGGGCTCCTAGAATTTGAGATTGAGCAGGTTGCTGAGTTCGAACTCGGCGTCGAGGATGTTGGCGCGGCGCGCACGGCGTTCCCCGGCATCCACCAGCATCGAGTATTTATGCTGCATCGACACCGACCGCAGGGCGTCGATGGCCGCGCGGTCGGCCATCTCCCCAGAGCGCACGCGGTTGGCGCGGCGGTAGTGGGCGTCGTGGTCGTCGACCTTGCCGGTGATCAGGTCGCGAAGGCTCTGGATGCGGCTGGCGTGCCAACTGATGTCATTTGCCGGAGCCCCGGATTGGGCGTAGTCCGCCAGCGGCCCCTGCCCCTGCGTCAGGTAGTTGGCCTTATGCGCCCACACGTTGCTGGCGGACAGTTTCGACGCCGTCTCGGCGGCGATGGACGGCCCCGCGACGGCGGTGCCGCCGAGGAGCCCGAGGAAGTTGCGCCGCTTCATGCCGCAATCGCCTTCTTGATCTCGGCGAAGTGCTTGGCTTCGACCTCAGGGAAGGACTTCGCGCCGTGGCCGTACTTGGTCAGGATTTCGCGGATGCGCTTGACGTTCCCGGCGAGGAACATGGTGTGAAGGCTGGCCAGCACCTCCTCCTTCAGCTTGAGGTCGGCGAGGCTGTCCTGCGGCCCTGCGTCGGGCTGCTCCTCCTCGACGATCTCCACCTCAAAGACCTCCTCCGGCTCGGCGGGGCCGGTGGCTTCTTCGACCGGAGCCTCGGCGGGTTCCTCCTTGGCCTTGCCGTTGCCGACAGGGTTGACGCGGCGGTGGGCGCGGCGTGGTTTCGCCTCCACTTCCGGACGCGCGTCCGGAAGTGGGGCCTCCTCGACGCGGGTGGGGATGATCTCCATCGGCGGCTGCTGGCTGACGATGACTTGCATCTGGAAGAAAATGTCTTGAAAGGTCTCACCGGTAAGGGTCAGGGTTGCGGTCATGGTCGATACTCCTTCAATTGAACAGATCATGGAAGTCCTTGGCCTTGCGGGCAAGGATCGATTGGATGCGGTCGTCTATGGTGCCATGCGCCGTCAGGAAGCGGGCGACGACGCCTTCGTACTGGCCTATTCGGTGAACCCTCGCGGCGGCCTGCACGTTGTCGCCCACCGCGTAGGACGCCTCGACGAAGATCACGTCGGAGCAGCGGCAGTTGGGGCCGACCAAGGTGAGGCCGGTGCCCATGGCTTGGATGTTGCCGACCATCAGGCGGCAGCGCGGCTCCATCAGGAAGTCGTCGATGGCCTTGGCCCTCTCAACTGTCGTGGTCGAGCCGGTGATCAGCGTCGGGTGGTGGTCGCGGAGCCTCGCATGGAGCCCCTCGACGACATCCTTGTGGTGGGCGAAGACGAGAACTTTCTTGTGGGGGTTCAGGTTCTGCAGGAAGTCGTCGATGTACTCGACGGCGGGCTGCAGCTTGGCCAACCCCAACAGGTGGCGGAGCCTCATGACGTGGACATCGCCAGCGGCTCCGGCGAGATACTTCAGGAACTCCTCGTCGGAGGCGAAGGCCGGTAGCTGCGGCAGGTTGCCGATGACGTTGGGCGTCGGGGCGATGGGCACCACGTCATAGCGGATGTCGGGAAGCTCATCGAGTACATCTTCCTTCCGCACCCTCAGCATGAAGCCGTTCATCTTCTCCCGCAATCCGGCGAGGTTCTTGGAGCCCTCGATGACGCGCACCGATGGTCCTTGCCCGAACCGCTTCTGGACCACCTTGCAGTAGGCGTCCTCGAACTGCCACTGGTTCATGACGACGCCGGAGCCGTCCGTGATGGCCGCAGGGTGGAGAGCCTTCAGGATCGGGTACAGTTCCCCTGCGTGGTTCGGGGCGGGGGTGCCGGACATCGGCAGGACATAGCCGAGGTGCCCGAGCAGCTTGCCGAGGATGGCGCGGGTCCGGTTCGAGCCGGGGTTCTTGACGAAGGCTGCCTCGTCGATGACGGCCATGTCGAACTTCGGCGTCTTCAGCAGGCCCGAAACGAAAGGACCCTCCTTGATCGACAGCAGGCCATAGGTCAGGACGATGACGCCGGGGTTGCGGAGGAAGCCGAGGTCGGCGGGGCCACGGATGACGGTGACCGGCATGTCCGGCCACCACTTCTTCATCTCCGAGGCCCAGACGTAGCGGCCCGACGCAGGGCATACGACGAGCATGCGCCTGACCTTGCGGCGCTTCGCCGTCTCGATGGCGGTGCGCGACTTTCCGAGCCCCGGATCGAAGCCGAGGTAGACTTGCTGCCCGGTGGCGGCGCTGGCTGCGGCCGCCTCCTGAAACGGGTAGAGTGGATCAGTGGACACTGCCGCCCTCCATATCATCGCCGAACATCCCCTTGACGATTTCGCTGACTTCCTCGCCCGTCATGACCTTGGCGTCGGCATCGGTGATGGCGGTCATGGCGGCGACCATCCTGAGGACCATCTGCATGAACATGGCGACAAGCAGGGCCTGCTTGGTGCCCCTGAAGGGAGCCTCGACGACCCAGTCGGCGACGTAGACGGCCAGCGCCATGCCACTTGTCATCGGCGTCGCACCACCCTCCGCGTCGAGGGCCGCGCCGAGGCGGTCGATGAGGGCGTTGATCTGCTCGCATATTTCCGGGGTCAGCGGCAGGCCGATGATGTCGGTGTCGATGCCGAGGACCCCGAAGAATGTCTTCTCCTTTGCCTTTTCCTTGCTGTCGGTCATTGCTTGGTTTCCTTGTTGTCGTACTGTCGGCGCATGCGCGCCGAGAGGATGTCGCCGAGCTTGATGACATGCTCGGCGAGGTCTTTGAGATGGCCGACCTGCAGGTTTATGGTGGCCTGCTGGATAAGCACGATGACGACCAGACCGGCGATGCAGAGGCTCTGGATGAGGTCGGTGCTGTTCACAGCTTGAGCCCTCCGCAGATGATGAAGACGATGCCGACGATCACCAGCATCGGCAGTGCCGCGACGGCGGCGAACAGCCCCGCCGTGGCGAAGAAGTCGGAAAAGGTCGGAGGGCTCCAGCCGTTGAGTATTCCCCTCGCGGAGAAGAAGGCTCCCGTCAGCATCGTGGTGCAGAACCACCAGCGGACGTATTCGGTCAGGGCGTTCATGGTCGTTTCTCCTTCTTGATTGCCCAGACAACCGCTCTGCGGCCGCTGGGGGTAAGGCGGGTATGCCCGCTGTCGATGACGAAGCCGCCTTCGACGAGTTCGATGCGGCGGGGACGCTGGGTGCTGGGGTTCATCCGCAGCAGGTTCTGCATCTCATGGTCGGTCAGGCCGCCGCGAGGATACTGGCGGAGGAGGTCGAGGACAAACCTCCGCTGGCTGTTGGCCGCAGGTTCGTTCTGCAGCCATGCGTCGCGGCTGGTCGGGCTGCCGCGAACGTACTTGTCGGTCATTGCGGCACCTCGTTCTCATCGACGGCCACCATGTTGATCGTCGGAGGCTCCGACACCTCGATGTCGTCGGCGACGCGGCGGAGCAGCGCCGGGATTTTCGCGATCACGCTCTGGTCCTTCGTCATCACCGAGAAGCCGCTGCCTTCGTTGCCGTCGAGGACGATCAGCAGCACGGTCTCTGCCTTGGTGACCTTGCGGGCGAGATCGCAGGCGAGGTCGTATTTTCCGAATGCACTCATGGTCGTTGTCCTTTGTTGGTGGCCAGAAACCACTCCCCGAGGAGCAAGGCCTCGGCGCGGTTCTGGTGCTTCTTCAGTCCGAGGCTCTCGGCCAGCGCGGGGTAACGCTGCAGGGCCAGAGCCCTCGACTTCTCCTTGTCCGGGCCGATGAGGCCGAAATGCTTCTTCCAGACGGTGGGGGCGACGTAGTAGAGCGGCACGCCATAGGCGACGAGGACGCCCCTGATGATACCCACGGCGACGCCGAACTTGAAGGTCGAGGAGACCCCCTGCTTCGGCATCGAGTGGACATCCTCGACGATGGCGACGCAGGGCGCAGCGAGCCGCACCATGCGCGAAAGGGCTGCGGCGTCGACCTGCCCGTTGACGATGGCGAGGTCGCCGACGCTCTGACCGCCAGCGCCGAAGAAGACGGCGATGGCACCCGACACCGCTCCGGGGTCGATGGCTATGACGTTGTGGCTCATGATACTATCGGCCTCACCCCGATGGCGTAGTCGATGCCTGCCGTGCCGTGCTTGAAGATCGTCCGGTGGAGGTCGATGGCTTCCTCCTCGAGCGGCTTCAGGTCGACGCCGATGGTCTCGGCGGCATGCACGATGTTCTCCCACGTCCGTTGGTACGGCCCCTTGATGTCGAAGCCACCGGCCGCGACATAGGCCGGGAAGTCGGCGTGCCGGACTATCGCCGCGATGGTGACCTGCCGGATGACCTGATAGACGCTCGCATGGCTCCCGGCGACGGGGTACCGCATGTGATGCTGTCGAAGTCGGCGGCGGAGCGCAGTGCGGTCGAGGCCGTTAGCGAACTGAGCCGCCGGTCCAGCAAGTGGAAACGGGTGGGCCTCCGGCACGACCGGGGGCTCCCCTTTCTGTTCGTCGTCGAAAGCCTCGGCGGCAGGGCTGGGTTCGCCGCCGTTCATCGCATCCGTCACGGCGGCAATGGCCGTCGAATAGCGCACGGCGTCGGCGCGGGCCTGCTCCGCCTTCTCGGTATACTGGCGTATTTTATCGAGGTAGTGGACGCGGGCCTTGGTGGCGTCGGCTTCCTTCTGCCTGAAGGTCCTAAGCAGTTCTTCTACGCTGGTTGTCATGGTCGTTCTCCGTTGGTCGTTTCCCGACGACGCGAAGGTCGTCGATACGGTTGATGATCTTCTCGTCGAGCGCCAGTTGGACCAGCGCCGGAAGCCAGAAGACGGGGACTGAGTTGCGCATCCGCCATCCCGCGATGCTGCTGAGAGGCAGGCGGGGGTAGCCCCGCTCGACCAGTTTCTGGGCGATGCTCCTCGATGATCCAAGACCGAAGAGCATCTCATCGAAGCGCCACTGCGGCGGCGGATAGGTGTGCTTGCCCCAGCCACCGCGAGGGTAATGTCCGCTGCCGTTGCTCATTGGTCACTCCTGTGATTTGGCCGCCAGCTTGAGCGACTTGACTTCACTATGCTTGATGAAGGGTTCGACGACCTCACGGCCGAGGGCGGCGATCAGCGACGCCTTGTCGATGGTCTCGCGGTTCGACACCTGCACGTAGGCGGTATACTGGCGGCCTTCGCGCTCCTCGGCGGAACCGTTCATGAGGGCGCTGCGGAGGATTTCCTCGCGCTCCTGCATGATCTTGATTTCCTCGCGGAGGGCAGCAAGCTCATCGGCGGGGTGGATGTTGATCTCGTCGTTCATGGTCGTTTCTCCGTTTGCGATTTCGACAACATAGGGCTTGCGTATCGAAACTTCAACCCCTATTTTACCGAAAGTTGAAACTTTTCCGAAGGGGTGAAAACCAATGTTCTGGCTCTGGCTACTCTGCCGTAGGTCCGACTGCCGTCCTTACCAGCACCGTCCAAAACGCAAGGGGCAGGACAGCAGGAAGGCGATGGTATTCATCTTCGCCATCTTCGTCGCATCCCTCTGGACCGTGCTCTCCCAGATGGTGAAGCCATGACCAACCGCATCCTGCACCTCGACCTCGAAACCTTCGGCAGCCTCGACCTGAAGACGGTCGGGGTCGAGAACTATGTCGAGGACCCGATGTTCGATGTCACCGTGGTGGCATGGGCGTTCGACAACGACAAGGTGTCTTCGGTGTCGTGGCCCAATACGCGAAGGCTGCCGAACCATCTCATCGCGCACATAGAGAACGGCGGCGAGGTGAGGGCGTGGGTGAAGGCGTTCGAATGGAACGTGCTGCGGCGGTTCTACCGGCTCGATGTCGCCCCCGAGCAGATGGTCTGCACGATGCAGAAGGCTCTGGCCTACGGCCTGCCGGGGAAGCTGCTCGATGCAGGCAAGGCGCTGAATGCTGCGGTCATAAAGGACGAGACGGCCCGGCGGCTGATGCTCGACATGTCGAAGCCGAGGAAGGATGGATCATCGTGGCATGCACAGGCGGCGCTGGGCAACGCCGCTGCAGTCCTCAAGCTCGATAGTCTGGCGGCCTACTGTCGCGGCGATGTCGAAGCCGAACGCTGCATCGACGGCATGGTGCCGGACCTCTCGTCGAAGGAGGCTGCGCTGTCGGTCTTGGACGCCAAGATGAACGAGAAGGGGCTCTTGGTCGACAAGCTGTCCGTGATGGCGCTGCTGAAGGCGGCGACGATAGCGCGGTCGAACCTGTGCATGGAGGCGAACAAGCTGACATCCGGCAAGGTGACGAACCCCGGCACGGAGAGCGGAAGGGTGCTGGTCTGGCTCGGCGACGCAGGGCTGATGCTGCCGGACCTGACGAAGGACACGGTGGCTACGGCTCTGGCGCAGGGGAGCCTCGACCCTAGGGTGCGGAGGCTCCTGCAGATCAGGCAGGCGCTGGCGAGGACATCGCTGGCGAAGCTCGATGCGATGATGGCGGTGGCCTCCAGCATCGACGGCCGGGCGAGGAACATGCTGCAGTTCAATGGGGCAGGACGGACGCTGCGGTGGGCGGGTCGGCTGATCCAGCCGCAGAACCTTCCGCGGCCGGTCAAGGGGCTAGACCCCGCCAAGGTCATCGCGAAGGCGGTCCACGGGCCGGAGGACATGGGGCTCCTGTCGGCCGATGTGCTGCACGACCTCTCCAAGTGCCTCAGGGCGATGTTCACGGCGGTTCAGGGCATGGTGTTGGTGTCGGTCGACTTCAGTCAGATCGAAGCTCGCGTGCTGGCGTGGCTGGCGGGGCAGGTGGATGTTCTGGAAACCTTCAGGAAGGGCGAGGATGTCTATGTGCTGCAGGCCTCGAAGGTGGGGTCAGCCGACCGGCAGCTTGGCAAGGTGCTGGTGCTTGCATGCGGCTTCGGCATGGGAGGATCGAAGTTTCTGGATACTGCGGCAACCTACGGGGTGGTGCTGACGGGCTATGAGGCGCAGGCCTTCGTCGATGCATGGCGCAAGGGCAATCCGAGGATCGTGTCGTATTGGTACGATGTCGAGAAGGCGGTCAAGGCGGCGGTGCTGCGGCAGGGCGTGGTGACGACGGCGGGTCGGCTGTCGTTCCGCATGACGAAGGGGGTGCTGCAGATGAAGAAGCCGAACGGCGAGAAGCTCAACTACCACAACATGCGCTTCGACCGCGACGGCGGCCTGATCTTCGACGGCGTCAACGGCACGACGAAGAAGTGGGGGGTCGAGAGGACCTATGGCGGTCGTCTGGTGGAGAACGCGGTCCAGTCGGTGGCTCGGGACATCATGGCGGAGGCGATGCTCAGGGTCGAGCGGCAGTTCCGCATGGTGCCGGTGCTGACGGTCCACGATGAACTGGTCTGGGAAACGTACGAAGTCAGTGAAAGCGGGCTGAAGTTTCTGGTCGATGGGGTGCCGCCGTGGGCCTCGGGCCTGCCGGTGGCTTCGGAACTGCACATAGGTTTCCGATACGGAAAGTGAAACGGCCAAAAGGGAAAGGGCGCGAAAATGAGCACCAACAGGAACATCAGGGAAGTCAGGAACTACCTCGACGCCTTAGGCGTCGAGGTGCTGTCGATGCGGCACAACAGGCACATCGTAATGCGCTGCAGGGTGCATGGGAAGGAGTTCTCGATGACGATGTCGGTGACGCCGAAACATGGGGAGGCCGCCATGCACTGCATGCGGCGGCAGATACGCGACCTCGTCGCCAAGGCGAAGGAAGATGTGGTGGGGAATAGGCGCTGAGGGGGCCAGATGTTGTGGCTCGACAGATCGTAGTCGGCTGAATAAATTAGGCGGCACTGATGAACTGGGCGGGGGGCGCACGAAGGTTCATCAAGTGCCGCCTAATAGACCCTGAGGAGTAACGACCAAGAAACAACCCAAGGGAGCCGGGTAGAGTTCCGAGACGGAGACGCAGCCGGTTCTGCGTCATAGATAGCGAAAGACTTCAACTATGACAATAGGCGCGATGGACTTTCTCAATCGCCTTTTCGACAACAATCTGCGGGGAATATACGTCTGTTCGAGCGATGGGTGGTCGCCCATCCTAGGCGGCAGCGTCGACAGCCTCCACCACAAGGATGGGCACTATTTCTGCCCTGCGAGGCTGAAGGGCCTGAAGGACGGAAGGCGCATCGCAGAGATGGTCGAGAGGGTGCATGCGGTGGTGGTGGACGATGTCGGCACGAAGATAGCTTGGGCCGACGTGTTCCAGACCGACGTTCCGCAGCCTTCATGGGTGATCGAGACATCGAAGGGGAACTTTCAGGTCGGATGGGCATGCCGCGAAGGCTGGGGCCTCATGGGGTGGACGGCATGGCGCTCGCGGCTGCGGTGGGTGTCGGATGGACCCGATGCGGTTCACTGGTTCAGGCTGCCTTCGGGAATGAACCCCAAGAACGGGTTCCGCACGAGGCTGGTGTCGACGGGGCCGGTGTACGCCAAGGCGGCGGAGTTGTCGGCGCTGGCGACGGGGGCTCCGGCCGTCGTGACGCCCGGCGTCATGGGGCATGATGTCGAGGCTCCGGCGTGGATGGTCGAGGCGGTCTTGGGGCTGATGCCGAACGACGATGCGGCGGGGTACGACTACGATGCTTGGATCGCGATAGGGCATGCCGTCAAGGCGGCATGCGGCGAAGCAGGGAGGGAGCCATGGAAGGACTGGTCTTCGCTGCAGCCTCAGGGGGTCGATCTGGACGACAAGTGGGACAGTTTCGACCCGAGGTCGTCGTCGGGGTTCCGCAAGCTGGAGCGAGAGGCCGTAGCCCGGTCGGGGTTGGGGAAGGTGGCGGGAGCGGTGTTCGACGACGGTTACTTGGAGCCCGCCGAGGCCGAGGCTCCGGCGGCTGGACTGCCGAGGTCGAAGCAACTGGACTATGCGACGTACATCACCTCGATGCATGGAGGGCGGCTGCGCTTCAACCTCGACAGGAGGGCGTGGCATGAGTTCGATGGGGTCATATGGCGGCCGTGCACGGCTGGGGTGCAGCGCGCTGCGGAGCTTTCGCAGGCGATATCGCTTCTGGCCCCACCGAAGGGGAGGGGGGAGGCCGACAACACGGTGCTGTCGTTCCACCGTGGGGTCGAGGGTTTGTGCCGCGACCGCCCTGCGCTGCAGGCTCTGGAGAAGGATTTCGATGCAGACCCTTGGCTTCTGGGGACGCCGGGAGGGGTGGTCGACCTGCGGACGGGGGTGCTTCGCGCGGCCGTGGCGGGGGACATGATTTCGAAGTCGACGGCGGTGGCACCCGCGGCGGTGGAGGATTGTCCACGGTGGAAACGGTTCGTAGGGGAAGTGACGCAGGGCGACATCGAGAGCGCTGTGTTCCTGCAGCAATATGCTGGCTACTGCCTGACGGGGGTGACGACGGAGCAGATGCTGCTGTTCCTGTGGGGGTCCGGCGGCAACGGCAAGTCGGTGTTCTGCGACACTCTGGCGGGGGTTCTGGGGGACTACCACGTCAAGCCTGCGGCGGACGTATTCATCAAGAAGGCGCACGGCATGGGGCACCGCTCGGTGCTGGCTGCATTGGCGGGGGCAAGGCTGTGCACGATCTCCGAGGTGCCGCATGGGGCCTCATGGGATGAGACGCTGATCAAGGATGTGACCGGAGGGGGGTCGATCACGGCGAACTTCATGCACCAGAACCCGTTCACGTTTTCTCCGGCGTTCAAGCTTCTGGCGTACGGCAACCACCAACCGTCGTTTCCCGGAGGGATAGACGATGCGATCAAGCGGAGGTTCCGCATGATGGAATTCCTGTTCCGGCCGAAGGTGGCCGACAAGGGGTTGATGAAGGGGCTGGAGAAGGAGTGGGGAGGGATATTGCGGTGGGCGATTGTGGGAGGGCTGTCGTGGGCAAAGGTGGGGTTCATGCTGCCGGATCGCGTGGAGAAGGCGACGGACAGGTTCTTCGATGAGCAGGACCTTTTCGGGCAGTGGGCTGGGGCGTGCATCGCCAAGGCGTCGGGGTCGAAGGCAAAGGCGTCGGACCTTTTCAGGTCGTGGACAGAGTGGCGGAATGCGCAGGGCGACCACGCATCGCTCGATAACGCCACGGCTTTCGGAAGGGCTCTGATCGAAAAATTGGGGCTGAAGAGGCGAAAATCGATGGGTTTAGCCGTGTATGAAGATATCAAAATTCTGTCGCGAGCCCCTGATGCGTTTGATGATATCAACGAAGGCTGAAACCCTTGTGGCGCAAGGGTTGGGGGGGGTTAGAGACGGTCTCCCGTTAATCGCTATAAAGCGTTTTTGATATCCTCGCGCGCGCTATGGGGAATAACGGGAAACAGTCTCTAACCCCCCCCAACCCTTGCGCCATAAGGGTTTTGGCTTTTGCCGCAGGAAGGGGGGCTCAAAAAAGTTTGAAAAATTCACTTTTGGAGCCTTGACTTGAAGAATTCAGAGCCTTATGTTGGGTCCATCGAAACGGGGCCGAGGCCTCACCCAGCAGGAGTAACGACCATGACGAACATCGCCATCCCGACCGCCGCCCGTGCCAAGGTCCGGGCCTACATCAAGGGCCAGTCCGGCTTCACGAAGTTCTGCGCCGTGCGCGGCATCGACAGCCGCGAGGCGAAGAACAAGGACCTCATCGACTTTGCAGAGAGGTTCGGCATCCTCGGCAAGGTCATGGAGATCATTGCAGCCGAGACCAGCAAGCCTGTCCTCCTCCCTTCCACTGCCGCTGTTGCTGCGGCGATCAAGCCCATCACGCCAGTGGCGAAGGCTGCGATCCTGAAGCAGGTCGAGGTCCTCGTCCCGCTGGACAACAGCGAGGTGGTCGAGGTGCCGCAGGCAGAGGCTCCGAAGGCGAGGGAAGTCTGGGACGTTTCGGATGTGCTGTCGGAGGTCGAACCCCTGCTGAGCCCGATGGTCCGCAAGGCCATCGAGAAGGCTCTCGCCCCGGTGGTCGAGAAGGCCAACAGGCCTGCGGAGGTCATCGAGCGCATCGTCACGGTCCATGCCGAGGCTGCCCCCGTCGCGCCGCAGGGTGCTGCGCCTTATGCCGAGAAGACCGGCAAGGCCATCGAGGTCGGGAAGCTGTTCGGGATGAAGGACAAGAGCCCCTTCACGCAGCGTCAGGTCAGCCTGTGGAATGCGCATGGAGCCGCTCCTGCGGTCGATCCGTTCTACGTCGTCGACGATGTCAACATGGGGTTGCTCGCCACCGCCATGGAGCATGGCACCAACGTCTGGCTGGTGGGTCCCGCAGGCTCCGGCAAGACGAGCATGCCGGAACAGGCCTGCGCCTATACGGGGAGGCCTTTCGCCAAGATCGGCTTTACGCGGCAGACCGAGGTGGCCGACCTCGTGGGCGGCGATGGCTTCCGCAAGGGTGAGACCGAGTGGCAGGACGGAGCCCTGATCGCAGCGATGCGCAGGCCCGGGACCGTCATCCTCTTCGATGAGCCGACCATTGCCCCTGCAGGTGTGCAGGCGGTCATTCAGGCGGTCGCAGACGATCATCGTTCCTACACCATCCATGCCACCGGGGAGGTGGTGAAGGCTGCCCCCGGCGTCGTCTTCGTCATCGCCGACAACACCAACGGCGCAGGCGATGAGACCGGCCAGTATGCTGGCACCAATCAGGCGAACGCCGCCTTGGTGAACAGGTTCAAGCGCATGATCCAAGTGAGCTACATGGACCGCGAGGAGGAGGCTGCGGCGCTGGTCAACCATACTTCCATCCCGAAGCCCGCCGCCCTGCATGTGGTGGACTTCTTCGCCAGAGCCCGCAAGCTGCCGGAGATGGAAGGCGCAGTGCTGAGCCTTCGCCAGATGACCGGCTTCGTCAACACGGTCAAGGATGGTTTCGGCTCGGCCCTTGCCTTCAGCGTGGCTGTCCTGAACAAGATGCCCGGCACGGAGCGCGCCGCAGTGCAGGCCCTCGCCACGCTGGAGTGGAACGCCAAGTTCGAGGCCCTGATGCTGGGCAAGGACCAGCAGGAGGCCGCGAAGCCTGCGACCGCCGATGCAAGCGACAGCCGCGCGGCGAAGGCGTTCGACGATGATGTCTCATCGAGCCTAAATCGTTAGAGCTAGTTGATATCTTCAACGAGAGCCCCTATGTTGGGGCTCTCGACCAACCAACCAACCGGAGAAACGACCGATGTTCACCTACCCCGAAGCCCTGAACGCCATGCAGAAGCTGGCGAAGGACTATTTCCGCAAGGCCCTGCCCGGCAAGGATGTCACCGTCTCGGTGGTGCCCGATGCGATAGGGGGCACGGCGAGCGTAAGCTGGACCGGCAGGCCGACCGATGCTGACATGGCCGTCACCATCAACATGCCGGTGCGTCCAGCCACCTACCGCATGGGGGCAGGGGAGTTCGACCATTGGGCGGCGTACATGCTGCATGAGGTTGGCCATCCGCTGCATACGGAGCAGTTCGTATGGTACGAGGCTGTCAAGGCGAGGCAGCATCGATTGCTGAATGCGCTGGAGGATGTCCGCGAGGAGAAGGCGACCATCGACATGGGCCTCGCCCTCAACGCCAAGAAAGCTTTCTCCGCGCTCGTCGACAGCCTTGGGGCGAAGGCCGAGAGCGATGGCTTCGATCCGAATGAGTTCGGCAGCATTGGCTGGACGATGTCGAGCCTCGGCCGCAAGGCCAACGGCTATGACATGGATGTGGGCTACATCACGCGAAAGCTGGACCCTAACGGCGTCGTCGCGAAGATGCTGGAATGGGCGATGCCGGAGCTTGCGGCATGCAAGTCGACGGTTGACGCCTTTGAACTCACGAAGAAAATCAGCGCCCATCTCGGTGCGAACAGGCGGCATGACCCACGCAACAAGAAGCCCGGCCAGCCCGGCCTGCCCGGCGAAAGCAAGGCCATGGGCTCCGGCTTCGGCTCCGGCCCGCTGACCAATGCGGACGTGGATGACACCAGCCTGAAGCCGAACAGCAAGGACGACATGGTGCATGGTCCCGAAGCCAACGTGCAGGCGAGCCTGACAGAGGCCCTTCGCCGCGAGGCCAAGGACAGCGCCAAGAAAAAGGCCATGACCATGGCTTCGAGCAACGATCATGCGTGGGTGAGGGAGAATGCCGCCCGCATGGGGTTGCAGCGTGCGCTCCTCGCCAGAGCCCTGAAGCGCAATGAGCAGGACAGCTACGAAGGCAACCGCGCCCATGGGAGGCTCGACCGAAAGGTCCTGTCCAAGGCTGCCACCGGCAACCCGAACATCTTCGGCAAGCGTACTCTGGTCGAAGGCTACGATACGGATGTGCATGTGCTGGTCGATGGCTCAGGCAGCATGAGTGGCACGAAGATGCTGGCTTCGGCGATCCTTGCGCTGGTCATCGCGCAGGCGGCGAAGCAGGTCGGCGTGGATTGCACCGTGGATGTCTTCACGGACCATGGGCTGCATCGTGCGACCAAGGGCAAGGACAAGCCGGAGGCGCGGAGGTTCGCGGGGATGCCCGGCTGCGTGACGGGTGGGACGCCGCTGACGAGGAACCTCATCCGTGTGGCGCATGAGCAGGCGGGCCGTGCGAGGGGCAAGCGAAAGGTGCTGTTCACGATCACCGATGGTGGCTGCAATCTGGGCACGAAGGCGGTCGAGGCCGCAGGGCAGTACATCGAAAGCGAGATGGGCATCGAGATTGCGAACCTGCACATAGGCAGCGAGGTGCTGGGGCAGTTCCGCAATGAGGTGGCCGTCGACATCAACAACGTTTCCGGCGTGGGACTGCGCAAGCTGACGCAGGTCCTTGAGAAGGGGAGGTGAAAAAGTTCGGGAGCCCTATTGAACTCTTCAACAGGGTGGTTTAGATACAGGGCTCCGGCAATCACGCCGGGGCCAAAACACTCGGAGTTAACGACCATGACTACTCGTACCGTTTCTGAAGTCACTGCAGCCATCACCATGTGCGAGAAGGCTCTCGCCAACACCGAAGGCCATATGGCCGAACTGCGCAACGCCGACCGCCTGAACCTCGGCTGGTATGTGGTCGGATGGCCGAATGGGCTTTTCGTCAATGGCACCATGTCCAACCACAGCGTAGGTGGATTGTTCTTCGCCACGAAGCTCGGGAACCGTGCGTGGATGTACGCCCGTGACCTCCGCAATGGTGCGGGGGAGCGTGCGCAGGCCTATACGTGGCATCAGGCCTGCCATATCGCCCTCGGCGTGCAGGAGGAGGCCAAGCAGGAGTATCTCCGGTGCTTGGACATGCTGCAGGATGAACTGCGGGAGGCAAACCGTGCGGCTGAGGTCGTGCAGTTGCGTGCGGAGGCCGTGCAGTTGCGTGCGGAGCTTCTCGCACGTGCGGCCGAGCAGGCGAAGCTCGAACGCGAACTGAAGCGCCATCGTGCGGCCGTTGCCGTCGCAGAGGAGTATTTCGATGATCGTGCGGATGCCGATTGCGACAGCGAGGGATGGCATGGCAACGCCGAAATGCGTGCGGTTTCGCATATGCGTGCGATCCTCGAGGGGTATGTGTCATGAGCCACTTTGACCGTGCGACTGGCGAATGCGTGTACGTGGCAAGCATTGAAACCGATGCAGGAACCTATGTGCATGGTTTCCACCTTGGGACCGAGCTTGAAGCGGCCAAATGGTCATGTGCGGATTTGTTCAAGCGCAAGCGCCTTAAGCTTGGCAAGCGCATCGTTACCGTAGGGCTGATTTTCGATGGCCGATTGGTTGACGTTTTCGATGGTAGGGATTGGTTCGAAGATATCGGCTTTTGGGACGATTGCGAGAAATCTGAGCAAGGTGCTTGAAGTTTTCAACAAAGGGCTCTATATCAGGGCTCCCGGCAATCGCGCCGGGAGCCCTTTTTGTTTCGGAGAAACGACCATGACTGCCACTGCCACTGCCACCATGTACTACCGCGATATGCCGAAGATGCGTGACCATGGGCTGGCCAGCCCTGAAGGTTTTGTCGACATCGTCGCATTTGTCCTTGCCACTATCCGCCAGCCTTTCCAGCGCGTGAACCTTGCAATGGCCGATATTCGCGCCAATGGCGAAAATGCCGCCAGCCTGTTCGGTTCGAAAAGGGATGGCTACCGCTATGCCGTAGCGCATGCGCATGTCCTGCTGGCTGGGATGCGCGCTGCAATCGAGACTGACGATGTGGTCGGCGCTGTCGACATGTTGACTAACATTCCCGGCTTGGGCGTGGTCAAGGCCTCTTTCGTTGCGCAGATTTTCGGCTTGGAAGTGGCGTGTCTTGACAGCCATAATCTCGATAGGCTCGGCTTGGCCGAAAGCGCCTTCAAGCTTGCCAAGTCGGTCAAGCCGGAAACGAAGCGGGCAAAAATTGCTGCCTATGTTGAGGCCTGCAGGGCAGGAGCCCCTGCATCGCAGCGCAAGACTTTCGCTGCCTATTGGTGGGATAGTTGGTGCGAGTACGTGGCAGGCAATCGGGCGAACAAGGCTCTGGCCACTGGCGATGCCGTTTCCGCTTTCCACTACGATTGCTTGATGGGAGCATGACCATGAGGGCTTTCGCTGTCACCTTCCGCGCCATTGGTGGCGATGTCTATTGCTGCGATGCGGTGTATGCCCGCTCGCAGCATGCCGCGACTATCCGTTTCATCCACATGGTCGGCTACCTTCGCGCCGATGTCATCGTTTGCGCCTAGCGCGGCCATAGAGGCACCATAGAAGCGTTTTGAGGGCTACCGGGTAATCCGGTAGCCCTTTTTCTTTGTCGCGCTGTAGAGGCCCGCAAGCCGTCCTTGCGGGCCTTTTGCTTGGTTGCCCCGTGGATAGGTGTTTGCGGGGCCGTAGAGGCACCATACAAGCGTTTTGTGGCTTGGCAGGTATCCTACAGCCACTTTTCGCTGTTGCCCCTGTACGGCCTTCTGTGGCAGTTTGCGCGGCCATGGCCAC
>Ga0307472_100000021_pt1 | contig 42459 bp, 34 predicted proteins | sample atmos_gasesAM5C__2_FD_204582 | JGI IMG/M metagenome (GOLD analysis project Ga0307472, IMG submission 204582) | Hardwood forest soil microbial communities from Morgan-Monroe State Forest, Indiana, United States - atmos_gasesAM5C_05 | ecosystem: Environmental > Terrestrial > Soil > Temperate...
CCGACGCTGAGCTGCTTGCTTTCTATATATTGTCCGACGGAACTGCCATTGCGGACTTCTCCGATGCGCTTTCCTCGGAAACTCCTTCCGGAATCGAAAGCGAGCAACTGGTTGTCGATTCGATAGCGCGGACGCTCGAGAACAATGTTCCGACACCGCGCCGGCTGAAGATTCTGGTCCACGGACAGGAAGCTGAAACGCTGGCAGGACACGTGGACCTCACTGGATTCTTCGATCTCAATCCCCCAAATGCGGCGCCGCCGGTACCGGAGCCTTCGAGCGTAGCCCCAGCTGCGAGCCCGCCGCCGAGTCCCGCGCCGCCTAAAACTCTAGCCCCTGGCGGCGCTCCGAAACCTCGGCGTTAGTGAATTGTTCAGCGAGGTTTCCTTCATCACGATTGTTGACACCCGCCGCCGCAGTCGGCACACTGTTTTCGAGCCGTTCTCTCCGTGAGACGCCCGGTACTCGAGAGGAGCGAATCGTGCGAACAGATGGGCGCGCAGCCGATGAGTTGCGCCCGGTAAAAATCACTCCAGACTTTATTCCCAGCGCCGAAGGCAGCGTGCTGATCGAGGAAGGCAACACGCGTGTAATCGTCACCGCAACGATCGAGGACGGAGTCCCTTCATTTCGAAAAGGGTCGGGCAAAGGCTGGGTGACCGGCGAATATGGAATGCTGCCGCGCTCGACCGAGGAGCGTACGCCGCGCGAATCGGCGCGAGGCCGTCAATCAGGACGCACGCTGGAGATTCAGCGGATGATTGGAAGGACGCTGCGCGCGGTGACAGACATGAAAGCGCTTGGCGAACGGACGGCGTGGCTCGACTGCGATGTGATTCAAGCGGACGGCGGAACGCGAACTGCTTCTGTTACAGGGGCATTTGTGGCATTAGCGTTGGCATTCGAGCGCATGGTTGCGGCGGGAATGCTGCGGTCGGTGCCGCTGACGGATTCACTCGGAGCGATCAGCGTTGGAATCGTAGATGATGTGCTTCTACTTGACCTCGCCTACGACGAGGATTCACGCGCGCAAGTGGACATGAATGTTGTAATGACGGGCAGCGGGCATTTTGTCGAAGTGCAGGCTAGCGCGGAGGGCCGGCCCTACACGGATCGTGAGCTCCAGCAACTGCTGTCGCTGGCAGCGGGCGGAATTCGCGTGCTGCACGAAGCGCAGCAAGATCTGCTGCACATGAATTTCAGCACGCGAGCGCGATAAAGAGCTCCTTTGAGCCCGCTCCAGCCGATTCAGATATTTCTCGCCTCTTCAAATCCCGGAAAATTGCGCGAATACCGTGTTCTCGCCGGCGATTCGCCGATCGAAGTCGCACTTTTGCCGAATTTCAGCGAGATTCCCGCTTTTGAAGAAACTGCGCTGACGTTCGCCGAAAACGCCGCAGGAAAAGCGATGCACTACAGCCGGTTCGCGACGGGCACCGTGCTAGCGGACGATTCCGGTTTGGTTGTCCCAGCTCTCGGCGGTGCTCCCGGCGTTCTTTCCGCGCGCTATGCCGGTCTGAATGCGAGCGATGCAGACCGGGTGCAGAAGCTCCTGCGGGAAATGCGCGATTTGGAAGGAGAAGCTCGCAAGGCGCGCTTCGTTTGCATCACTTGCCTCGCACAGAGCGGCTGCGCTCTGGCGGTTCTATCGGACTCCGCCGAAGGATTTATCACGACGGAGCCGAAAGGCACAGACGGTTTCGGTTACGATCCGGTTTTTTTCTTTCCGCAAGTGGGGCGCACATATGCCGAAATCACGCGTGCAGAGAAAAATCAATACAGTCATCGTGGTAAAGCTTTCCGCAAGGCGCTGGCATTCTTGGAGGGACGCACACCGTAGCGCCAGTGCCAGAGTCCTTTCTCTTCCTAGGGAATCAAATAACTTGCCCTGAAACTATAGGCGCGGGAGAATGAACTGTCTGTCCCGCCGAGGTGGCTTCGTGGCAACTTCCAAAGTCGCGCCGAATCTGCTTTCAAACCTACTCTCGCGAATGGCAGAGGCTCGCGCGCAAACCGATGCGCTTTTCGAACTTTTGCCTCCCAATTCGTTCTACGAGCGTCCGATTGCCGAACGCCATCGCTTGATTTTTTACCTCGGCCATCTGGAAGCGTTTGACTGGAACCTGTTCAGCGGCCCGCTCGAGCTTGGCACGCACGATGCGACATTCGACAAGCTCTTCGCGTTCGGAATCGATCCAATCGGCGGAGGCCTGCCAACAGATAAGCCGGGAGACTGGCCAAATATTGCCAGGACTGAGAAATACAAATCGAACATTCGCGCGCGTTTGGATCAGGCTTTGCGGAAATCCGATGGCAGCCGCGATGCGCTGCTGGCGGGCGGCACCTTGTTGAACGTGGCCATCGAACACCGCTTAATGCACGCCGAGACGCTTGCGTATCTGCTCCACAATTTGCCGCTCGAGAGAAAGATTCCGCATCCAGCCCCGATGAGCGATCCTCGTCCTGCGCCCGAGCCGCGCTGGCTGACGATTCCTGCAGGCACCGTGACTCTCGGCAAGCTGAGAAGTGAAGGCACCTTCGGCTGGGATAACGAATTCGAGGCGCAGCAGGTTGCCGTTTCCGAATTCTCGATCAGCGCGTTCCCGGTGACGAATGGGGAGTACATGGAATTCGTGCAAGCGTGCGGCTATGAGGATTCCCGTTACTGGCGGCCAAAGGACTGGGAATGGAAGCGCCAACAACGGCTCGAGCATCCACAGTATTGGCTGCCGCGTTCGAATTCCGCAGCGACGGACCCCGATACGCAGTGGGAATACCGTTCCATGTTCGGCATTCTTCCGCTGCCGCCATCTTGGCCGGTTCACGTGAGCTATGCGGAAGCGGCTGCGTTCGCGCGGTGGGCCGGCAAAAAGCTACCGACCGAAGCGCAGTGGCACCGCGCCGCATACGGAACACCGCAAGGAATTGAACGCCAGTATCCGTGGGGGGATGCGCCTCCCGATCGTTTACATGGAAACTTCCACTCCAAGAGTTGGCACCCGGCGCCCGTGGATGCACATCCGGCAGGAGCCAGCGCGTTCGGCGTTCAAGACCTGCTTGGCAACGGGTGGGAATGGACGTCGACACAGTTCGGGCCGCTGCCAGGTTTTACGCCGTTTCCGTTCTACAAGGGCTACTCGGCCGACTTTTTTGACGGCAAGCATTTTGTGATGAAGGGAGGATCGGCGCGCACGGATGTCTCGATGCTGCGGCGGTCGTTCCGAAACTGGTTCCAGCCCCGCTATCCCTACGTGTACGCGACCTTCCGGTGCGTGGAGGAATAACTCATGTCGAGTGCCCCGCGATTAGTTCCTACAACCGTCTCTACGCAGGTTCTCTCCGAGTTTGCTTCGGATGTAGTGATCGGCCTTAACCAGCCGGGACAAAAAGAACTGCCGTCGAAATATTTGTACGACGAAGTGGGTTCCGCGCTGTTCGACGTAATCTGCGTGCTTCCGGAATATGGATTGAGCCGCGCCGGCATGCGGATATTGACTCGCCACGCTGGAGACATTGTGGACCGCCTGCCGAGTCCGGTGATCGTCGCGGAGCTGGGAAGCGGCAGCGGTCAGAAGACGAGATTGCTTCTGGAAGCGCTTGCACGCAAGCAGCGCGTGAACTATTACCCGATTGATATTTCGGGGAGTGCCCTGAGCCGTTGCCAGCAGGAGCTTGGACAGATCGATCGCGTGAGCATCGTGGGGTTCGAGCGCGCATATCTGGATGGCTTGCAGGAAGTGGCGGCGCGGCGGCGCGAGGGTGAAAAGATCTTTCTTCTCTTTCTCGGCAGCACGATTGGAAATTTCGACCGCCCGGCGGGAGATCAGTTTCTGCGCGAGGTGCGAGCGATCCTGCGCGAAGGCGATGCTTTGCTGCTCTCGACTGATCTTGAGAAACCAGTGGAAAAGTTGAAGCTGGCTTACGACGATCCCGCGGGAGTGACCGCCTCGTTCAACAAGAATCTGCTGGCCCGCATCAACCGCGAGCTTGCAGCGGATTTTGATCTCTCACGGTTCGACCACGTAGTGCGCTACGACGAATCGGAGCGGCGGATCGAGATGCATCTGCGTTCAATCGAATGGCAGCGCGTTACGATTCGCAAAGCCGGATTTGGATTCTACCTGCGCGAGGGCGAAACCATCTGGACCGAAAGCTCCCACAAGTACGACTTGAAGGAAGTGGTTCAGATGGGCCAGCGAACCGGATATCGTTGCGTGGGCCAGTGGTGCGATTCCGAATGGGGATTCGCGCAAAATCTTTTCTTTGCCTCGTAATATTCTTTGCCTCGCAATACGGCGTTGGTTAAAAACTGTCACACGACCAAAGACCGTCTGGTCAATGGAGAGGGTCCGCTTCGACGATTTCGCGAATTATTTCCTTGGCGCGGGACACAGCGGAGGGAAGGACGAAGACGTGCAGCTTGCCGCCGTCGGGCGCGATGACGCAGCCGATGCCGACTCCGCGAAAGCAATCTTTGAAGGCTTGCGCCAAATTATTGTCATCGCCAGACCAAACTTCGGACGTGGCTTCGTCCGAGTTGAAGCTCTCCAGGTCATCGTCTGGAATAGCTGTCGACACATCGGATTCGTCTGAATCCGGAACCTCTGCTAGATTTTCGTGTTGAGACTTCTGCTGTGACGTCAAAGCTTGACCACCGCGGAACCGGCTCAGAGGACCAATTTTGTCCAGAAGATCGGAATTTCGATCCAAGAGGAAGCCGGGCGATTTCCAGACTTGCGAATCGTCCGGGGCAATGCTCTGGATAGCGTCCACGGCCGCGCCGTGATCTCGTTTTTTAATTTGAATCCTGTAAATCGATTGATGAAACGCAGGCATGAATCTCGAGTCGACCGCGTCGTTTTCGTAGGGGATATTGGTGGCATCAAGCCTGTCGCAGATTTCACCCTGAAAGCGGGCATCCTGACCCGCCCAGAGAATTTCCATCTCTTCGGAGTCCGCGTCGCTCGAAGCGTCGGGGAGCCGGTTGACGAGCTCCGCGCCACAGTCGGAGCACTTTGTGAAGCCCTCGCGATATTCGGATTTGCAGACCGGGCAGAACATATTTCCGCGGGGCTAAAAGCGCTCGACGGCGAGGGCGACCGCATTGCCGCCACCGAGGCATAACGCGGCTATGCCTCGCTTCAGATTGCGGCGCTGCAATTCGTAGAGCAGCGTGACGAGCACGCGCGCGCCGGACGCGCCGATCGGATGGCCGAGAGCAACCGCGCCGCCGTTGACGTTAACCTTCTCCGGATTGAGGCGAAGCTGGCGCGTGACGGCGATCGCCGCGACCGAGAAAGCTTCATTGAGTTCGACTAGGTCGACATCCTTGTCGCGGTCCCAGCCGGTTTTCGCGAGGAGTTTTTCGACGGCATCCACCGGCGCCATCATCACCCATTTGGGTTCGACGCCGCTCACGGCTTGAGCGACGATTCGAGCCATCGGAGTTTTGCCAAGGCGGGCGGCGTTTTTTTCGCTTGTAACAACGACAGCAGCGGCGCCGTCATTCGTCCCGGGCGCGTTTCCGGCTGTAACGGTGCCGTCTTTTTTGAACGCGGGCTTTAGTTTCGCGAGCGCCTCGAGTGTGGTGTCTTCGCGCGGCGATTCGTCGGTTTTGATGATGACGGGATCGCCCTTCTTCTGCGGAATTTCGACCGGCACGATCTGCTCGCCAAAAAAACAGGACTTGATCGCGCGGACGGCTTTCTTGTGGCTCTCGTAGGCGAACTGATCCTGCTCCTGGCGCGAGATGTTGTACTTTTCCGCGACGAGTTCGCCCGTGACGCCCATGTGGAAATTCTCGTACACGTCCCACAGGCCGTCGTTGATCATGGAATCGACGAGATCCTGATTGCCGAGGCGGAATCCTGTGCGGGCGCCTTTCAAAAGATACGGGCAATTCGACATGGACTCCATGCCGCCCGCTACGACAATTTCGGATTCTCCGAGAGTGACGCCTTGCGCGGCGAGCGCGACGGCTTTGAGTCCTGAGCCGCAGACTTTGTTGATCGTCATAGCGGCGACGCGCGAATCGAGACCGCCGCGCAGCGCGGCCTGGCGCGCGGGATTTTGTCCGAGGCCGGCTTGCACTACATTACCCATGATGGCTTCGTCGACTTGCTTGGGCTCGATAGCGGCGCGGCGCACCGATTCGGCGACGACCTTCGCGCCAAGCTCAGTCGCAGAGAGCGGCGAGAGTCCGCCCATAAATTTTCCGATAGGGGTTCGGACGGCGCTCAGTATGACGGGGTTTTCCATGGCGATTCTCCTTCGGTGGAAGGATCAGTATAGGCGTGCGCTGCGGCGGGGTCAATTTGCAGGCGGGATTAGGAAGGCAGTGGCGAGTGATGAGTGACGAGTGATAAGCAGGCCGCGGACGCGGCGGCTGAATGCGATTCGAAATCGCGATCCGTTCGCGATTAGAAATTTTTAGTAGGCCTTCTTTGCTATGACTTACGGCGAATTCTAATCGCGCGTTCGCGATTAGAATTTCAGTGGCGAGTGGCCCTTCGTCGGCGGTGTTCCTCCTCTGGGCAAGCAAGTGGCTAGTGCTGAGTGGACTGCAAGGGCGGATTTCTTCGAGGGGAGCGAGCGGTCCGCCACGGCGGATCTTCTCGAGAAAGATGAGCGACATGATGTTTAGACCCTCGTTTAACTGCCGATTAGAAAATTGCATGTTGGTGAATCTGGGTGAGTTAGCGCGATTTCTAATCGCGCTACCGTAGATTAGAAATGCAGGCGCGGGGTATTGATGTCCCCGGTTAGCCGGAGTCGCGGCCGATAGTGTCATGTTCGTTAGCATATAAAAACATACAATGGTAGCACGGATTTGGGCGGTTGGATACGGAAATAACCACGCAGAGCTGGTGGCTCATGGCATGAGAAGGCCGGAGTTATTGACTTTCGGAATCTGCACGTGTACAAAGTCGCGCTAGTACTGAGCTATACCTTATGTCAATTAAAAACAAGATTATTACTAGCCGCATCAAACGCGGAAGCCTCATCCAATACGCTCTCGATGATATCAAGCGCGAATCGTTTGAAGTGATCAGGGCCGAGCTCGCGAGCCTGTTAAAAAAGCGTGCCGGCGTGTACGCTTTGTACGAGAAAGACAAGCTCGTCCGCGTGGGTCTCGGGACAAATATTTACTGGCGCCTAAAGGGTCATGCTCGAACTAAGAAACTGGTATGGGATACAGCCAGTCTCTTTATCATTGGCGAGAAAAATCTTAGATATTTGAGAGATTTGGAGACCGCAATAGTGAGGATTGCGAAACCCAAGTACAACAACCAGAAAGGTAGAGTTCTGGACGAGCATTACTTGGAACGACTATTGAGACAGAAAGTAAAGTTGAAGCGAAAGAAATTGCATGCAAGCAGGCGAAAGAAAGACCGGGAGTTGAAACACCTCGAGACGACTATCGATGCAATAGCTAAGGTCGTGGATAAGAATCGCTAGCCGTCTTGCGGTTTGCGTAGGCGGATTTAAGCGCCAAGTCAAACGCAATGTCTAGAGGCACCTCCCGAATGGTCTAAATTACCGGGGACCGACACTCCGCAAGCAACGCTTGATGCAGCAAGGGAGATGCTGCTACTTGAGCGCGAACGACCGCATCATTCTTGACAAGATACTGGAGCAAAAACAAAAGGAGCTTGCGCCAGATATCTCTTCGTCGGCATTTTTTGAGATTTTTACGGCTGAGCAAATTGTAAAGGACTATGACCTGTCGTACGACGAGATTGAGTCTGGCATTGTGGGCGACGGCGGTGATGGTGGTGTCGATTCGCTCTACCTATTCCTAAACGGGGACTTGGTGCAGGATGACACGGATACGTCGACACTGCGAAAGAATCTTTCTATCGAATTGATAATTATTCAGGCGAAGACGTCGGCTACTTTCTCTGAAGCTGCGATTGATCGACTCTTAGCATTCACGAACGATCTTCTGGATCTCTCGAAAAGTGTTTCTACGCTACAGGCTGTATACAACCCGAATGTTCTCTCCATCATTAAACGGTTTCGGCTCGTGTACGAAGGCCTGGCAGCTAAATTTCCGACCTTCACCGTCTCATACTTCTATGCCAGTAAGGGCGAAAGGCCGCACCCGAACGTCATCCGGAAATCCGCGGCGTTGACTGAACGAGTCAAACAGTTATTTTCTTCAGCGAATGCGGATTTTAGTTTTCTTGGCGCCAGCGCACTTCTTGAGCTAGCGCGGCGAGCGCCCAGAGCAACGTATTCGTTAAGGCTGACCGAAAACCCCATATCTTCTTCTGGAGCTGTGGCATTTGTATGCCTCGTAAGTCTCCGAGACTACTACATGTTCATCACCGATGAGAAAGGGGCTTTGCTACGGTCGATCTTTGAATCTAACGTGCGCGACTATCAGGGCACCACGGAGGTAAACGATGGAATTCAGTCGACCTTACGCGATAACGCAGATGACGAGTTTTGGTGGCTCAACAACGGAATTACTATCATCGCGTCTAAAGCTACTCTGAGCGGAAAAACGCTCACGGTGGAAGACCCGCAAATTGTTAATGGCCTTCAGACGTCAACTGAGGTATTTAACCATTTCAGGCAGCACAATACCGCGGCAGAGCGCCGGAATCTCTTAGTACGCGTTATCGTACCCCCCGCGACGGAAAGTCGAGATCGGATCATAAAGGCTACAAATAGTCAGACCCAAATACCGGTTGCTTCCTTGCGCGCCACGGAAAGGATTCATCGGGACATCGAGGAGTACCTACGCCCGCATCACCTCTTCTATGACCGACGCAAGAATTTCTACAAGAATGAAGGCAAACCGATCGACAAGATCGTGAGTATTTCGCATCTGGCGCAGGCTGTAATGGCAATTGTGCTCCAGAGGCCAAACGATGCTAGGGCGAGGCCGTCGTCGTTGCTAAAACGTGACGAAGACTATGAAACCGTGTTCAACAGAAAATATCCGATCGGACTTTATTTGGCATGCCCGATGGTCATGAAACTTGTTGATTCGCTTCTGCGATCCGAAGCCTATCACTTCGATCAGAAGGATCAGACGAACCTTAGATTCTACCTGGCGATGTACCTAGTCAGCCTAGCACTGCAAACATCCTCTCCGACGCCCGAAGAAGTCGCGTCGCTAACCCTAACCATGATCTCAGATGAGACCATAGTTGAAGCCCTCGATAGCGTGTGTGGCTCTTACGCCGAGCTAGGAGGGTCGGATCAGAGTGCCAAAGGCACTGAGCTAGTCGAAGAACTAAAAGGTTAATTGCGAAAGCGATTTCCAAAAGCAGGCCCCGCAAAGAGCTAGCGCTCCTAGAGTCGCTACTACCGCGCGGGCCTGAGCTACGTTAGCTGCGGGCATCACTCTGAGCGGAGGGCTTGGATGATGTCGACGCGGGCGGCGCGTGCCGCTGGGAGCAACGAAGCGACTACCGCCGCGCCTAACAATACAAACGCAGAAACGATTACGGGCAACGCGCCCGGCATTTTTAAGTCGCCGAAATAGCTGCTGGCAACACGAGCCACGATGAAGCCGAACGCGGCTCCGGCAAGGACACCCGCGGCGGCCATGATGGCCCCTTCGCGAACGACGGAGCGCAGAAGATTTTCCGGCTGAGAGCCGAGGGCGAGCCGGATGCCAAACTCGCGCGTGCGCGCGCTGACGGAAAAGGCCAGCACACCGGCGACTCCGACGACGGCGATCGCGAGCGCCACAATCGCAAAAACTCCAAAGACGAGCGAATTCAAGCGGTCGGGCGCGAGAACTTTCGCGCGAATGTCTTCGAGGGTAGCCGCGTGCTCAACGGGTTGATCCACGGACATGTCGCGAATGATGCGCGTAACCGGTGTAACCAGCGAATAGGGATTCGCAGTCGTGTGGATGAAGAGATGGCCGCCATATAGGCCTCCGCCTTCGGCAAAGGTGCTGTAGACGGCAGGGGTCGGCTCAGGGACGACGTGAATGTCGTCTATGTCGGCAGTAACGCCGATGATGCGATGCGGCGCCTTCGCGCGCGCCTTTTCCGCGTCGTTACCGGAAAGGAATTCAAGGACGGGATCGGTCCAGTAAACATGGCGTCCGACGGCACTTTGACCGGGCCACATGCGCTCAGCCAGAGTTTTGCTGACGATCACGACGGGATCGCTCTTCGCGTCGTCGAGATCGTTGAAATCGCGCCCTTCCAGCATGGGAACGCCGAGAGCGGCAAAAAAGCCCGGCGAGATGGTGCGAAACATGGCGCGAGGATCTTCGGCGGTGTGCGTGTGACCGTCGCCGGAATATTGAAGGCCGGGCCCAAAAATCTGCGCGTCGCGCCAGGGGGCCGTCTCAGCGAAGGCCGTGCCCGTGACACCCGGAAGGGCGTCAATCTGACGGATGGATTCCTTGTAGAAATCGATGACTTGCTGCGGCGTCTTACCGTACGTCATCGCGGGGACATCAATGGCGAGGACGCGCTGCGTCTCGAAACCAGTGCGGGTGGCTTGAAGAGCGAGAAGAGTGGTGACCAGAGCAGCAGCGCCCGCGAGAAGCACGAACGAGGCGGCGATTTGAGTGATGGCGAAGGCGCGCTGGCGGCGGCTGGTGCTGCTGGTGATGCGGACGCTGCCGCTCGATACGTTGAGGCCGTTGGCCCTGTCAGCAGAAGGCAAGCGCGGGACGAAGGCCAGAATCACGGCGGCCAGAATGGCGAGCCCGGCACCGACCCAGAGCAAGCTGGAATCGACCTTCAGATCCATCGCGCGAACCGAGAAACGCGAGGCGTAACGAGCGAGGATCGAGACGAGCGGCTGCGCGATGATCACGCCGATTGCCGCGCCAGCACCGCACAGGATAAGGCTCTCGGCCAACAGCATGCGACGAAGCGCGCCAGAACTGGCGCCGAGGGCCGCGCGAATCGAAAGTTCACCTTCGCGACGGACGGTGCGCGCGAGAATCAGATTGGCCACATTGCAGCAGGCGATGATGAAAATAAGGCCCGAGGCTGCGAGGAGAACAAGCAGGACGGTGCGCGCGCCCGAGGTGATCTGGTCGCGAAGCATTTTAGTGCTGATGCTGAACTGAGCGCTGGCCGGATAAGCCTCGGCGTGGTCTTTCACCATGGAGGCGTATGCCGTGCTCAACTCCGTGCGCGCCTGATCGAGAGTGGCGCCGGGAGCGAGCTTGCCGAAGAGTTCGGTCATGCGATGGACGCGACCCGTGACCATCGTGGCAGACATGTGATGCGGGCTGGTGACGATATTGGCGATGATGTCGGTGTCGGCCGGATAAGGGGTGGAAGGTTCGAGGACGCCGATCACCGTGCCCATGCGATCGCCAATGCTGCCAAGGCGGACCGTTTTGCCAAGCACGTTGGGATCTTGTTTGAGGACGGTCGACCAGAAACGGTAGGTGAGAACGACGACACCGGGAGCGTTGGGACCATCGTCCTGTGGGCCGATCAGGCGGCCGAGAACGGGATGGAGGCCCATCACGTCAAAGTAGGTGCCGCTTACCACGCCGCCCTGAATTTCGCGGGGCTCGCCGAGGCCGATCATCGTGAAGCCGACTTGAGAGAAATCGCCGAACTGCTGAACGGAGTGAACGCTGGACTCAATGTCTTTGATTTCGGGGACGGAAAAGGTGGTGTTTTCGTCGCGCAGGCCGGGCGCGCTTTGGCGGATGTAGACGAGGCGGTCTTCGTCACGATTGACGAGAGGCTTGAGCAGGACGCCGCGAACGAGACTGAAGATGGCCGCGTTGGCCCCGATGCCAAGCGACAGGGTAAGGATCACGATGACCGCAAACCCGCGAGTGCGCAAGAGCGAGTGAAACGCAATTCTCAAATCGCGGAAAAAAGACATGGTTCTCCTCCAATCGGTGTTTACCCGCACCACGCGTGCCAACAGAAAGACTCAGATTGTAAATCACTTACCAGGGGCTGCGTGATAGGGAATGGTCGTTTTCGGCAGCGCATGTCCAAATTCGGACACCGATTCGGTTGCATTCTTTCCCACGTGCTTTCCCTCGTGGCCGCCCTCATCACGAGGTATCCTTTCGCCGTCGCCGCTCGCTCTCTCTCATGAGTCCGCTTATATCCGCCGCTGGCCGAATCTCGAAAACGCTGCCGTATTTCAGGGAGGGATGCTGCGCAATGAGTTGTACAGCATGATTCATGTCCCGCGCCTCAAGGACGAGAATGCCGCCGAGTTGTTCCTTGGTTTCCGCATAAGGACCGTCCGTAGTTGCGACTTTGCCGTTCTTCCAATGCAGGGTCAAGGCGGTTTCCGGAGGCTGGAGCGCTTCTCCACCAGCAAAATGCCCGTTGGCGCGAAGATGGTCGTCGTATTCAAAGCATGTGTCGAACATCGCATGTTGCTCGGCTTGGGTCATGGCTTCGTGTTTGTCTTTGTCGTAATATCCCAAACAGATGTATTTCATTGTTCTTCTCCTCGTTCTCCTCCCCTCGGTGGGAGCCAGCAGCGCACCTGTAGCAGGCTTTTCTGTCACTGTTTCAAGTAACGAAGCGCGACACACCCTGATTCAAAAATCTTTGACTCAACCAGTTTCAATTGCAATTTCTCGGGCAGGCTGACACCTTCCAACAACCGTCTTCCTTCCCCTGCAATGATTGGCTGAACGACAAAACGATATTCATCAACTAGACCAAGCTCTATAAGTTGTGAAGGAACATCTACACCGCCGACTAAAATATTTTTGCCTCGTTCCTGTTTCAATTTCAGTATTTCTTCCTGAAGCTTCGTACGAACAATCCTCGTATTTTTATCTTCAGCGCTCCCTAATGATTGTGAAAAAACGATTTTGTTTTTGGAGTCAAATGCTTGAGCAAATTCGCGGTCTGCTTTTGTCGCAGACTGGTCTTTTAAGACTTCTGGCCAATAAGGAACCATCAAATGATAGGTTTTACGCCCAAAGACGAGCAGGTCAACATCTCGCATGAGCTGCATAGAGTAGCCAAATAGTTCTTCATCAGGAATTAATTTGGTGTGGTCGCAGCAGCCATCTAAGGTAATGTGGATTGCGAAGATTAGCTTTCTCATTTGGTTACGCTGCTCCCCTCGAGGGATCCGTCGTAGCCGTCGGGGTGGTGAATCGCAACCAAATAGTGCGGCATGATTTCTCCTTTTCCTGAAACAGTCTTCGGGCCGGGCGGTTGCCCTGCCTACACTATATAGACGAACGGCCAGACCGGAAGTCGACAAAGCGCGGAGAATTTTTTTATTGCTTCATCTCATCGGCGACATCGTCGCCGAACTTCTTTCGGATCTCCTTTTGGGTCTCGGGATCGAAGTCGGTTAAGTCAAACAGCCGGCGGACTTCGACTACCATTTCGTTATCCTTTGCCGGGATGCGCGAGGCCCATTCGAGCGCCTCTTCGCGCGACTTCACCTGAATAATCCAGAAGCCGCCGATCACTTCCTTCGTTTCGGGAAACGGGCCGTCGGTAACTTTCGATTTTCCGTTTTTGAAGGTGACGCGCGCGCTCATCGTCGCAGGCGGCGTCAGACCGTCGAGCGCCAGCAGCACGCCGGCTTTCCCTAGTTCCTCGTTGTACTTGCCCATTTCCTCCATGTCTTTGAAGTCGGGTACCCAGCCGGGTTTCGCGGTTTGGTAGATTTTCGGAAAGTGGATCATCATAAAGCGCATTTTCTTCTCCTTGAGTGTTGAGGACGCCGTATCAGGGCCGCTACTTTTATATAGGAGCTTGGACCGCGCCGCTGGCTGAATGTTGCGAGGGGCCGATTGCGCGGTGCGGCTCCACTTATTAGTCGAACGGGCTGGCCGGGAATCGACATGCGATTTGCAGATTTTCGCGTAGCGTATCGCCCGGGAATCACTTTCTAACGGGCCGGTTGCCCGGCCTTCACCACATAGTCGAACGGCCCCGCAGGAATTCGACAAATCGCCCAAGAAATTTTGCGTCTTCCGCGCTTAAGAGCTATGCGTTGCGCCGGCTCGTTCATCTCGTCACTAGGGCGCATGTTCCGAGGCCGCCGTAGCCAGGTGTTTACTTGCTTCCGACGGGTTCTTGTTCCGGAGCCGGGAAGAAAAGAAGCTCGCGCACCTCGCCCACGGCATCGCACGAGATGGCACCCTTGCGCGCCCACGCGAGTGCCTCGTCCATATCGGCGCACTCCAATATCCAAAGTCCGCCCATGTGTTCCTTGGTCTCGGTGTACGGTCCGTCGGTGACGAGCACTTTACCGTTGGGCTGCCGCCGCAGCGTCTTCGCGCTGCCGGCCGGGGAAATGCCGCAGGCGAACTTTCTCACGCCCGCAGCAATCAGTTCGCGGTTGACCGCGTGGATCTCCTCGACCATCGCTTCGGTTATGGTGGACGGGTCGAAGTCGTCGGGCAGGTAACTGGCAACCAGATATTGCGGCATGGCTTTTTCTCCTTGGTTTCTTTGATTTGTTCCCGATGACTCGTTTCCTGTTCACTCAGGAGCCGTAGCTCATCGTTCTCTGTCCTATAGTCGTTGAGGAGACGGAAAATCGACATCTCTTCCAAGAAATTTTACTTCTTCCGCGCCTTAGAGCTAAGCCTTGCGCCTGGTCATCTCAATATCCGGTAGCGGGTCAGTCTCCGCTTACGCGGCTTCATAGGACTTGCCCGTTGAGTTATAGAATCTCCCGAGCCTGCTTGGCTATAGAATCTGAAGCGGTTGGAATCCCTAACGATGACTCCTCAAGATTGGTCTTGGTTCACGAAACCGATGCCGCACGGTTGGTTAGTGTTTGGGGTCTTCTTATTGTTTCTGGGTACGGTTTATACATGTATAGGCAAATCGTATGTCCGCTTTCAAGGTTGGGTCTACCGTTCCGAAGAACCGAAGGAGTTTTGGTGGTCGGTCGCAACGTACTATCTCTTAGGGATTTTTTTTATTGTGGCCGATGTATTCGACCTACCACGAGATTTTTTGCTTGCTGTTTTGTTTGTCGGGGTCTTCGTATACCTCGTATATTTGCTGATCCGTTGGGTGATTCGCGAAAAAAGGTAGCGAGGCAAGGCGCTACACGACCGGGAATCATTATCGAGTCCTGCCAAACGCCGTAACCGAACTGACAGGTCTTTTTCTATTTCAGCTGCCGAATCCGCTCTCGCAGGAATTGCCGCTCGGGTTCCTGTTGGGTCAGCGCCAGAGCTTTCTCATAAGACGACCGGGCGTCGGCGGTCCTTCCCAGCCTGCGGCACATATCAGCACGGGCGGAATGCGCCAGGTAATAATCGGCCAGTTCGCCATGCTCCAGCACCGCGTCGATCTGCGCCAGGCCAGCCTCTGGACCGTCCCTCATGGCAATTGCCACAGCACGATTGAGCTGCACCACGGGCGAAGGCTGAATGCGTGCCAATTGGTCGTACAGCGCAACAATCTGCCGCCAGTCGGTCGCTGCGACCGATTCCGCCTCCGCATGAACGGCCGCAATCGCAGCCTGCAGTGTGTAGGAACCGAAGCGGCGGGACTTCAGCGCATTCTCCAGCAATGCCACTCCCTCCGCGATTTGCTCCCGGTTCCAGAGCGAGCGATCCTGGTTCTCGAGCAAAATCATCTCTCCGCTCGGCGATTTTCTCGCGGCGCGACGCGATTCCTGCAGCAACATCAGCGCAAGCAGCCCAAGAACTTCCGGCTCCGGCTGAAGTTCGGCCAGCAACCGGCCCAGCCGAATCGCCTCGCCGGTTAATTCGGCCCGCGTTACCTCCGCTCCCGCCGCAGCACAGTAGCCCTCATTAAAGACGAGATAGACGACCTGCAGCACCGCGTCCAGTCGCTCCGGCAATTCCTCCGGCGTCGGCACTTCGTAACGAATCGGTGTGTCTCGAATCTTGGCCTTGGCGCGCACAATGCGCTGCGCCAGCGTGCGCGGAGTGGTGAGGAACGTCTTGGCGATCTCCTCGGTGGTCAGCCCGCACACCTCACGCAAGGTGAGCGCAACGCGCGCTTCCGGCGCTAGAGAGGGATGGCAGCAGGTAAAAATCAGGCGCAGCCGGTCATCTTCAAGGCCATCATCCTCAAGGCTGTCCTCTTTATTGGAACCTGCCGCCGAACTCGCCTGCGCTTCGAGATATCGCACGAGCTCGCCTTGAGACGCGTCAAATCTTGCCCGTCGACGCAGCGTATCAATGGCTTTGAATCGGGCCGTCGAAATTAACCACGGTCGCGGGTTGCCGGGTACTCCACTTTTCGGCCACAGGCTCAGCGCAGCCGCAAAGGCTTCGTGCATCGCCTCCTCAGCAGGATCAAAATCACCGAGCAAGCGGATCAGAGTTGCCACGATTCGTCCCGAATCCACGCGATAAAGGGAGTCGAGCAATTCGCGTATCTGCTCGGTGGAACGTTCGGACATGACGACGACGTTAGCAAACCAGCTACCCCGAATCAATTTAGCAAACGGCGGATCGATGCAAAGTGCCCGGGTCGTGACTCTGAAATCTGGACAACAGAACGCTTCCTCGGTTGACTCAAAAGGTTGACTCAAAATCGCCAATGTACTCATTTGAGCTTCGTACAAGCTCAACACTACCGCGTGAATTTTACTTTCTCAATCAGCCCGGCCAGGGCGATATTCAAGTCGACCTCTTCTACGATTACCGGACGAACGTTGACTCCTACCCCAAGTGGCAGGCCTGGATGCGCGAGAAGCAGCCGCGCCTGCTGGTGATCTGGGGTAAGTATGAACTCTCGTTCGACCCCTCGGAGCCGGAAGCTTATCGCCGCGACGTGCCGAAGGCCGAAGTGCATATCGTCGATGGAGGGCATTTCGCGCTCGATACCGCAGCGGATCAAATTGCGCAGTTCGTCCGGGGCTTCATGAAATAGCGGCGGCAAACGGACCAAACGCAACTTCTTGGTGGAATTGCCCGTCTATTCTGATCGGGGTCTGGGCTGGGATTGCGTCGAGATCTTTTGTCGAGGAACTTCAAGGAGGTTGCTGTCCATGCGAAATGGACCTTTCACGCTTGCATATGGAGCTATGCTCATGCTCGGAATGGCCGGGCGTGCCATAGCTCAGGACGCCGTAGCTCAGGACAAGGGGATACAGCAGCCCTCAGCGCGCGAGCAGCATCAGCATATCCATACGCCGCAATCGATCGGCCAGGAACTTGCTCGGCTTACGAAAGATCTGGAGTTGACTCCGGAACAGCAGAAGCAGGTGAGGCCTCTGCTTGAAGAGCACCACGACAAGATTCAGGCGCTGCTCGACAAGAATCCGAAAGCTTCGCGGCAGGAGCTTGGTCCGCAGATTCACGCTACCAGCGACGAAACGCACCGCAAGATTCATGCTCTGCTTAGCGATCACCAGAAAGAATTGGAAAAGGCGATGCAGCAACGCGAGCGTAGTGGCGGAGGCGACAGGCGATCTGCTCCGCCTGCGGCAGCGTTAACAACGCCATCTTCTTCGGCCTCTTGATATATGGAATCCGGCGCCTCCTCGCGCTGAGGCTTGTGGTATCATGTCTCCCTTCGGAAAGCCGGTTGCGGAACCCAGCTCTGACGCGATCCAGGCGAGGTAGGCCATGGCGCAGTGGGACGCTCTATCCCCGACGTTACTGCCGCTGATTCTACGATACAGTTCTGTAGTTCTGTCCGCCGCGATCGCACCCGCTTTAACCCGTTTTTTTCCAAGACGAACTTGGGGAGGTAACCGCGATGGCTACTGAGATGCGGAAGACCGGAGTCGACGTCGTCGGTGACATGCCTTGGGGGACACACTTTTGTCTTTTCTACGAGACAAGAGCCGATCTGCTCGAGACGCTGGTCTCCTACTGCAAAGCTGGATTGGAGAGCCAGGAGTTCTGTCTCTGGGTGGTTGCCGAACCCCTTACGGGGGAAGACGCCACGCACGCATTAAGACGAGCCGTTCCTGACCTCGATCGATACCTCGCCGATCAGAGCATAGAGATTGTTGCGGCTCGCGACTGGTATCTCCAGGATGGCGCGTTTGACCTCAACAGAGTGATTAGCGGTTGGAATGTGAAACTCGCGCGCGCATCGGCGAGAGGTTACGCCGGCGTAAGGGTAACGGGAGACACCGCCTGGCTCGAAAAGAAGGACTGGAAGGACTTCTGTGAATACGAAGAGTCCCTCAATCAGGCTATCGCCGGTCAGCGTCTGGCGGTGCTATGCACTTACCCGCTCGCCGCCTGTGGAGCTGCTGAAATCCTCGATGTGGTGCGAACACATCAGTTTGCAGTAACAAAGCGGCGCGGGGGTTGGGACGTTATCGAAACCGCCGGGCACAAACAAGCTAAGGCTGAAATCAAGCGCCTAAATGAGGAACTTGAAGAACGTGTCCTAGAACGGACCAGCCAACTGATGGCCGTCAACAGTGAGCTTAAAAAGGAAGTACTCCAACGTCAGCGCGCCGAAGAGGCTCTGCTTCGCAGCGAAGCCTACTTAGCGGAGGCGCAGAGGCTGACCCATACAGGTAGTTGGGCGTGCAATATCATGATGAGCGAGATCCTCCACTCGTCCGCGGAGCATTCCCGCTTGTATGGTTTCGATCCGGACAGTGGGTCACCTTCATTGGAAGAATTTATTCAGCGTATTCATCCGGAAGATCGAGACCGGGTCAAGCAAGCGTTCGAGAGCGCAGGCCGTGCGGGGAAAGATTTTGATGCGCATTTCCGAGTCGTTCTTCCGGACGGTGCGACGAAATACCTATACGGAGTAGGTCATCCTGTTTTCAACCCGTCCGGCGATGTCGGCGAATTCGTGGGTATCTTGATGGACGTGACCGAACGCAGGCGGGCGGATGAAGAGCGCGAGAGATTGCGCCAGGTACAGGCTGATCTTGCGCACTTAAGCCGGGTGACGACGATGGGCGAGTTGACGGCATCGCTAACGCACGAAATCAGGCAGCCGATTTCCGCAGCGGTAACAAACGCTAAAACCTGCTTGCGATGGCTAGGGCGCGATGACCCCGACCTGCCAGAGGCACGCGAAGCCGCATCGAGACTCGTTAAAGACGTGACGCGCGCGGCCGACATCATCGGCAGAATCAGCTTGCTGTTCAAGAAGGGCGAGCTGCAGCGGGAGTTGGTTGATGTAAATGAACTTGTTCGAGAAATGATTGCCCTGCTGCGCAGCGAGGCGAACCGCTACTCGATCTCCATCCGCACCGAGCTTGCTGAGGATCTTCCCAAGATCATGGCAGACCGTGTGCAACTGCAGCAGGTTTTCATGAACCTCATGCTCAACGGCATTGATGCTATGAAGGAAACGACTGGCGGAGGTGAGCTTACCATCCAGTCGGAAGCCGGCGATGGTCAACTGCAGATCTCGGTCAGCGATACCGGTGTGGGATTGCCCGCGCAGCAGGCGGACAAGATCTTCAGGGCATTCTTTACGACCAAGGGTAACGGGACTGGTATGGGGCTGCCCATCAGTCGGTCAATCATTGAGTCGCATGGAGGCCGCTTGTGGGCCGCCGGCGCCCCCGGGCGGGGTGCAACTTTTCAGTTCACCTTACCCGCCACGCTCGCGGCACACGCATAACCTCCTCACATGCCACCTTCGTTTTCTATATAGGCTATCCCACACTGTAACCGACAAGTTCCGAGAGCGGCTTGGGATTTCCACATTTCCGAGATTTCCACAACCAAAAATCTTTCCGGTGTCCTTGACTGCTTGTCCGCGTAGAGTTACAACCGCTTTGCGAACGCTTTCCAATCATCCGAGTCTCAAGTAGCAAGGCAAGCGAAAGTTTGACGAGCTACGCAGAGCACGGACGGATAGAACGGCTTCGACAAAGTTCGGAATGGTACGGCGTCACGGCGAGGCCCTAGGTCTGGACCAGTGGCGAGTGGACGTGCTCCCGTTAAGCAAACGCTTGACGAGAAAGCGCGACGCAAACCGCAGACCCTGACCTAGTCAGGCCTGCTGTGGTCGGCTTGTCCCGGTAACACGGGAGAACGCTTGGCAGCTGTTGCCTTTCGCGACTGAAGGGAAGGGGCGAGCAATCGCCCCTTTTCTTTTTCACACCTAGGACCGATCCCCGTATTGACCCACTGCCCCCCTTCAGAAAGACGGAGCGGAATACGAAAACTAAACGTACAAAGCCGTGCTGACACCGGCGGAGTTATAGTTATCGCTGGTCGGGCGAACGCGGCGGCAGGAGGAGGAACGACGCCAATGGACCGCGAGGATTTCTTGCGTTACTTCGAGCAGGTGCGCGAAAGGACGATGCGCGTGGTGCGCGCGATCCCGGAGGACAAGGTGGAGTGGACATGCCGCTCCGGCGAGTTTACGATCGGGGATTTGGCGCGGCATATTGCGGCGACGGAGCGGTATGTATTTGCCGAATGCGCCTGCGGGCGGCCGAGCCGCTACAAAGGATGCGGCCGCGAGCTAGGTGAGGGGCGTGACGGCGTGATTGCGTTCATGGAGCGAATGCATGCGGAGGCGATGGAGATTTTTTGCTCGATGTCCGATGAGGATTGGTTGAAAAAAGGCACGTCGCCCGAAGGCAAGCCGGTGACGGCGTGGAGAATGTTGCGCGCCATGCTCGAGCACGAAGCGCATCATCGCGGGCAGATGTATGTGTATTTGGGAATCCTGGGCGTGCCCGCGCATCCGTTGTACACGTTGAATGAGCCGCAGTTGCGGGAGCTTTCGGTTTGACCGGCAAGAAAGGCGCACAGGCAAGAGTGTGCCTGTGCCGCTGAAAGCCGAAGAGAGATCCTTCGACTGCGAGTCGGCCGTCCCCCAAGAGCGGGACGAAAACCAAAGCGGTCGACTCTTCGCTCAGGATGACAGTATTAGTTTTGCTGCGGTTGCTTCTTTGAGCTTGGAGCGTTTTCCTTTTGTATTTGGGCAATTTCGTCCTGGGCGCGCTGGACAGCAGTTGCCATCAGCTTCTGGGAAATTGGGATGACGGCTTGCATCGCTTCGGCGGTGATTGCGGGGAGTTCCTTAATGAGCTTTTGGCCCGTGGGAGTTGAGTAGAAAGCAACAAGGTCGTCGATGTTGCCCTTCGTGAAGTGCTTCTGGTAGACCGGAGTCATCGCGTCGAGCATTTCATCGATGGGCATATTCTTGACCAAATCGTCGGTCATCTTGTTGACTCGTTCTTCCATCTCAGGGGTTACGTTAGATTGTTTCTTCAGCATCTCGGTGGTTACCTGACGCATTTGTTTCGACATCGTTTGCGAGACGCTCTTCATCAGGTCGCGTGTATGCATTACGGCAAGATATTTTTGAATGTCCTCTTTCGAGGCGGGGGCGTCAGCGGGATTTTGCTGCGCGAGGCAGACAGAACCTAGCAGTAGCCAGGTAATGACAAACAGGGCTGAGCGCTTCATTGGTTTCCTCCCGGGAGTCTTTGCAGAATAGCGCTTGGGGCGAGGTAATGCCACGAAAGCGTAACCGGCAGGTTACGAGTACGCCACCTGGAAGAAGAACATTAGCTGCGATCGATTTTACGGCGACGTCCTTCGCCTTATTTTCGCCTCCCGCGAAACCTGTTATTATGGACGCGGATACAATTTGGAACCGCATTACAGACAATAATTCATCGAGAGTTATGACGCCGAGATTGTCGAACATCACCTTTGAACTGAACGAAGAACAGCGTTTGGCCGTGGAGCACGGCGAGGGGCCGCTGCTCGTGATTGCAGGAGCGGGGACGGGCAAGACGCGCGTGATTACAGAGCGGATTCGCAACCTGCTTGAGTCCGATCCACAACTTGCGGCCGAAAATATTCTCGGGCTGACGTTTACGGACAAGGCCGCCGGCGAGATGAAGCACCGCGTGATGAAGTCCATGGGCGAGCGGGCCGAAGGAGTGTGGCTGAGCACGTTTCACCGCTTCTGCCTGGAGAAAATTCTCGGCGTGGCAAATCCGGAGCTGCGGCCGATTGACGAAGTAGACCACTGGATATTGCTGCGCCGCAATATCGGCGAGCTGAAACTCGATCAATTCAAGAGGCTGGCCGAGCCGGGCGAATTTTTAAACGATTTTGTGACTTTTTTTTCGCGCTGCCAGGACGAGCTCGTCAGCTGCGATGACTATCAGAAATACGTTGACGGCCTGCGCCGGAGCTATGAAGGACGGAAGAAGCAGCTCGAACCAGACGCACAGAAGCTCGAAGAAGATGAACTGGCGCGACAGGAAGAACTGGCGCGCGCGTATGGCGTGAGCGAGCGGCTGCTGCGCGAGCACAATCTCATCACGTTTGGCGCGCAATTGACGCAGGCCGTGGAGCTGCTGCGCTCAGACGCGGCTCTGCTCGAGCAATTGCGCGAGCAGTACCGCTACATCCTGGTGGACGAATTTCAGGATACCAACATCGCGCAGCTGGAGCTTCTGTATCTGCTAGCCGGCGACCGCAGAAATATCGTCGCGGTGGGAGACGACGATCAGGCGATTTACAGGTTTCGCGGCGCGTCGTTCGGAAGCTTCACGATTTTTCTGAAACGATTTTGCGGTGTGAGCGACAGCAAACTGGCGGCGGGCAAGAACAGGCATCTCGTGTCGCTGACGCAGAACTACCGCTCCACGCAGCGAATCCTGCGCGTAGCGGGCGAGGTGATTTCCGCCAACGAGAAATCACCACTGCTGCCGCCGAAAAGACTGAAAACCGATAATCCCGACGGCGAAAGAATTCGAGTTGCCGAATTTGGCTCGCCCGGTGAAGAGGCGCACTGGATTGCGTCGGAAATCGAGCGTCTGCACGGGCCGGGAAATCCGTGGCGCAATTTTGCAGTGCTATATCGCAAGCACACCCATCGCGACAAATTGCTCGAAGCGCTGCGCCGCCGAGGCATTCCATTCGTCATCAAGAGATTCTCGATACTTTCGAGCACAATCGTGCGCGATCTATTGGCGTACCTGCGGCTGATCGCGATTCCTTCGGACAACGTGGCGTGCGCGCGGGTGCTGGCGGCCCCGTACTGGGGACTCGAGCCGCGCGATCTAGTGCGGTTGGCGGAACGCGCGGAGAAAAATCATCGCCGGCCGCTTTCAGAGGAGCTGGATGCGGTGCAGGGCGAACTGCCGTTCTCGCGTGTGGGCACACGATTGCCCGAGCTTGTGAGCATGCTGAATCGCCTGCGGCAAACGGCACGACGCGGCACAACGACCGAACTGCTGGACGATTTGATTCGAAGTCTTGAAGTTGCGCCGTTGCCATCGGAGGCCGACCATTTTTATGTGGAGCGTCTCGCGGAGTTCGTAAAGGCGTGGGAGCAAAGGAGCGACGGAAAAAGGCTGCGCGACTTCGTCGAGTACCTCGACTTTTTCGAGCAGGCCAATGGCGATATCTGCCTTGAGGATGAGCCATCGGACGACGCGGTGCAACTGATGACGGCGCATTCGGCCAAGGGACTCGAATTTCCGCATGTTTTTATCTTGCACCTGAATAAGCGCGACTTTCCGTGTAATGCGCGGCCGGTGATGTTCGAATTTCCCGCCGAGTTGATGAAAGAAGAAAGGCCGGCGGGCGATTTTCAAATTCAAGAGGAGCGGCGGCTTTTTTACGTCGCACTCACGCGCGCAAGGCAGCGGCTCACGCTTTCGACGATCGTGAACAAACACAAAAAACCTTCGCCATTTCTCGATGACTTCCTGATGAATCCGCAGATTCAGAAATTTGACGCGGTGCAGTCGTCGCCGAAAGTGGTGCTGCCGCCTACCGTGGAAGTGGCCGCACCGGCCCCGGATTTGAACGCTTCCCTGCCGCTCTTTGCCGGCCTGAGCGCCATCGAGCCGCGAGCCTATTCGCGCGTGGCATTGTGGGCGAAGGCGTATCATCCGCCGCTCGGGGAGCCGCTGCAATTGAGCGCGTCGGCGATCGAGAGCTACCAGAAATGTCCGATGCAATATTTATTCGAGCGGGTGTGGCGGATTCGGGGCGGGCCAAGCGCGGCGATGACGTTTGGCAACGCGATGCACACGACGATCAAGGAATTTGTGTCCGATTTGCGGAAGAACCGAAGGGTTTCGCTCGATGACGTCGTCGCAGTGTATGAACGTGAATGGTCGTCGGCGGGATATTCTGATGATTATCACGAAGAGGAGTACCGCAAAGAAGGAAAAAAGGAACTCGAGAATTTCTGCCGCACCTATTCGGCGAATCCACCGGAGGTTGTGTTTCAGGAGAAGGCATTCGAGCTGGCGTGCGCACAGCATGTCATCATAAAGGGGCGCATAGACCAAGTGAATTATCTCGGGCCAGAGCAGCGGGACGTCGAAATCGTTGACTACAAGACAGGGAAAGCGAAAGATTTAAAGAAGGCCGATAGCAGCTTGCAATTGAGCGTCTACGCGATTGCCGCCGAAGAAGTGCTCGAGCTGAAGCCCGCGCGGTTGGTCTTTTACAATTTGACGACGAACGAAGCAGTGGTAACGACGAGGGATGCGAAGGCGCTTGCCAAGACGAAGCAGACCATAGCCGACGTAGCCGACCGGATTCGCGCGAAAGATTTCGATGCGAAGCCCGGGTTCCATTGCAAGTATTGCGATTTCGAACCGCTGTGTCCCGCGCACGAGCAGTTGATTTCGATTCGACCGGCGGACCGCTAAGCGCGATCCTTTTTATCGACTGCCTGAAATAAAAACGGGGCGCCGTTGTGGGCGCCCCGGTTTCGGATTGGTTCCGCGCAAACTGCTGTGGAACTTTCTCCCCGCGAGTTCTTCGCGTCTTCGTTTCCGAATCGCGCCGTTCCCGCCTCGTTCATCTATACGGGCGTGACGGAATGAAGTCAAGCAGAAAAACTTTTCAGCCGATTGCAATCGTGGAACATTCTGTCGCGGCTAGCACAGGACGTCTCACGCGCAATGTGACCTGCCAATGACAAATCACTGCTTCGGCTGAAAGATGGCGCTCGAGTAGTAGCCTTCGCGCGCGGAAACATCGAGATCCGGCCGCCGAACGCGGACTTCGATCGTGTGATAATCCTTCGTGCGATCGGCTTCTTCCGGAGTGAACGCAAGAATATATTGGTTACGCGCCTGCTCGGTGACTTTCGAGTAGAGCCGCTCAAGATCGGCAGCGTTGCCCGCAAAAAATGAGTCTCCGCCCGTATCAGCGGCATATTTTTCCAGACGCGCGGTCGCATGCTGCAGCAGCGCGTGGCCAACGGAGATCGAATACACGGAAACATCGCCGGTGAGCAGGAGCTGAATCGTCTGATTGAACGTATGCTCGTTGTGCCGGGCATTATTGCCGTCCGAAATCAGGAAAACGGTTTTGCGGCGGTCGCGTCCACGACCTTTGAGCATTTCGGCGGCGGCGTAAACGGCATCATCGAGGCATTTTGATTGTGGCGGAAGCTTGGCACCAAGCGGCGTAGGCGCGCCATTTTCCAGCGAGTGCCCGTTCGCGGTGGGCCCGGCAGTGAGCGGCCCACCGTCAAAGCCGGCGCCGGGAAAATGCGAACCGAGATCGAGGCGTTTGAGCGTGGTGAAAAGATGATCGTTGTTGAATGAGAAATCGGAGACAGTCTTCGGAAACTGGTCGTAGGTCACAAGGGCGACTTCGTCAGCCGGTCCAAACCCGGCGGCGATCGCGATGAGGCTCTTTTGGACCTGGGCCGATTGTTTCTGCGAAAGATTGTTGTCGATGACGACGACTGCAGAAAGCGGGAACGGATCGGAAGAAAACCGTATAATCTTCTGCTCGATGCCGTCCTGCAGGACGCGGAATTCGTCGCGGCGAAGGTCGCCCACGAGCTGGCCGTCGTGATTTTTTACGGTGACTGGCACGATGACTATATCCGTCCGCGTCCGGATGTATGCGCGCGTGTCGTTGTCGGCTGATTTTCCGCGCTGCGAAGCGGTGGACGATGGGTTCTGGGAGCGTTGGCCGGGCTGCTGATTTTGCGGAGTCTGGCTCGGCGTAGTCGGTGATGTAGCGGGCGGTTTCAGAGATGGCGGCGATTGCTGCTGGCCCCCCTGCTGTTGAGCTTGCGCGCGAGCAGGAACGCTAAGGGCGAGCAGAATGCCGAGGAACGATGCGAGTCGAATCAGCTGAAAATTTCGCTTCATCTGGATGTCTCTCTCTCGCCTATGGACGACGCCCGTCAAAATTCGGTTTCACTCGCGCCTTCGCGATTCGGGCCAAACATCCGGCGGCGCGTGCGGTGCATCGTATCAGTCTGAATCGGCCATCTGAATTGATTCTCAGGGAGATTATACAATGCGTCTGACCACCTTCGCGGCGAGTATTGTCACTGTCGGCCTCACCTTCGGTCTAACGCTCGGCGGCACGGGATTCCCGGCCGCGAGCGCCGCCGCGCAAGCCATCGGGAACGCCCAGAACCCCAGCAATCAACCGGCGCAACAAGGGCAACAGCAAGATCAGCAGAAGCAGCCTCCGCAATCGCAGCAGCCGCTCCGGGTGCAGGTGAACCTCGTCAACGTCTTCGCCACCGTGCGCGACAAGCACAAAGGCATCATCTCGAATCTGAAAAAGGAAGACTTCAAAATTCGTGAAGATGGAGTGGAGCAGAAAGTTGACTACTTTTCAAAGGACGTGAACCTGCCGATTACGCTGGGACTGCTGATCGATACAAGCGGAAGCATGGACCGTGTGCTGCCGGCCGAGCAGGACGCGGCGACTCGATTCTTGCGCGAAGTGATGCGGCCGAAAGATTTGACGATGGTAATCAACTTCGACCTGGACGCCAATCTGATCGCCGATTTCACGCAGGATCTTTCGGTACTGGAGCGCGCGATTCGCAGCACGGTAATGAATGCTCCTGCGGCCGGGATTGGCGGAACCGCAGGCACGATTCCGAATAGCGGCGGCGGCACGGTTCTCTACGATGCGATCTACCTGGCATGTCACGACGAGCTGTCCACAGAAGCGGGGCGAAAAGCGGTAATCGTTCTGACTGATGCAGTGGATGAAGGCAGCCGGCTCCGCGTGCAGGACGCGGTTGAGGCTGCGCAGCGCGCCGACGCCGTGATCCACGTGCTGCTCATTTCGGATCCGGGTGTTTACGGTTTCGGCGGATTCGGTAACCCCGGGCCGAGCGTCGCGAAGAAAATGGCCGACGATACCGGCGGCCGCGTGATCGACGTGCACAACTCGAAATCACTTGAAAAAGCATTCGATGAAATTTCTGAAGAACTTCGCTCGCAATACGTACTCGGCTACTACCCCACCAACACGAAACGAGATGGCACTTTCCGCAAGATTCAGGTCGAAGTGAACGAGCCGGACGCCAAGGTGCTCGCGCGGAAGGGATACTACGCGCCCGGGCATTCACGCGATCAATAGCTAAAAGCGAGCGCAGTCCTACTTGGACGCGGGGGCAGTCGGCGATTGCGCGGCAGCGTAATAACCTTTGCGCGTACGGACGGTAAGATTCTTCCGATCGGTTTCAACTTGAATTTTGCGGTACTGGCCATTGGTGAGCGGATTCGTGGGTGAATACGCAATGAAATACTGGCTGCGCAACTCGGCGCCGATATCCACGAACGATTGCTCGAGATCATCGACGCGGTACGGAAAGAAAACGCGGCCTCCGCTTTGCTCCGCGAACTGCTGAAGCACCTTGTCTCCACCTTCGACATGTAGCTTTCTCGGCGCATCCTTGTCGGAAATCGAAAGCCAGTCGGTATTCGTGCTGATGGCGTAGATGGACGCTTCGGCACGAATCGCAGCTTCGATCGCTTCGCTTAAAGCGCGGTCGCTTAAGTTATCATCACCGTCGCTGATCACGACCAAGACGCGGCGGACTTCCGGATTTCCGCTCTGCGGCAACGGCGGATTCGACAACTTTTCCGCGGCTTTGTAGATCGCATCGTTTAGAGCCGTTCCGCCGCCGGCGCGCTGCTTGCGAATGGCCTTCGTCAGCAAGGCCAGATCCCCCGTGTAACCCTGAATCACTTCGGGCTCGTTGTCGAAGGTCATCAGAAACGCCATATCTTTGTTGCGCCGGATAACGCTATTTAGAAAATCAATCGCCGCATCCTGCTCGAATTCAAGGCGCGGGCGGATGCTATTCGAGGTATCAAGAAGCAATGCGATGCGAAGTGGAAGATCCGTCTCGCGGCCGAAAAATCGAATTTCCTGCGGAGTGCCGTTTTCGAAAACCTTGAAATTGGACTGCTCGAGCGTTGTGACGAAATTGTGGCGGCGATCCGTGACGGTGGCGACGAGATGGACGAGGCCCGTGGTCACCTGAATGGGAGGGACCGGTTTCTGGTTCTGAAGTGAACCCTGTTGCGCCGAATCGTTTTGCGCGGGAGCAGGAGCTGTTGTAGGTGGCGGCGAAGCCGGTGGCGCGGGCTGTTGCGCATTCGCGCAAGGCGCGATCATCGTAAACGCGATCACAGCCAGAAGAACTAGTAAACGAGTTGGCCTTACTGTCTTCACGTGGAGAATTATAGGAACTCCTGCAACGCAGCGTCAATCGAAGCTGGGTCCACTTTTGTTGCTTGTCCAAGAGCCTTCAGGTATGCGACTAGCTCCGGTGCAATGGGAGCTCGAAATTGCATTCGCAGGCCGGTGCGTGGATGGACAAATGCGATCCGCGCGGCATGCAGGAAATTTCTGCCGAGCGCCGGAAGCTGCGTCGTGCCAACTCGTTCCTGGCGCGGCGCGCCGTAAAGAGTATCCCCCACTACAGGAGCGCCGAGCGCCGAAAAATGGACGCGAATCTGATGCGTGCGGCCGGTATGGAGGTCGGCTTCGATTAACGTGAAGCCATCGAGGCGCAGGCGCGCCTTCCAATCCGTGCGAGCTTCGCGGCCTTCGCGCCTGCGCGCCGTCATGCGCGCGCGCCGATGAAGATCCCGAGCGACCGGCAAGTCCACGGTTCCTTTTTCGCCTTTCAGTTTTCCGTGCAGCAGCGCCACGTATGTTTTCTCGACCAGCCGCGATTGGAAGTCTTTGACGAGCTTCCGATGGGCTGCATCATTTCGCGCGATCACAATCGCACCGGACGTTTCCTTATCGAGCCGATGGACGATTCCCGGACGGAGCGGGCCGCCAATCGTCGAGAGTCCACTGCTGCCTCCGAAGCGGTGCAACAAAGCTGCCACCAACGTACCCGTATCGGCGCCTGCGCCGGGGTGAACGATCATCGCTGCCGGCTTGTTGATGACGGCAATGTCGTCATCCGCGTAGAGAATATCGAGAGGGATATTTTCTGGCTCGACGCCCATCGGGGAAGGAGGCGGAATATCAATGACTACTGTCGCACCCTCCTCGACTTTGTGCGAGGGCTTCATAGCGGCGCCGTCAACGAGCACTCGTCCTTCGTCCATTAATGCTTGGATGCGGGTGCGGCTCATCTCGGAAAGTTCTAAAGCGAGGAAACGATCGAGGCGGGCGCCTGCCTGTTCGGCGGTAACGATCAGCTCAGTTCGCCCGGAAGGAGAATTTTCCGCAGGCTGTTGTTTATTCATGCGCGGCCGTGTGCCGGGCTAAGAGAGCGGACAAGGCGCAACATTTTCGACGCGCAGTCTACTGCCCGGCTGGAGTTGGAGCAACTGTGGATATCGGCGCCATTGGGGCAACTCCGCGCAACCCACGCCACCAGAGAAGCGCGCCGGTAAGGATCAGCGCGACGCTCACAATCTGCATCAGCGAGACGCTATTGTGAAACATCAGCGTGCGGCCGGGATCGCCGCGGAAAAATTCGATTGTGCCGCGTTCGAAACCGTAAAGAAGAAAGTACGTGCCAACAAGCTGGCCGGTGAACCGCTGGCGCCGCGCCAACCACACGATGATCAGAAAATTCAGAAATTCAGCCGCGGATTCGTAGAGCTGCGTCGGATGAAGGGGCGTGTGAAGCGGCGTGCCGGCTATTTGCTCGGCCAATTCATTCTTAAACGTGATCGCCCAGGGCGCCGACGTAGGCTTGCCATAGCAACAGCCGGCAAGGAGGCAGCCCAGCCGGCCAATCGAGTGGCCTAGCGGGACTGCGAAGGCAAACGTGTCGAGAAGCGGCAGGATTGGAATCTTTTTTACGTACGTGTAAATAATGATCGTGGCCATCGCGCCGACCACACCACCATAGAACGTACCGCCCGATTGGATTACCGTCATGCTGAAAATTTCGCGCGGGTTCGCCCTGTAGTAGTCCCACGCGGAAAGCACCAGCCAGACTTTTGCCACAATCAGCGCGACGAGCACCATATAAATACCGAGATTCCACACGTCTTCGGGATTGAGCCCGTGCTTTGCGGCTTGTCGGCGGGCATACCACAGGCCGAGCAACACGCCGGCCGCAACAAGCACGCCGTACGAGTAAACCGTCAGTGACCCGATGTGTAAGAGGACCGGTAGCATCAGGATGCTCGCTCGTGAGTAGGATGCCGCCAGTCGCGAAAAAGTTCGAGCACCACGAGACCGGCGCCGAGGACGATCGCGGAGTCCGCAACGTTAAAGGTGTACCAGTGGTGGCTGCCGATGTGAAAATCGATAAAGTCGGTCACGCTGTGGCGCAACGCGCGATCGAGGACGTTGCCCGCCGCTCCTCCGAGAATCAGCGCGAGGCCCGTCTGTCCCAGCCTTCCGCCGGCGCGTCCTGTGGCGAGAAGCCAAAGGAGCAACGCTATGACGGCGGTAGAAAAAACGATCAAGACAGTTGCGAGCCAAGGAGAGTTGGATTCGGCTAGCAATCCAAACGCGACCCCAGGGTTACTGGTGTGCACAAGATTGATCAGCCCCGGGATTACCACACGCAGTGAGCCGGCCTGCGTGAATTTCTGCACCGCAAACTTCGATGCCTGGTCCGCGACCAGCACGATGAGCGCAAGAAACGCGAGGCTGTACCAGCCGGTGCGGGATGAATCGTTGGACATTAGGATCCCGCGCTCCCTGCCGCGCTCTGCCCTTCAATTTCATGGAGCGCCGCGACGCACCGCTCGCAGATTCTCGGGTCGTCTGGGTCTTCGCCAACGTGCGTTGAATAGTTCCAGCAGCGTTCGCACTTCGCACCTAGCGCGCGTTCGACGCGAATCATCAAGCCTTCGAGCCCCGCCGCCGTTGCGCCGCCGTTGGCGCTTCCTTCATCCTCCACTTCCACTTGCGAGACAATGAAGAATCCGGGAAGACTCGAAGCATGCTTTCTGAGCAGCGCAGCAAGGTCACTTTTTGCGATAAGAGTCACGCGCGCTTCGAGACCGCTCGAAATTAGCTTCCCCGCGCGCGCCGGTTCGAGCGCTTTAAGAACTTCCTCCCGCACCGCGAGCATGCGATCCCAATCGGCGCTGCGTTTCTCGTCCAGCGCGCTGGCCATCTCCTGTGCGGCGGGAAACAAACTCATGTGCACGCTTTCGGGTGCGTTCGCGCCCTTCGGCAGATGCTTCCATACTTCTTCAGAGGTGAAAACCAGCGTGGGTGCGATCAAACGTAGCAAAGAGCTGGCGATGCGGTAAACCGCGGTTTGCGCGGAGCGGCGGCCCGGGTTGTTCGGCGCGAACGTGTAGAGGCGGTCCTTCAGAATATCGAAATAGAGCGCGCTCAAGTCCACGGTGCAGAAATCATGCAGACGGTGATAGACGCGGTGAAATTCGAACGCGTCGTACCATTCGCGGCATTCGCGAACGAGCTGGCCAGTACGTCGAAGCATCCAGGCGTCCATCTCCCACAAATCTGCGTCGGGCACCAAATCCTTCGCCGGATCAAAATCGAACAAGTTCGAGAGGGCAAAGCGAAACGTATTGCGGATTTTGCGATAAGCCTCGGAAAGTTGCGTCATCATCGCGACGGACATGCGCATATCCGCGGCAGAATCCTGCGAGACTACCCACATGCGTAGCAAATCTGCGCCCCACTTCTCGCAGATTTCGGTAGGGTAGATAGCGTTACCGAGCGACTTCGACATCGGCCTGCCTTTTTCATCGAGCGCCCAGCCGTATGTCATTACCTCCCGGTAGGGCGCGCGGCCGCGAATGCCGACTGCAATCAGCAGTGAGCTTTGAAACCAGCCTCGAAATTGGTCGGGGCCTTCGAGATACATGTCAGCCGGCCAGGTGCCATCTTTTTCGCTGAGGACAGACAAATTCGTGCAGCCCGAATCGAACCATACATCGAGAATATCCGATTCCTTTCGCCATTTCGTGGCGCCGCAACCGGGGCACTTGGTTCCGGGCGGGAGCAACTCTTGGGCTGAGTGCGTGAACCACGCGTCGGCACCCTCGCGTTCAAAAAATGGAAGCACGTGCCGAAGCGCCTTGAAGTCTTCGAGCCGCTTGCCGCAGGCATCGCAATAAAAAACGATCAGAGGCACGCCCCAGAAGCGCTGCCGCGAAATGCACCAGTCGGGACGCTCGGCTACCATTTCGTGCAAACGGCTTTCGCCCCATTGCGGCTTCCATTTCACTTTCTTGATTTCAGCGAGCGCGTTCTGGCGAAGATTGTGGCGATCGAGTCCGATGAACCACTGCTCGGTGGCGCGAAAGATCACGGGATTGTGGCAGCGCCAGCAGTGCGGATAGCTGTGAGTGAACTTGCGTTCGCCAACGAGCATGCCGCGCTTCTTGAGCAGGTCGACGATCGGCGCATTTGCCTCGAATACTGTTTTGCCGATGTACTCGGGCAGCCCCTCGGTGAAGCGGCCTTCGTCGTCCTGCGGCGCGTAGGCTTCGAGGTTGTATTTTTGTCCGGTATAAAAATCTTCGGCTCCATGGCCCGGAGCCGTATGAACGATCCCACTGCCTTGATCCAGCGTCACATAGTCCGCAAGAACGGCTGGGCCGGTACGATCGAGGAAGGGATGCTGGAATTGAATGCCTTCGAGTTCTCTTCCCTTCCATGTGCGAGTTTCGCTCGTAGCTTCTAGGCCGACTTCTGCGAGGGCAGCACTCACTCGATCCTTGGCGAGCAGAAGCTTGCCCGCCGTCGTGTCAACCACCACATATTCGTAATCCGGATGAAAGGCGAGCGCCCGATTCGCGGGAAGCGTCCAGGGAGTCGTCGTCCAGGTGAGCGCGCTAACATCGGCGCCAAGTTTTTGAGATTTCGCATCGCTCACAACCGGGAATTTCACCCAGACGGATGGGCTGGTATGGTCTTCATACTCGACTTCCGCTTCGGCCAGCGCGGTGCGGTCGTAGATGCACCAGTACACCGGCTTCAGTCCGCGATAGACGTTGCCTTTTTCGAGGAATGTTAGAAATGCGCCGGCGATTGCGGCTTCATTCTCCGGGTTCATCGTCAGATAGGGACGGTCCCATTGCCCGAATACGCCGAGGCGCTTAAAATCGCGCTTGTGCGCTTCGATGAAGCCGGCTGCAAATTCGCGGCACATTTTTCGAAATTCGCCGGCGCTTACTTTACCTTTGCCGCCAAGCTTTTTTTCCACCTGCGTCTCGATGGGCAGTCCGTGGCAGTCCCAGCCGGGGACGTAAGGCGAGCGAAAACCCGCCATGGTCTTCGACTTCACGACCATATCTTTCAGAATCTTGTTCAGACCCGTGCCCAGGTGGATCTCGCCGGTCGGATAGGGTGGGCCGTCATGAAGCACATACAAAGGCGCGCTCTTGCGCGATTCGAGGATGCGGTAATAGAGCCCCATCTGCTCCCAGGCGGCCAACTGCTCAGGCTCGCGCTCCGGCAATTTCGCTTTCATCGGGAAATCGGTCTTCGGGAGATTGAGGGTACTCTTCAGGTCAGGAAATTTGGCCATCTCGTGGAGCTTGGAACCCTTTCTTGAGCCGTGCTGCATTGCATGCAGAGGAAACCAGCGGCGCGTTACGAACATCGTATGTTACAATGATTTCCAAGGCATGTCAGCCGGACTTGACTAGGAGGTTTGTTCACTTTACGGCGCGGACATCCTTTTTACCTCCTGAGCGTCTAAGTTGTAGGGTTAGAATGTCCGGCGCCGGGGGCTTGAGCGGCACATATGTCTGACGTGAGTCTCAAACTCGACCGCACTCCGAAGCGACCCCCGGAACCCGTGGGCGAAGTAGACCATTACATTGGGCGGTTTGCCTCACCGGTCCGCGAATCCCTCTTCAAGAATTTCATCGCCAACGTAAAGGATTTCCTCACCGAGCGCCCTGTGAAGGTGCGCGGCGGGCCGGGTGCTTTCTCCGAGCCCGAGTTCGGCGCGGGCTTCGGCGATAACGTCAAAGAGTTCTTCAAGCCCAGTCCGCGCGGCCGCGTAAATTCGGATCTGCTCGTCAACTGGAACGCAGGTTTCGGCGGCTTCTGGCAGAACTTGCGCGACATGATCTCCCCGCCGAAACTGCCACCGTTACAGGTTTCGAGCCAGCCGGTAGCGGTGAAGGAAATCTGGTCAAAGAACACGCAGTTCACGCGCGTGCAGATGCTTTCGATCGCCTTCCACGTCGTGATTCTGGTGCTGATCATCGTTCCGCTGCTGCCAGAGTTGATGTCGCCGCCAACGACGCAGGCGAAGACTTACACGGTGACGCAGCTCGACTCTCCATTTTTGCCGAAATTGCCACCGGGCCCTAAGAAAGCCGGCGGCGGCGGCGGTGGCGGCGAGCACAACGTGCTTCCCGCGAGCAAAGGCCAGCTGCCCAAGTTTTCGTGGACGCAGTTCACTCCTCCCAAAGTAAAGACGCCGGAGAACGCGCGGATGCAGATGACGCCTACGGTTCTCGGTCCTCCGGAGTTGAAACTCCCGAGTCCGCAGACGGGTAATTGGGGCGACCCGCTCGGAAAGGTCATCAACGATTCCAGCGGCACCGGCAGCGGAAATGGAATCGGCTCGGGTAGCGGCACGGGCGTCGGAAGCGGCAATGGCGCGGGCGTTGGTCCCGGAAACGAATGGGGCACCGGCGGCGGATATCCGAGCGCAGGCACGGGAGGCTATGGCATCCCAGCGTGTCTCTACTGTCCCAATCCGCAGTTCTCCGATGATGCCGTGAAGGCGAAATATCAGGGCACCGTTCTTCTTATGGCGGTAATTACAGCGGATGGCCGAGCGACTAACATTCGGGTTGCCAAGGGTCTGGGAATGGGTCTCGATGAAAAGGCTATCGAAGCAGTGCGTACGTGGCGCTTCCGTCCGGCCGTGGGGCCGGATGGCAAGGCGTCTTCCGTCACGACTCCGATCGAAGTCGTATTTCGTCTGTACTAGCGTACTAACTCTCTCTTACCTCATTTTGCCTCGGGTTTACCAACACGACGCTGTCTCGCTCTCGGCGTCCGCTCTTGCGCGGTCACTCTGCTAGTATCAGCAGCATTATGAAAAACGCAGCCCGCATCGCGATCCTCTCGCTTCTTGTGGGAATGATTTCGGGAGCTCCACGCGCGGGAGCCCAGGACGGCTCAATTGAATTCGTCGCTCGCGCCACCCCGTCCAGCGGCGTGGAAGAACCCATCCGCGGCTTTCCCTTTTACCTCCTGAGCAAGAGCTTCGAAGAGATTCAAAAAGAAGTGGCCGCCAACTATCCGAAGCCGGATATGGATGCGTTCATCGACAGAATGACCGGCGCTTCGAAAGAGCTTCGAGCGTGGATGAAGAAGAATCACTGGGTGCAGCTCTCGGGCGAAGACTTCGTCAAGAAGCTCGAGGTAGACGACATAATGAGCATCCCCGAATTTTTCGATGCCTATGTGGAGCGAATGTCCGGCGACCAGACGGTCAATTTCCCCACTCCGAAGTACAAGCCAGAGCAGCTGAAAAAAGATCCCGACAAGTACAAGCGGCTTAAGGCAGAGTACCGCGAAGACGTGAAACAGTTCTTGATCAAGAATCCGAAGAGCACAGCCGGAATGGACCTGAACCTGGAAGACATCGATCCTTTCACGCAATGGACTCAGCTTCAAGCCAAGAGCGAACCGGATATTCAGCGCCGGATGGAAGAGCTGGCGCAGTCGAAATATCTTGTGGCACGCGCGCAGACGGATGTAGAAGGACAGGGCGTTCTGCGGCGCGTGCCGCCGGGAAAGTATTGGCTCAGTTCGCTTGAAGTCACGGCTTCCGTGGGCGATGCGCACCTGCGGTGGGATACGCCGGTTTCGGTGCGTCCGGGCCAGCCGACCTACATCACGCTATCGAACGTCAATGCCATCCAACCTTCGAAGACTTCCGCCACCGCGAAGTAAGTGAATTGCCGGCGATGTCTTCTGCGCCAGAATCCGCAGACTTGGCAGCGCTGATTACTGGACTCGGCGCGCCGGAACTCGCGACTCGCGAACGCGTCGCTGGAGAGCTTTTCCGCCGGGGCCGAGAATTAGCTCGAGCCTCGGTGGCGCGATGGCTTTCCGATCCAGGCTTCTCTGCTAACTTAGTCCTTGATGCCTCGCAGTTTCCCGAAACCACTGTTGGGCTCGCCGTCACGCCTCAAACCTTTGAGCGAATTCAGGCCGCAAATGGCTCCCCGCGCCTCGCCGATGTGCCGCCGGACCAGGATGCTAAGGAATTTGAGTTGCACTTCGCGCAGGGCGTCCGGCTGGACATCCTAACGACTCGCGAAGCGGGCGGCACGGGCGCGATCGCCCGCTACCTTCAAAAATTCGGCGAAGGAATACAGCAGGTTGAACTGCTCACGAGAAATGTCGATGCAGCCACTGAAATTCTGCGCTCCCGTTTCGGAGTGCAACCGCTCTATCCGGCCACGCGCCCCGGCGCGGATGGAACGCGCATAAATTTCTTCCTCGCGGCATTACCGGAAAAAGGCAAGATTCTTATTGAGTTAGTGGAACTCGCCGCCCCGAGCAAATGACTAGAGGATTGCGCGCACCACCCCGCCATCCGCACGGATGGCCGCGCCTGTCGTTGCCGAGGCCAGAGGACTACATAGATATACGATCGTAGAGGCCACTTCGTCGGTCGTCGCAAACCGTTTCAGCAGAGATGAGGGACGAACCGACTTGAAGAACTCAGCTTCGAACGCCGCAGAATCGCCGCCACCGCCCATCTTTGCAACGAAAGTTTCGACTCCCTCGGAGCGAGTTGGCCCAGGCAGTATGCTGTTCACGGAGATGCCAGTCCCCGCAACGGACTCGGCAATGCCCCGAGCGATGGCAACCTGCGCCGTCTTCGTCATGCCATAGTGAATCATCTCGGCAGGAATTTGCACAGCGGACTCGCTTGAGACGAATAGAATTCTTCCCCAGTTCCTCTTGCGCATGCCCGAGAGATAGTGGCGCGAAAGGCGCACTCCGCTCATCACATTCGCCTCGAAGAAGCGCAGCCAGTCCTCGTCCGAAATCTGTTCGAATGGCTTCGGTTCGAAAATGCCCATGTTGTTCACCAGAACATCCACGTTGGGAACCGCCTGAATTAACTTCGCGCAACCTGCGGCGTTCGAAACGTCGCTCGCAACGCCAGACAGATCGGCGCTGGGTTGCAATTTCCGAATTTCACGAATGGCGGTATCCACGCGCTCCTGCCGTCGTCCGTTGATAATCACCGACGCGCCTTCCGCCGAGAATGTGCGCGCGCTGGCGAAACCAATTCCGGCTGTGGACCCGGTTACTAATACTTTTTTGCCTTTCAACTGTAGATCCATGAGCTTTACCTTTCATGCCCGGCCCTCGAGACAGTCGGGGTCTTTAGCAAAATAGCATGCGGCTGAGTTCCGAGTCTCTGATTCGCAGGAAGAATACTCGGTGGGCGTGATAACACGAGCGCTCAGGCACTCAAGGGTGCCTGGTCGGATCCCTCGGAAACTGATCCGCTGCCACCCGGGTTGTCAGGACCGTGCGATGCGAGTAGAGTGGTGGTTCCTAAGCCCCGCATCCTCATCTCAGGAGCAATCCCGTGACGTACGTAAATGAGATTGAAGAAACACAAGCGAACCCCCGACTTCGAGGAATCTATGGAAACATCGAACAGAATATGGGGTTCCTACCTCACTATTTCAAGGCACTGGGCGCGATGCCGCCGGTAATTGAAGGGCAGTTGCAGCTGAATGCCGCTGTGATGAACGATGGCGCGCTCACAAGAGCAGAAAAGGAACAGATCGGCGTCGTGGTGAGCGGCATCAATTCATCTTCTTACTGCCTGGTGATACACATGGAGCTGCTGCAACGGTTGGGAGTGGAGAAATCGCTCGCACGGAAGCTTGTAAACGATTACGAGAATTCTTCGGTGCCGGAAAATGTAAAAGCCCTTTTTCGATTCGCAGACAAGCTGACGCGTAAACCGGTCGAAATCGAAGAGGAGGACATCAGCGCTTTGAAAGCAGCCGGCTGGAATGAAGCGGCCGTACGCGAGACGGTCCTAACTGTGGCCTATTTCAACTACGTGAATCGCGTTTCGCTCGGACTCGGTCTGGTTGAGGACTTCTAACCGCCCGCCGGCGCAGCGTCACTCGCCGCTTTGCTCGATCAGCTTTGCGACGAGCGCCGTCCAGCCAGTTTGATGGTTTGCGCCGAGGCCTGCGCCCGTATCACCATTGAAATATTCGAAGAACAGAATTAAGTCCTTCCAGTACGGATCGTTCTGAAATAGCGCCGTGTCCGCATATACCGGACGCCGGCCATTGCGCCGCAAGAAAATATGCGACAAGCGCTTGGATAGCTCTGCGCCCGCTTGCCAGAGCGTTTTCTGCTGCCCGGACCCTGTGGGGTATTCCACCTTGAAGCCTTCTCCATAGTAAAAGTGAACCCGCTGCAACGCTTCGATCAGTAGAAAATTCATGGGGAACCAAACTGGGCCGCGCCAATTGGAATTGCCGCCGAAAAGGTCGGTGGTTGATTCCGCAGGCTCGTAATCCACGCCGTGCGTAATGCCTTCCCTATCCCTAATTTCAAACGGATGTTGCAAATGATATTTCGAAAGCGCCCGGACCCCGTGCTGCGACAAGAATTCGTTTTCATCGAACACGTAGCGGTAAATCCGCTCGAGCTTCGCCCGATTCGCAATCGAGAGCAGCAACCGCGGGCCATGCTTGGTCTGCTGGCTCATGTCCACATGGTCTTTCACGTCCGGATGGTGATCGAGAAACCATTGCATTCGCCGGCGGAATCCTTTCATGCGCTCCAGGTCTTGCGGTTCGTAGGTTTCGACTGCGAACAGAGGGGTCAAGCCCACCATCGATCGCACTTTCATCGGCATCACTTTCTCTTCGCCGAGGTGCAGCACGTCGTAGTAGAACCCGTCCTTTTCGTCCCACAAGCCGATCCCGGTTCCTCCCATGTCGTTCATTGCCGACGCGATGTACACGAAGTGCTCGAAGAATTTGCTGGCTACGTCTTCGTAGGCTGGATCTGCCTCCGCAAGCTCAATCGCCATCGACAGCATGTCCAGGCAAAACATCGCCATCCAGCTGGTGCCATCAGATTGATCGATGTAGTTTCCGGGACCCAGCGGCCGTGAACGGTCGAAGACGCCGATATTATCTAAGCCAAGAAAGCCGCCTTCGAACACATTGCGACCGGATGGATCTTTGCGGTTCACCCACCACGTAAAATTTATAAGCAGCTTGTGGAAGACGCGCACGAGAAACATCCGGTCCGGCTTCCCGCTGATACGACCCGCGATCTTGTAGACGCGCCACGCTGCCCATGCCTGCACGGGCGGATTTACGTCCGACAAATTCCATTCGTACGCGGGAAGCTGTCCGTTCGGATGCATGTACCATTCGCGCATAAACAGGATGAGCTGTTCTTTCGCGAAATCCGGATCGATCAGCGCCATAGCAACGCAGTGAAACGCAAGATCCCAGGCCGCATACCAGGGATACTCCCACTTGTCCGGCATGGAAATTACGTCTGAATTGTGCAGGTGCGTCCACTCGTGATTCCGCCCGAACTTCCGGCTCGGGTCGGGCGGCGGTTGGGTGGGATCGCCCTTGAGCCAGCGGTCTACGTCATAGTGATAGCTTTGCTTGCCCCATATCAGGCCGGCGAACGCCTGGCGCTGAACCATGCGCGCGTCGTCGCTGATGCCCACGTGAGTTCGCTGCTCGTAGAATTCGTCCGCTTCTTTTTTGCGTTTATCGAACCATGCCTCAAACTCGGCCCCGAAATAATCCTTCTGCGGCCCGAGCGGATCGCTCGGATTGCTGTCCATCAACCGCAAGCGGACCGTCCAACTTTTTCCCGGCGGAATCTCCGATGCGAAATGCCCGGCGGCCTTCGTTCCCTTCATCTCCGGGTTCACGGCGCCGCGCTCGCCTTCGATCAAGTAACGGTGAAAAGCATCCTTCACGAATGGAGTTCGGTTCTTCGCTTGATACAGCCGCTCCGTGTTCGTTTCATTATTTGTGAAGAGCATCTCCGGAGCGCCTTCCATGATGAGCCAGCGCTTTCCGTAGTGAAATTCGTCCAGTGCGAGCAGTTCTGCGCCTTTGGGGCCGGCGACGCGCCGCACTTCCGGCATATCATACGGATCGCCCCAGTCCCATCGGTTGCGAAACCACAACGTCGGGAGCAGGCGCAGGCGCGCAGGCTCCGGGCCGCGATTCCACGCGGTGATTCGAATCAGGATGTCTTCGAACGTGGCTTTCGCGTACTCGACAAGAACGTCGAAGTACCGATTTTCGCTGAAAACGCCCGTGTCGAGCAGCTCGTATTCCGGCTGAGATCGTGTGCGCTTCTTGTTTTCAATGCGCAGCTGGTCGTACGGAAACGCCGCCTGCGGATACTTGTAGAGATATTTCAGATAGCAGTTCGTGGGAATCGCATCGAGATAGTAGTAATACTCCTTCACATCCTCGCCGTGATTGCCTTCGAAATTCGTCAGGCCGAAGAGCCGCTCCTTCAGGATGTGATCCTTTTCGTTCCACAGGGCGAGTGCGAAACAGATGTGCTGATGACGGTCGCAAAACCCGGCGATGCCATCTTCCCCCCACCGGTAGGCGCGTGAACGCGCATGATCGTGCGGAAAATAGTCCCACGCGTCGCCGTCTGCGCTGTAATCCTCGCGGACCGTTCCCCACTGGCGCTCGGAAAGGTATGGCCCCCATCGTTTCCAGTGAACTTCGCGATCGGCGCTAGCCTGCAGCCGTTGCTGTTCGGATGTCATTCGAATCGCCGTGAAGGCGTCCAGCACTGTATCCGTTGGGCGGTCTGCTTGGCAAGACGCTCACTGCCGACAAAGCTTGCAAACTGCCAACGCTTTGCTCGAAAGCCGCCTACCTTGTATTCTCGTCGCCTCAAATCTTCGGGGTGAAGAGAGTTGCATCGAAATGTCTTCTGATTCCGGCCCGAGCAGTGCGCCATCGCAACGGTTCGGGGCTAGCCCAACGCCGATCTCCCCGCGAAACTCCAGTCGAATCGCTTTGCTCCTGATTGCGATCGCGGCAACCGCGGCCGTCACGCCGATGTTGTTCCTTGGCAACGCCTCCGGTCATGACATTTCATTCCATCTCGCATCATGGTTAGACGTCGCCGGCCAGTGGCGTGAGGGCGTCGCTTTTCCCCGCTGGGCGCAATGGGCCAACTGGGGATTCGGCGAGCCTCGGTTCATTTTCTATCCGCCCGCCTCATGGATGCTCGGCGCAGCGCTCGGCTCGGCGCTGCCATGGAGAATCGTGCCCGGAACCTATATCTGGCTCGTTCTTTTATTGTCCGGCTTCGCAATGTGGCGTCTGGCGCGCGAATCGCTTCCCGATTCGCACGCGATTGCAGCCGCCCTCATCTTCGTTGTGAATCCGTATCAGCTCGTCGTGGTGTATTACCGCAGCGATTTCGCTGAGCTTCTTGCAAGCTCGCTCTTTCCCTTGCTAGTTCTCGGCGTTCTGAGAGTGGTTCGCGGCGACTCAAGGCAAAATTGGACGAGCGTGCCGCTGCTTGCACTCGTGTTTGCCGCGATCTGGCTTTCGAACGCGCCCGCCGCGGTGATTGCAACATACTCTGTCGTTTTACTGCTTATCGCCGGCTGTCTCGAGCGACGCAATCTTCGACCGCTGATTCCGGGCGCCGCAGCGATGGCCCTCGGGTTCGGGCTTGCGGCGTTTTACATTTTTCCCGCGGCATACGAACAGCAGTGGGTGCAGATCTCGCAGGCAACAGTAGGCAATCTGCACCTCGCCCAGAATTTCCTGTACACGCGCTCATTCGATCCGGAGTTTGCGCTGTTCAATTGGAAGGTTTCAAGCATCGCTCTCGGTACAATATTGCTCACAGGCATCGCGGCCGTCTTCAGCGCCCGGCGCCGTCGCGAATATTCGACGTCTTGGTGGATGATGGTAACGCTCGCTGTCGCATCTGCCCTTATGATGTTCCCCGCCAGCCTCTGGCTCTGGCGGCATCTCCCGAAATTGCAATTCCTGCAGTTTCCATGGCGGTGGCTCGTCCCGCTGGGCATTCCGTATGCATTTTTTCTCGCGTCCGCAATCGCACAATCACGATGGCGATGGATTTGGTACACAGCCCTCGCATTAGGGATCGCCGCCACTGCCACCGCGATCGTACGCGATGCGTGGTGGGACAGCGAAGACATCCCGGTTCTCCAAGCGGCAATTGGGACCGGTCACGGTTACGAAGGCACCGACGAATACACCCCGCTCGGCTGTGACCCATCCGATCTGCCGGGAGCTATCCTCGATCCCGAATCGCCCCAGGTCTTTGAAAAAAAGCCTCCAACGCCGCTGGTCCAGCAACTCACTCTTGCTTCGCGAAAGATTGCCGCGGCC
>Ga0307472_100000022_pt1 | contig 41925 bp, 38 predicted proteins | sample atmos_gasesAM5C__2_FD_204582 | JGI IMG/M metagenome (GOLD analysis project Ga0307472, IMG submission 204582) | Hardwood forest soil microbial communities from Morgan-Monroe State Forest, Indiana, United States - atmos_gasesAM5C_05 | ecosystem: Environmental > Terrestrial > Soil > Temperate...
CGGTGTTTCGGCTGAATTAACCCTCGCGAACGATCCTTAGCCGCTGAAAGCCCTCCGGGTGGGTTTCGAGTTAGTGTTGCATCGACCCATTGAGATCACCCCGCTTATCACCATCTATTGATCCGGTGTAGGCGATCCGTAAACAACTGTCGACAAAATGTTATCGCTATGCATCGAGGCAGAAACAAATGAAAAAGGGCGAGGCTGAATTCAGCCCCGCCCGTCTGCTCTCCAAACTTTGCGATGACGCGGTCTTAGTCGGCTGCCACCCGCCGCGCCTTGCGTTCCTCGCTCGCCTGGGGAACGGCCGCAGCCTGCGGATGGAACTGGGCGGCCTCGGTGGAACCTTCGAGCGCCGTCGTGGACGCTTTGCCGCTTGTGATCGCCTGCTGCACCGCGTCGAAATAGCCGGTGCCGACGAAGCGCTGGTGCTTCACCGCATCGTAGCCGTTTTCCTTTTCGGAGGCGAATTCTGCTTCCTGCAACTTGCAGTACGCGGTCATGCCGCTCTGCTTGTATTCGCGCGCGAGATCGAACATGCCGTAGTTGAGCGAGTGGAAGCCTGCCAGCGTGATGAACTGGAACTTGTAACCCATCGCGCCGAGCTCGCGCTGAAATTTCGCGATCGTGGCATCGTCCAGATTTTTCTTCCAATTGAACGACGGCGAGCAGTTGTACGAGAGCATCTTGGTGGGATGTTCGCGCAGGACGCCTTCTGCGAACGCTTTCGCTTCCGCCAAGTCAGGCTTGGACGTCTCGCACCACAAAAGATCGGCGTACGGCGCGTACGCGATGCCGCGAGCGATCGCGGCTTCGAGGCCGTTGCGAACGCGGAAGAATCCTTCGTGCGTGCGCTCGCCCGTGCAGAACTCCTGGTCGCGCGGGTCGGTGTCGCTCGTAATTAGATTCGCGCTGTCGGCATCCGTCCGCGCCATCACGAGGGTCGGCACGCCCATCACGTCCGCCGCAAGCCGCGCTGCGACAAGCTTCTGGATTGCCTCAACTGTTGGCACCAAAACTTTGCCGCCGAGATGGCCGCACTTTTTCGCGGACGACAATTGATCCTCGAAATGGACGCACGCCGCGCCTGCTTCGATCATTCCCTTCATCAGCTCGAACGCGTTCAGATTGCCGCCGAATCCGGCTTCGGCATCGGCAACCATGGGCGCGAGCCAGTACGTTTCATTCTTTCCTTCGGCGTGAGCAATCTGATCGGCGCGCAGCAGCGCCTGGTTGATGCGCCGGACAAGATTCGGAACGCTGTCGGCAGGGTAGAGGCTCTGGTCGGGATAGGTTTGGGCGGCGTCGTTTGCATCGGCCGCAACTTGCCAGCCGCTCACGTAGATGGCAGGCAGTCCCGCCCTCACCTGTTGCACGGCCTGATTGCCCGTCACCGCGCCTAACGCCTGCACGTACGACTGCTCGTGCAGCAGAGTCCAGAGGCGCTCTGCGCCCAGGCGAGCCAGCGAGTGCTCGACGTGCACGGATCCGCGCAGCCGCTCGACGTCATCGTGAGTGTAAGGGCGCGTGACGCCTTCCCACCGCGGATCGAACTTCCACTCCATCCCAAGTTTCGACTGGCCTTTCGCTCCGTTTCCGTTCGCGCCGTGCCCGTTTCCGTTCGTCGCCATGTTCGTCCCTCTCAAACCTCTCAAATTTGCTTCGCCTGATATTCGCCGTGTGGAAATTGGTCGAAACTCGTAAAAACACGTCTCCCGAAGCTCCAAAACGAGCCCTCTGGGTCAAAGTACTTGACCTAGTTACTGCCTGGTTTTGTTTTGTATTTTCTTCGCCCTACGCTGCCGGAAGGCCTCGGAGCGTCAAGTCTTCGATCAGGTCGTCCAGCGCCTCGCGGCTTCCACCTGAAAGGGCAGCGAACCCGATCCCGGCGCCCGATTCGCCATTGCCGCCGTTGCAGATGCGGCCCTCCGCCTCGAACGGACGGGGCTCTGTAATGCGCACGCGCACGGAGGCGCCCACAGGAAGACCGGAGCGATGCAGAAACAGCCCGCCGACGCTAAGATTGTTCGTGGGATTCTCGACGCGAATCGTGTCGTTGCCAATTTGCAGCTCTACAGGCTTGTCCAGCAACATACGGGGAAACGTCCTGGTATTCGAACCTTCCATGGGGAACTTCTCCTTGAGCCGTTCGTTCGGCGGAACCGGCATTCGCTGGTGACGCCGGCTGGCCTTCGTTGCGCGACGGCGAATGTGCCGCAGCGCGACGTTGGAGCGATTGTCTGCGCAGAAAGCCAATCAGTCAAGCTGATTAAACTTATCATCTTGATAGAAATAGCTTATCGGACTAAAATCAGTATAAAGGGATTCCTGTATTCCCTTTTCGGCCAACGCTTGGCTGTGTCTTGGATGGAGCATTAGTGCAATTCGATCAAATCGAGACGTTCTTGGCGGTGCTGACCTACGGCGGCTTCCATAAAGCTGCCGAAGCACTGCGCGTCAGCCAGCCAGCGGTGAGCGCGCGGATTCGGGCGCTCGAAGAATCGCTCGGAGTGACACTCTTTGCGCGCGATGGAAACAGCTTGTCGTTGTCTCCCGCGGGGAAGGCGCTGCGCCCGCAGGCCGAGCAACTGCTTCGGCAAGTCGCGCTCGCGCGGCAAGTTGTAAATGAACAAAGGGCGTCGGAAGCGGGCTCGTTGCGGATCGCGGCGGCGCTTTCGATCTGCACGTATTTTTTGCCGGATGTCTTGAAAGACTATCAGGCGGCGAATCCGAAAGTGCTGGTCACGTTGCGTTCGGGGAATTCGATGGAAGTTCTAAAGATGGTGCTTGATGGAGAGGCGGACATCGGAGTCGCCCGCTCGCTTCTGCATCCCGAAGTGGAAACGACTTCGCTGCGAGATGACCCTCTGATTTTAGTCGGGCATCCCGGACACAAGATGGCGCGCAAGCAGCAGGTTCGAATGGAAGAACTGGAGTCGTGGCCGCTGATTTTCTTCGATCGGGGATCGAGCGATTGGACTCTCACACAGGGATTATTCCGGCGGGCGGGGCTTTTGCCGAACGTGGTGATGGAAGTGGAGACGATCGAAGCGGCGAAGAGAATGGTGGAACGCAAGCTTGGATTCAGCTTTCTGCCGCAGATCTCCGTGATAGAGGAATTTCGTCAGCGCAAGCTCATAGGAATTGAAATCGCGAACGCGGAGCCATTGCGCCGCAATCTGGACGTGATTTATCCGCGGCATCGGGCTCTTGGCAAGGACGCGCAGGCGTTCCTTCGCTTGTTGCAAGCAGCCGCCGCAACGGCTGTTCCGGTTATCGGCAGCGTGAAACAGCACCGCCGGAAGAAATCGCAAAGCGATTCTTGAAAGATACGAAGCGCACCGGTTTCGCCGCGTCAAGCGGATCCCATAGCAATCGTTAATACTGCCGATAAATATTTCGAATTAGGGGCGTATCGCTTCTGCCTGTAGAGTTCGGATTTTAGAAATCTGATTTTTGCCGGCGGAGATAGACGGATTTTGACAGAAAGACGCCTGATCCCGCGGATTGCAATTCGCTTTATTCTTCTCGTCATTCTTCTTGGATTGGCCCCGCTGAACCTGCTCGCACAGAATTCCTCCGCTCCAGATTCGCAATCGAAACGCATCGCGGCTCTTGAGCAGCAGGCGGCCGACGCGAAAAGTTCTGCCGACAATGCGTGGATGCTCACCAGCTCAGCGCTGGTCCTGATGATGACGGGTCCCGGCCTCGCACTTTTTTATGGCGGCCTGGTGCGAAAGAAGAACGTTCTTGGAACGATGATGCAGAGCTTCGCGATGATGGCTGCGATCACGGTTCTTTGGGCGATCGTGGGATACAGCCTTGCGTTTGGAGCAGGGAACGGCTTCATAGGCGGATTTCATAACGCATTCCTGCGCGGCGTAGGACTGCAACCGGATGTCGATTACGCCGCAACCATTCCGCTTCAAACTTTTATGGTTTACCAGCTTATGTTTGCCATCATCACTCCTGCGCTAATCACCGGCGCGTTTGCGGAGCGGATGAAATTCAGCGCGATGCTGCTGTTCCTGATTCTTTGGTCGCTATTCGTTTACGATCCGATGGCCCACATGGTGTGGGGGAAGGGCGGGTTGCTGAACGCGTCGCTCGGCGGACGCTTTCCGACTCTGGATTTTGCCGGTGGCACGGTTGTTCACGTGACGTCGGGAGTGTCGGCGCTCGCGTGCGCGCTGTATCTGGGAAAACGGCTGGGATACCCAAGAGTTGCAATGCCGCCGCATAGCGTGGTGCTGAGCTTTATCGGGGCGTGTTTGCTGTGGGTCGGCTGGTTTGGATTCAATGCAGGGAGCGCGCTCGCAGCCGGCGGACTTGCCACGAGCGCGTTCGTCGCGACGCATTTCGGTGCGGCTGCAGCGGCGATCGGCTGGAGCGGCGCAGAATGGCTGCGAAACGGAAAGCCCAGCGCGCTCGGCGCAATTTCCGGAGCGGTGGCAGGTCTTGTGGCAATCACGCCGGCTGCGGGATTCGTCAGCCCGATGTCGGCGCTTATCATCGGCCTGGTTGCGGGAGCGTTTTGTTTCTGGATGGTCACAAAAGTAAAATCGCGATTTGGCTACGACGACTCGCTCGACGCATTCGGAGTGCATGGGGCCGGCGGGACGATTGGAGCGCTGCTTACAGGCATTTTCGCGTCGAGCGTGATCAATCCTATTTTCAAGGACGCGAATGGTAATGTACTTCCATCGGGCTTGCTCGAAGGCAATGCTCATCAGCTGCTAAATCAGTGCGTGGGCATCGCGATTGCTTGGGTGTTGGCGATTGTGGGTACGCTCATCCTGCTTAAGATTGTGGATAAATTCGTCGGGCTGCGGGTGACCGAAGAGCAGGAAACGCAGGGCCTCGATGTTTCGCAACACGGAGAAGAAGGCTATTACTGGGAAACGTCCGCCTAGCGGCGGTGGCCGGGAATTGAAAACAAGATGACAAAAGTTGAAGCGATCATCCAGACGTCGAAACTCGATGCGGTAAAAGACGCGCTGCACGAGATCGGTATCGAGGGCATGACAGTGCTCGAGGTGCGCGGCCACGGCCGGCAGAAGGGCCATACAGAGTTTTACAGAGGCCGCGAGTACACCGTCGATCTGATCCCGAAGATAAAAATTGAAATGGTGCTGGCGGATGACATGGTAGAAAAATCCGTGCAGGCAATCGTGACCGCGGCGCGAACCGGAAAGATTGGCGACGGCAAGATATTCCTCACTCGTGTGGATGACGCGATTCGAATTCGCAACGATGAGCGGGGCGAGAGCGCCCTGTAACGGGCGCGAATTCTGCGCCGATCGAGCCCGCCGATATATCCTCGCAATGGAAGCGCTTCCACCTGTGCAATTGTCTGTAGAAGTATCTGTGCAAGTATCTGTAGAGCGATGGATGCACCGCAATGGCGACGAACACCACTCTTGCCACTGAGCTTCGCGAGCTTTACTCGAACGAGTCCGCGCGCCTGAAGGAAAATTTCGCGGCCATCCACGAAGGCAGCTCATTTTTGACCGGCAGAACGGAGCTCGTTGATTCCGTTGCGCGAAGGGCGTGGGGCGAAATTATTTCGTCCGATCCTGAAGGACCCAAAGATTTCACTCTCATCGCGCTTGGGGGCTATGGAAGAAAATGGCTCTTCCCCTATTCCGATATTGACCTCCTGTTTCTTCACGCTGGGGACAAAACGGAAGCGAAGATCAAAGAACCCATCCGACGATTTTCGCAGGAGCTTTGGGATCTTCGCCTCAAGCTGAGTCCCGCCAGCCGGACGCTTGGCGAGTGCGATCGCGTCGATCCGGAGAATCTGGAATTTGCCATCTCGCTTCTCGATTGTCGATACCTGGCCGGCGATCGACAGCTTTTTGCGCGCCTTCACGACGGCGTGATACCGAAGCTCGTCGCGCGCGAGTCACACGTGTTTCTCACGCGGCTTGCCGAACTTGCGCGCAGCCGGCACGCAAAATTTGGCGGGACACTGTTTCATCTCGAACCGAATGTGAAGGACGGCCCTGGCGGCCTGCGTGACTACAATGTTGCGTATTGGCTGGCGCTGATTTCGGTGATGGCGAAACAGCGCGTTTGGCCAGATCAACGAACGTTCTTAGCATCGTCACAGCGGAAAAAGCTGGAGGCTGCGCTCGCATTTCTGATGTCCGTCCGCTGCTTTCTTCATTTTCGCCACTCGCGCGACGATAGCGTGCTTGCCTGGGACGCACAGTCCGAGGCAGCCGCAGCGCGAATCGGCCTTGCGAACGGGGCTGAGCTCACTGCTTCCGACTGGATGCGAATCTATTTCGGTCACGCGCGAACGGTGCATCGCGTGTGCACGCAGCTGCTCTCCGAGATTCCGGCGGAGCGCCCTTCGCTTTACCGGCAATTTCAGACAATGCGTTCGCGGCTTTCGAATGCGGAGTTTTCCGTCGTGGACGATATGGTCTTTCTGCGACAGCCGGAAAACCTCACGGACCCGCAACTAATTCTTCGCGTATTTCGCTTTCTTGCGAGACACGGCCTTTCACTCAGCTCTGTTACGGAGCCGCAGATCGAGCAAGCATTGCCATCGCTCGTTGCCGATCCGCCCGAGGGAAGCGAACTCTGGCACGTGCTGCAGGAGATTCTTCTCGGCCCGCTCGCGGCGGACGCACTGCGCGCGATGCATTCGCTTCGTGTGCTGACAATTCTGCTGCCCGAATTCGAAGGCATCGATTCGCTGGTGGTGCGAGATTACTCGCACCGCTTTACCGTCGACGAGCATACGTTCGTGGCGATCGAGAATCTTCATGCGCTGCGGCAATCGCAATCGAAATGGGATCAGCGTTATGCCGAGCTTCTCGAAGAGCTCGAACAGCCCGACCTGCTGTATCTCGCGATTCTCTTGCATGACACGGGAAAGGGCGCGAAGACGAACGATCACGTGAAGGCCAGCCTGGAATTGGCTGAGGCCGCGCTCGATCGGCTCGATCTCGACGCGCTGGATCGCGAATCCGTGATTTTTCTTATCGGCAGACACCTGGAGATGAGCGCAGCGCTGCGACGCGATATTTTCGACCCCGAGACGGTGCGCACGTTCGCGGCCAAGGTGGAAACTCCCGAACGGCTGAAGATGCTGTGCCTTCTTACGTATGCCGACATCAAAGCGGTAAATCCGGAAGCTCTTTCGCCCTGGAAGGCGGAAAACATCTGGCAGCTCTATATTGCGACCGCCAACCATCTGAATCGCAGCCTGGATCAGAGATTTCACGTCGACGCTCACGACGAAGTGCTTGAGCACTTGCGCACCCTTGCCCCGGCGACCGGAAAGCACGTGGAAACTTTTCTCGAGGGATTGCCGCGCCGCTATTTGCTGACGCACGCGGCTGGAGACGTGTTCGCTCACGCGGACATGGCCGCTAATCTCGGCAAGGATCCCTTGCAGGTGGATTTGCGCCGCGGCCGCCATTGGTACGAATTGATTCTGGTGACGCCGGACCGCCCGTTTCTTTTTGCCACGATGGCCGGCACCTTGGCGGCTTGGGGAATGAACATTGTGAAAGCGTCGGCGTTTTCGAATCAGGCGGGGATTGTGGTGGATACATTTTATTTCACCGACACGTTTCGCACGCTGGAGTTGAATCTATCGGAGTGGGAGCGATTCAAGGTGAGTATTCACGACGCGCTGCTGGGGAAGCTCGATCTCGAGCGGATGTTGCGCGATCGCCTGCGAGCCAAACAAAATCGCGCGCCGAAGGTGAAAGTAGAGACGCAGATTCATTTTGATGACACGTGTTCGGCGCACAGCACACTGGTTGAGGTGATTGCGCAAGACCAGCCCGGCTTGCTCTATCGCATCAGCTCGCAGTTCGCGCGTGAGAAATGCAATATCGAAATTGCGCTGATTGATACGGAAGGGCAGACCGCGATTGACGTTTTCTATCTTACGTCGGGCGGAACGAAGCTGAGCGGTGAACAGCAGGGCAGGCTGCGGGCGACTCTGCTTGCTGAGCTTGCTTCTTGATTCTTGGCGGTTTCGTCTACCTGGCCGACTGGGTGCGTTCCTCTGATTTCTTGACGTGTGCCTCGAGGAAGCTCGTCGCCAGGCTCCACGCTTCCTTTGCCGCGACAGGATTATAAGAGGGCCGCGCGTCGCAGAAAAATCCATGATCGGCGTCGGAGATTTCGACGTTGATGTAGGGTTTGCCTGCGGCTTTTACTGCATCGATCACGGAGCGGATTTGGTCTTGCGGGATGTGCTTGTCGAGTCCGCCCCAGAAGAAAAGCATCGGGCCGTGAAGCTTTGCCGCGAGCGGAAGCAGAGCAGGAGCGATGCTGCCGCCATAAAACGAAACTGCAGCGCGCAGAGAAACGGTGGCATTGGCGAGGAACGACACGCGTCCTCCCAGGCAAAATCCAATGCTGCCGATGCGGTCGGGCGTGACATGGCCGGAATCGCGCAGCCATTCATATGAGGTGCGGACATCGTCGGCGAGTCCTTGCTCCGTGAGAACTTTCATGTGCTGCATCGCGGACGGAAAATCGTCGTAACGGACTTCGAAGCCGGGCGCGGCCGAGCGATGAAAAAGTTCCGGGGCGACGGCGACGTAACCTTCTCGAGCGATGCGCTGAGCGACATCTCGAACATGCGCGTTCACGCCGAAGGCTTCCTGGAAGACGAGCATTCCGGGAAACGAGCCTTTTTCTTCCGGACGCGCCACAAATGCTTGCATTGAACTACCGTCGGCGACCGCCAACGTATGTTTTTCCGTCGTTACATTTGGCATTGTTATTCCTTTCGAGCGTGTTCGCTGATCATCATTCTCGCTGGTTCTAGTTTAGGATAAATCAGTTAAACTGACGCTGTTTAGAATTATTGCTGCTTGGAATTATTTGGAGGAACACTCATGAGCCTGTACGAGTATGTGACTTTGGGGCGCTCGGGTCTGCGGGTGAGCCCGCTTTGCCTGGGTGCAATGACGTTTGGCACCGAATGGGGATTCGGTGTTGATGAGAACGCTTCGCGGTCGATCTTCGATCGTTACATCGAGCTCGGCGGCAATTTCGTCGATACGGCCGACGCTTACACGGCGTCGAAGAGCGAGGAGCTGACGGGAAAATTTATCGGGGACCGCCACCTGCGCGAACGCGTGGTGCTCGCTACAAAATTCACATTCAACACCGACCCGGGGAATCCGAACGCCGGTGGAAACGGTCGCAAAAATATCTATCGCGCGCTGGAAGGTTCGCTGCGGCGGCTAAAAACCGATTATATCGATCTCTACTGGCTGCACGCTTGGGACACAGTCACTCCAGTCGAGGAGGTAATCTCGACGATGAATGATCTGGTGCGTGCGGGCAGAATTCGGCATTACGGATTTTCGGACACGCCCGCGTGGTATGTGGCGCGCGCGCAAACGCTCGCTCAAAAAGACGCGACAGAACCGCTCATCGCGCTGCAACTGGAATATTCGCTGGTCGAGCGCACGATCGAGCGTGAGCATGTGCCGGCAGCGCAGGAACTCGGTATCGCGATTTGTCCTTGGAGCCCGCTCGCGGGAGGTTTCTTGAGCGGCAAATACAAACGTGAGAAGAGCGGTCATCAAGGAGAAGGGCAGGGACGGCTTACCACGCCGGGCGGGAGTCCCTTCAATCGATTCTCTGAGCGCAACTGGCGCGTGCTCAATGCGCTGCTGGAAGTTGCGAAGCAGCTCAATAAGCCGCCGGCGCAGGTGGCGTTGAACTGGGTTGCGACGCAGCCGGGGATCACCTCGACGATTGTGGGCGCGACGAAGGTGACGCAGCTGGATGACAATTTGGCTTCGATCGATTTTGCGATTCCCACTGATATGCGAAAGCGGCTCGACGAAGCGAGTGCGCTGGAACCGGCTCAGCCTTACATTTTCTTCGGGGGCGAAATTCAGTCGCGCGTCGCGGGCGGCGTGCCGGTGCGTCCGTGGATGCCGGCGCGTGTTTACAGTGCGCCCGTGAAAGTCGCGGCGAAGGTAAGCGGGAAGGAGCAATAGCTTCGGCGTCGATATGAAGCCAGCGGGCATGCGCTGATGGCGCTCGAGATTCCATCGCGATTCAATATCGCGGAGTGGTTTATCGATCGCCCGGCGGAGGCGCATCCGGAACGAATCGCGATTCTTGGCGAGCCGGCGGTGGTTCGCTACGGAGAGCTTCGCGATCTGGCGAATCGCGCGGGGAACGCGCTGTTGGCCAGCGGGTGCGCTCGCGGCGATCGCGTACTGGTCGTGCTGCGAGATTCGGCGGAATTTGTCGCTGCGTTCTTTGGAGCCGCGAAGATTGGCGCAATTCCGGTTCCGGTTAACTCCTTCGCTCGGACGGCCGACTACTCGTTCTATCTTTTGGATTCGGGCGCTTCGATCGCCATTGTTGACGAAACTGCACTGAGTGAATTTCTTCCCGCTGCTGAAGGGAAGAATGTGCAGGTTGTTGTTGTCGCCGGCGCAAACCCAGGAGCGAGCGGCGAGCTTGCATGGGCGGAGTGGATCGCGTCGGCTTCCCCTGAGCTTTCAACATGCACGGCTGCGGCGTGCGATCCTGCTTTTCTTCTATATACCTCCGGGAGCGGCGGACGGCCAAAAGCCGCAGTACATCAGCATAAGGACATGCTGGTTGCGACGCGCAGCTATGCGGAGGGCGTGCTGGGTATTCGCGCCGATGACCGATTCCTTTCAGTTTCGAAGCTGTTTTTCGCCTACGGCCTTGGCAATGGGATGTACTTTCCTCTGTGTGTGGGCGCGAGCACGATTCTGAATCCGGAGAGGACGCGGATCGATCGAGTCGTCGAGCTCGTCGCGCGGCACCGGCCTACGATTTTCTTTGGCGTTCCGACGTTCTACGCGGCGCTGCTGCAGGAATTCAATCGCGGGCTCGCTGTCGACTTGTCGTCGGTGCGACTCGCAGTTTCTGCTGGCGAGCCTTTGCCTGCGGAAGTCTTCAACCAGTTTCGCGAGCGCTTCGGCATTGAGATTCTCGATGGCATTGGTTCCACGGAGATGCTGCACATTTTTATTTCGAATCGACCGGGAACCGCGAGACCCGGCGCGTGCGGCACGCCCGTTCCGAATTACGAGGTTCGAATCGCCGACGATTCCGGCCAGCCGTGCGGGGCGGAAGAGATCGGGAATCTGTTCGTGAAGGGCGAGAGTGCGTTCGCCGAGTACTGGCAAAAGCCGGACTATACGGCGAGGGTGAAGGCGGATGGCTGGGTCGCGACTGGGGACAAATTCTTTTGTGATGCAGAGGGCTACTACCATTACAGCGGACGCAGCGACGACATGATGAAGGTGTCGGGGATGTGGGTCTCTCCGATCGAAGTCGAGAATGCGCTTCTCGGTGACGAGCGCATCGCCGAGGCAGCCGTCGTCGGCGTCGCAGACGGCGCGGGACTCGTCAAGCCGGTCGCTTATGTTGTGCTGACAGCAGGGATACAGCCGCATCCAGAAATAGCGAAAGCTATTGAAGAGGCAGTGCGCGCAAGGCTCGTGCATTACAAATGCCCGCGCGAATTCCATTTTGTCGAAGCGCTTCCTAAGACAGTCACCGGAAAAATTCAGCGGTATCTGTTACGCGATCGGCGGGATAAAGAATAGCCAGGGCTCAATTGCGAAGGTCGCACAACGTGCTATCGAGCGCGGCGAATCGTCTCGTCGGGATATGTGATGCGCGACGCGCGAATGAGTGCAAACGGGGTGATTTTGTGAGCCTGCGCGCGTGTGGCGGTGACAATGTGTTTCACGGGAATTTTCCGCACCACAAGCGCGTCAGCGACGAGTGACCGATGGCAACGCCACGGGACCGCTTCGGCGCACATCAGCGCGCTTGGTTTCGTTTTCGCGAGCTTAATGGCGCGTTCGAGCGCGGCTCCAAATTCCGGCGTCTGCATGTAGTCCGCGAATCCACGAAATCCCGAATTGCGCCAGCCGAGGTTGATCGAATCTTTCCTGGGGTGTCGCAGGCCGCCGAGTTTCTTGATGTGCGTGTATCCGATTCCTTCGGCGCGCAATGATTCGGCAAGTGACTCGCGATTAAATTGGGGATTATGCCGCGAGCGCGGAATCGTGCGGATGTCGATCACACGTTTGACGCCATGCGCTTTCAAAAGTTCAATGAAGTCCTCGATCGGCCGCGTGGAATGTCCGATCGTGAATAGTTCGAATTTCTTCGCGCTGTAACGTGCCGGCGTACCCACAAGTTCATCATATCTCCGACTCAGGCCAAGACGTCGTTTTGTTCTTTAGCAATCGGCGCGGGATAAGGATAATGGAAGCCGCGGCTCGGGCAGGTGGGTTCCATGCTCGCGCGCAGAGAATCGAAAGAAGGCCGGACAACACACGGATAAGACAACGGATGGATAAGATAGAAGCGCTCTTCTGGGATAACGGCGGCGTGATTCTTACAAACGGCTGGGACCGCGGCGCGCGAAAAAGAGCCGCCGAAAAGTTTCATCTTGACTGGGAGGATTTCTCCGACCGGCACGAGCTGATGCTGAACGCCTTTGAGACCGGGCAAGCGACTCTCGATCAGTACCTGCAGCGCACGGTGTTTTACCGGCCGAGGGATTTCAAGCCCGAAGACTTTAAGGCCTTTATGTTCGAGCAGTCGCAGCCATTTCCGGAGGCAATTGAGTTTGTTGGCAAGATTGCGGCTTCGCGCAAATACATTATGGCAGCGCTCAATAACGAGTCGCGGGAAATTAACGAATACCGCATCACCCGGTTCAAGCTGAAGGATTATTTCGAAGTATTTTTCAGTTCGTGCTATCTCGGCGTTCGCAAGCCGGACATCGCAATATACCGGCGCGTTATGGACATCACCCAACGCAATCCTTTGGCGTGCGTGATGATCGATGACCGCGAACTCAACCTCGAATGCGCCCGCGAATTGGGCTTACAGACGATTCAAGTGAAGAATCTCGGACAACTCGAAGAAGACCTTGCGCGGCTCGGCGTCACGGCCGACAAAAATTAGCCAGGAGGAAGAGCGATGGAACTCGGAATGGTTGGTTTAGGAAAGATGGGCGGATTCATGACGGAGCGGCTCGTTCGCGGCGGGCACCGCGTGATCGGTTTCGATCGCGATCCTGCGGTGGTTCAGAAGCTGGCTGAAAAGGGCGCGGGCAGCGCGAACTCGCTCGATAACATCATCTCGCAGCTAAAGCCGCCTCGCGCTATCTGGCTCATGGTGCCGGCCGGTGATCCCGTGGATCAAACGATTGCTGCGCTCGTGCCACATCTTTCCGCCGGCGACACGATTATTGACGGCGGCAATTCGTACTACAAAGATTCCATGCGCCGGGCGGCCGCACTCGCGCCAAAGAAGATAAATTTCGTGGATTGCGGCACGAGTGGCGGCGTCTGGGGCATCACGGAAGGCTACAGCATGATGGTCGGAGGCGATGCGGACGTGGTGAAGCGTCTGTCGCCGATTTTTGAGACGCTCGCGCCCGGTCCCGATAAAGGCTGGGGCCGCGTGGGGCCCGCCGGCTCCGGACACTTCGTAAAGATGGTTCACAACGGAATCGAGTACGGAATTATGCAGGCATACGCGGAGGGCCTGGACCTGCTGAGGCATAAAAAGGAATTTTCGCTCGATCTACTGCAGGTGGGCAAGATCTGGCAGTTCGGCAGCGTGATTCGGTCATGGCTACTCGATCTCACGGTGGACGCGCTTTCGAAGAATCCCACGCTCAGCGGAATTGAGGCGTACGTCACCGATTCGGGCGAAGGCCGCTGGACCGTGATCGAAGGCGTGGATCTGGGCGTTCCGATGCCGGTGATTTCCGGCGCGCTCGACACGCGTTTCCGGTCGCAAGACCCCGAGCCGTTCGCCAATAAGCTGCTCGCGATGATGCGCCACGAGTTTGGCGGACATGCCGTGAAAACCGCAGGCACCAAATAGGGCTCAATGTTCTTCGAATGCCGCATCTTTCCGGACATTGCAGCGCTCAGCCAAGCGGCGCTCGAGGAGATTCTGCGTATCCTGAATGACGCGTTAGCGAAACGGGGCCGGTTTTCGATTGCTCTGGCAGGCGGGCATACGCCGGCAAAGCTCTACGCGCTCTGGGCTGAAAAATACAAGACGCAAACGCCGTGGGATCGCGTGCATCTATTTTTCGGCGACGAGCGGTTCGTCCCCGAGCACGACCTTCTCAGCAATTACCGCATGGCGCGGGAAACGCTGATCGCGCACGTGCCGATTCCGAAGGAAAACGTGCATCCGATGCCGACGAATTTCCCTTCGCCGGAAAACGCGGCGGAAGCCTATGAGGTAGAGCTGCGCAAATTCTTCGGTGAGGGTGCCGCACCGGCGTTCGATGTTCAACTGCTTGGTCTCGGAGTGGAGGGACACACGGCTTCTTTATTCCCGGGTTCGCCGGCTCTCGATGAGCAGCAGCGCTGGGTTGTGGCGGTCACGGCGCCTGCGGAGCCGCCGCAGAGGCTGACTCTGACTCCCATTGTCTTGAATCAGGGACTCAACACATTTTTCCTGGTTGCTGGAGAAGACAAACGCGAAATTCTGGCGGCTCTTCGAAGCGAGCCCCAAAATGTGCAAAGTAAATATCCGGCAGGCAGGATTCGCCCTGCTCGGGGCGTCGTCTGGTATCTCGATCAAGCCGCAGCGGGATGAGGGTCACCGTTTTCCGCAAAAACAGCTCGGAAAGCTGCGCAGAAAACGGAATTAAGGGGCTTGATCTCGCCCCTACTCCTGAATTGCGCTGTGCGCTGTAGTTTGAGCTCTGTCGATCGGTCCGATTTTTGAAAAGCTGTACTCGCTTGCCCATCCGTACAGTTTCGCCTGTCGTTCCGTACCATTGACCCCGCTAAATTCGTCTTCTACGATGAATTTGGACTGCAAAACGATTCGGAATGTGGGATCTCGCCCCGTGTTTCGTATCAACTCCACGGGGAGCATTTCAGGATGTCACTACTCGATCTACCACGAGATATCAGAAGTCGGCGCAACCGACGCGGACCGCGTATGAATTCGCGCGTACCGATTACGGTGGAATGGAACGGGCGAAGCGGAACGTTCCATTTTGAAACAGGCTTTACGCGTGTCGTCAGCTCCTATGGCTGTCTGTTAGTGAGTTCAAAGGAACTCGACTTGCAGCAAAGGATTCGCGTTACCAATCTGGCTACGCGGAAAAGATCGGAAGCAGCGGTGGTTTGGAAAGGAATACAGCGGCCGGACGGTTGGGAGCTGGGGGTGGAGTTCATTTCGGCCGATCTAGAGTTCTGGGGTGTTGAGCTTTGAAGATTGAAAATTTGAAAATAGCGCCCGGAAAGCCAGGAATGACGCAGTTGAAAACTGCCGCGCCGCCTTCCAAGCCTGACCCGTTACCTGCCAAGCCGAATCAGTCAGCGATCACGCGGGCACACGGCGCCGTGGGAGTGCGGCAGGCTGTTGCGGGCGAAGAACGACGGCGCAGTCAGCGCGTGCTTCTGCGGGTACGCGTGAACATCCATGTGGCACTGAGGGGCAAGCATTCCACATTTGAAGTCACCACACTGAGCATCAACGACCATGGAGCGCTCATTGCGATGCCGCGCAGCCTGGCGGTCGATACTCAGCTCGTTCTCGAACACGGGCTCACGAAAAGACAGGTAGCATGCAAAGTGGTGCGTGTGCCTCGAGAGATGCCCGAAGGATTTCACACGCCGCTGGAGTTCGATGCGACGGAGGCAAACTTCTGGGGAATTGCATTTCCGCCAGCGGATTGGCGCCCGCCGGACGACGTCCAGTGACTGCGTTGTCTTGACCGCAGAGTGTAACTAGGAAGAGAACGGCAGTTTCGTCAGATCGAGGTTCCCGCCTGAAAGAATAATTCCCACCTTCTGGCCTTCGGCGCCTAACTTTCGAAAAAGAGCGGGACCCGCGGCCACAGCTCCCGAAGGCTCGACCACTAATTTCATCCGTTCCCAGAGCAGAAGCATCGCCGAAATAATCTCCTGTTCCGAGAGCGGGCAGATCTGGTCCACGCGCTCGCGAAGAACGGAAAACGTGAGCGGAGAAAGAACCGCGCGCAGGCCGTCGGCGATCGTTTCGCTTGGCGAACCGGCTTCGATTCGTCCTGACGCGAGCGAGCGATAGGCGTCATCTGCATTGCTTGGTTCACCCGCCGCGACACGAATTTCAGGACGGATACTCTTCGCGGCAATGGCGGTGCCGCTCAGCAGTCCTCCCCCGCTGACGGGTGTACAAATCACATTGAGGTCGGGCACTTCCTCGAGCAGCTCGAGTGCGGCTGTTCCTTGTCCGGCCATCACACGCACGTCGTTGTAGGGATGGACGAGATGCGCGCCGGTTTCATTCATCACGCGGGCGGCCGTCGCCTCTCGTGACTCAAGCGTGGGCTCGCATTCGGTAATGCGGCCGCCGTAGCCCTCCACGGCTCGTTTTTTTGTGGCGGGCGCATTCGAGGGCATGATGATGAACGCTGGAATTCCGCGCCAGCGCGCTGCCAGCGATAGAGCCGCCGCATGATTGCCCGATGAGGGCGCCACCACTCCGTTGCGGGCTTCTTCGTCGCTCAGCGAAAAAACTGCGTTTGTGGCTCCGCGTATTTTGAACGAGCCGGTTTTTTGAAGATTTTCACACTTGAAATAGAGCCGTGCGCCGGCGATTTCGTCGAGCGATGTGGACGTCAGCACCGGCGTCCGATGGATTCGAGGCGAAATCCGGCGGTGCGCTGCGCGGATAGCTTCGAGATCCGGCGCGAGTATTTGTGTTTGTGTCACCATGGTACGGGCATGTGCATTATGGCACATCTCATTCACTGCCGAACGCGACACATAGCTTCAATTCGCGAATTTCTACGGCGAAAACATTAAAATCCTTGACTCGGTTGTAACGCAGTGCGATTCTCGGCAAACGCCTTCCGGAATTATTTCCTCTGACATTTTTATTTGCCAACGCCCAGGAGGCACTATGTCCAGCAACGAACGCCGCATCGCATCCCGCAAGAGTTTCTCAATTCCAATCCGAATTCGCGCGCTGGCGAGCGAAGCCGTGTCTGTAACAACTGGCACGACGGTATCGCGAAACGCCATCACAGGCAGTCATGCCACAACAAATCCGATCAGCGGTAGTACCGGAACAGCGAAACCTGTTCCTGTGGTCGACATGCAGGACGGCGAAACTGTGAATCTGTCCGAGCGCGGAATCTATTTCAAAACAGCACAAAAAGTGACGATTGGACAGGCGATGGAACTGTATTTCACGCTGCCTCGCGAATTGACGGGCCGAAGCCCTGAGTCGGTGCGATGCAGCGCGCGAGTAGTGCACGTTGAGCAGCAATCGGACGAGCGCGGCTGGACGGGGGTGGGCGCGTTCGTGGAGCGTTTCGAACCGCTACAGCGATTGCGCAACTGGGACAACTAATTTTCTGGGCGCGTTCTTACTTGGTCGCGTGGCCGCTTGCCGAAAACGTGATTTTCGCCGCCGCGATATTTGCGAAGCGATCTGACACTTGCACCGCGATGGTGTGCTCGCCTGGAGCGAGGCCGCCGAGTTGAATCTGGTAATTTTCCTTCGGCGAATCTGAGAGAAGTCCTGTCGGAAACACGACCAGCCAATCGCCCGCATCCACGCTGTACTGCGCATGTTCGATCGCCGCAGATGAACTGACCGCCTGGAACGAGACCGTTGCAGTGGGCGAGTTCGATTGCGCGTGGAGATTTTCAATGCGCGGAGGAGTGTTTCCAATTTCGAAGCGGTCAGCTTCGCGCTCGGTCGAGAGCGCCTGATCCGGCGGGTTTGAAGGCGAATCCGAACCTACGATTTTTAAGTAGTAAGCGCCGTCGGGCATCGTCCCGGTATCCCAGGAATAAAATCGCTGCGTGATTTTGTCCTTCAGCAAGCGCCAATTCTGCTCGCCTTCGCCGCGGTAATAGATTGCAAAAATCAGGTCGTCGTCGTTCTCATCGTGCGCGCTCCACACGATGCTTTGATAGCCCTTATCCTGAAAGCCCTGCGGAGGGACATCGATCTTCGGTTGCACTGCAGGCGCGGAGGGAAAGTTTACGCCGGCGCGCTGCGGCATTTTCACCTGAGCGGGAAGCGGACTGCCCGTTCCATTTAGTTGCTGCGCAAAACCCTGAACGCGGACGCCGGGCTCCTGAATTGCGACGTCGTCAATTTCGGGCGCAATATTCTTCGGCTGATACGCGAGACTTACCCAGGAAACGTTCGGCGCGCCGCCGTGGTCCGTATCGAGGAACACCGCTTTCCACTGAAGGAAGCGCGCTGGGGGGCAGTTGATTGTCTCGCCGGAGGCGTTTTTGTAAGGACCCGACCAAGTGCTCCAGTTTTTCTCGGGGCTCGAAGTGTTTCCCGAGCGAACATAGAACGCGACTTTGCCGGCCGTCGCACCGTTGTCGCCCCACCAGGTGAGCCGGCCCCAATGTGAAAAGATCTTGGCATCGAATGTGTCGGACTCGAAGCTTCCGTCCGATTCAAATCCAGGACCCATGGTAAAAATTTTTCCGGGATTTGCTGTCGCGACAAAAACCTTGCCGTCTGCCCCTGCGATAAGGCTCGTCACTTGTGCGGAAGCCGTCTTGGCGACGGTCGAGTAAATATTGTGGCCTTCCAACTCGACGATCGCGCCCTTGTTACCTGTGCCCAGTAAAATTTTTCCCGCCGGCGAGAGCGCCATCGAAAAAGAGAGCTCGTCACGTGAGTTGAAAAGCGACTCGGGCGAGCCGTCGGGGGCGATTCTTACGACTTCGGAGCCTCCGGAGGTGGATGGAAAAAACGAGAACGGCGGGGTTGTTTGGGCTTGCGTTTGAATTTGAGCGATCGAGATGCCGGACTGTTGCGGAGTGGCGATTTGTTGCGGCTGCGAAGGAGCCGGCAAAATGACGGCCGGGACACTGGGGTTTGCAGGGCGATTCTTTTCGCCGATCGCGCTCGCATAGAGATTTCCACGTTCGTCGGTTAGGAGTGCTGTGACTTCTTTCTTGCCGGTCTCGTAGAGAACAAATGACGCGCCTGCACCAGGCAAAGATTCGCCATTCTTGCGCGCGATTTCGATTCTCAAGATCAGGCCATTGGGATCGGTGCCGACGAGCAGATTGCCCTTGGAGTCGAACGCCAGGGACCGCGCGTGCCGCTCATCGCTCTGATAAAAAAGTTTTCCTTTGCCGTCCGGTCCCACGACAAAGATTTGACCGGAATCGCCAGTGGCGACGAACAGCGAGCCGTTGGAATCGATAGCGAGCGCCCAGATATATTTTGTTTTTGGCTCAAAAAAGACGCTCTTCTGGCCGTCGGGCGTCACTTTATACACTTTGCCATCCGGCGAGGTTCCGATGTACAGATTGTCGTGCGAGTCAAAAACGATGGCCTGTGCCGCCAGCTCAGGGGATTCGAAGACGGTGGTCGGCTTTGCTGAATCGCCGAAACGGAGCACCTTCGCATCGGAGCCGCCCGCAGCGTACAGTCGGCCTTTGGAATCGAGACGAAGCGTCCAGAGATAGGCAAGATTCGGATCGGAGAATGGACTGAAGCGTGGCGCCGGCATCAGCTTTCCGTCGCTGCGAATCGCCACGCCCTTCGCCGTGCCTTTCTCGAATTCGCTGGATTCAGATTGACGCCAGGTGCGCGTGTGCTCGGCTCGAGCCCGAATTGCGGCAACCGAGTTCAGTCCGGCAGCCAGCACGCACACCAGAATCGTTCGCCTTATCATCAAAACAACATCTCCTTTTGCCCCGGAGATCACTTGACCGTGATCGTTAGCGTACGCTCACCGGCAATTACCTGATGCATTTCAACAGACCACTCGCCGGCTTTCGATTGACCGAGCAATCGCGCGCCGCCAAAACTCTGGCGCTGGTCAAGCACGTTGATAGCGGAAGAAGGCGCGTTGGGCATTTCCTTGTCTTCGACGAGAAGCGTGGGCGTGGGCTGGAACAACGTCGCGTAGAGCCGGTCATTCTGGCGTTCGCGATTGATCAGATTAATCAATGCCTCGAGACCGGGAAGTTGCGTCTGCGTATTGCCCGCAAGCATCAGCACGTTACGATTCAGGGTCTCCGCATCGCTCACCACGAGCTGCAGAGTACCAAGCGCCGATTGCTGCGGAATCGTCACCGGAATTTCCTGAATGAACGGCGCTCCGCGGTATGGCCGCAGCTGTACTTTTACGGCGACGGTTTCGCCGGGTCGTACCTCGCTCTTTTCGATCCAGGCGTTGTCGATCGTCGCGACACGGCGCTCCGGCATCGTTGTGACGCGAATTTGAATGCGCGACAAATGAGGAAGCTCGTAAGGGTTCGAATAGACGCGCGCGAATGCCCCCTGCACAGAAGTGGCGACGAAGAAGCCGGTTGGAACGGGCGCGTCCGTGGGAGCGAAAAGGTTTTCGAGCCGCACCGGCGAGTGTCCCTTGATTTCGATCGAGCCGTCGAGCGCCAGTGTCGACCCCTCGCTGTAGGCGGTACTGGAGACGATTCCGTTGTAGGTCGAGAGCGCAACGAGCAGCGGCGTCAATTGCGGGCTTTCGATGACTTCGAAGTGAAAGCTTTTCTCGCCCGAGGGCGTGGCGAGCTGTACGTCCACCGGGATCATGGGGGGCTCTGGTCCGAGCTTGCCCATTACGGCGGTGAGCCGATCCTGCGTCAGCGTGCCGATCGTTCCGCCGGTGGACATGATTTTCGTGGACGCCATCGAAGACGCAAGCGTGAGAATCACATGTCCGCGCGTCAGCGGCATGGCCACCGCGCCGAATCCGAAAATCGGATGTCCGCAGGCGAGAATCCGGTCGGCTTCAACCATCGTCACCGTGCATCCGGGAGCTATCGAAAGATCTCCGCGAACCAGCTCCATGCCAACCATATCGCCAGGCTTGAGCTTGGCATCATCCGGAGATGGAGCGGCCGTGCCGCCTGCCATCACCGTCATGCCCCAGGCAGAGAGTTGCTTCCCGAATTGCGCAATTGTTTCAGGATAGAGGCCAGTTGAAACCAGCGGCGTTTCAATCGGCACGAGGAACTGACCTGCGCCTGCGCTCGCCTGGTGAGCGTAATTTTCGGGTAGCGGGATCCGAGCATCGGCGGTTGAGGCCGGATTTGCGGGCGTTGCGCCTGGCATCGGGCTCGCGGGAGTGGCCGCGGCTTTTTCGACGTCGAGCATATTCTCGATCGGAGTTACGCCGCCGATGGCTTCCTTCGTGAACGTGCCGAGCTTGAGCGACAGCGCTCCAGCGAGCTTTCCATCGAAGTACACCGGGCTGCCGCTCATCCCGGCGACAACGCCAGTGCGCTCCACTTTTTCGCCAAGCAGTTTCACCAGGATAACGTCTTGTTTCGGTCCGAGAGCGTTGCGAAGCGTGCCGAGAACCACCAGATCCATTTTTTCGATCTGGTCGCCCTCGAAAATCGTGTAAGCCACGCCTTTCATGCCCGGCTGAATCTGGCTCAGCGGCATGATTTCGGGAGAATCTCCTGCATATAGGGGAAAGGAACAGACAAATAGGACAGCGAGGACCGCGATCCACAACTTGCGAAAACTCATGGGCATGGAACCTTCATGATACGCGGAGGCAAATCCAGAAGCAAACAACGAGGGAACCTCTGTGCCGCTTCTCAGACTGTTCGCTGAGACGCTTATTGCGTAAGTACCAGATTTGTTGCGATTAGAAATTACGTAAATCTTCATTCTGCGGGAGTTAACTGAATTTCTGAATTGCGCAATGTTGCGATTAGACATTTGCACGGGAGGGACAGGTAGTCGGCGGAGGCTCCCGCTCGGCGCCAGCGACCGTTCCTTGCCGCTTATCGTATGCAATTTCATGGCCCAATGACGACGGTAGCAAGATGCGAAATGGTGTGCAAACGGTTGTTCACATCTCGATTCCCGCTGGCCATCGGAACTGTCTCCGAGAGGTCCACAACGATATACCTCCGAGGCACAAATGAGGACGCCCATCGCAACCAAGTGAAGCTGAGATCCTTCGGCCGCAAAAAGGCGGGGCCTCAGGATGGCGAACTCTACGCGTGCGTTTGTGGCGTTGCTACGAGATGGGTGCCTGAGAGCCGCGTGCTAGAATCGCGCGGTGAGTAAGAAAACGATTTCGCCTGGCGGACACGTTACCGGCGTTGTCGAGCTGCCGGGCGACAAATCCATTTCACATCGATATGCGATTCTGGCGGCACTCGCGGAAGGGCGTAGCGAGATATTCAATTACGCCACGGCTGCCGATTGCCGAAGCACCCTTGAATGCTTGCGCAGGCTAGGCGTGGAAATTGATGCGACTCGGGAACGGGTTCGAATCACCGGCACCGGTCTCGATGGGCTGAAGGCGTCGAAGCGGCCGCTCGATGCGGAAAATTCCGGCAGCACGATGCGAATGATTGCCGGCGTGCTGGCTGGCCAGAAATTTACCTCGACGATCACAGGCGACGGTTCGTTGCGGAAACGGCCGATGCGGCGTGTGGCTGAGCCACTAAGGCTGATGGGCGCCGAGATTCGCGGGCGAGACGGAGACTTGGCTCCGCTTGAAATTCGCGGCGGAAATTTGCACGCGGTTGATTACACACTGCCGGTACCAAGCGCGCAGGTGAAATCCGCGATTCTGTTCGCAGGCTTGTATGCCGATGGCGTGACTGCTGTGCGCGAATCGGTTCGCACGCGCGACCACACCGAACTTGGGCTGCGCGAGTTTGGAGCGACGATCGAGAGCGCGAAAGATTCCATTCGGATTCACCCTCGGCCAAAACTTACGGCTCGGCAGCTCACGGTTCCGGGCGATCTCTCGGGTGCGGTGTTCCTCGCGTGTGCAGCGCTGATCCTCCCCGATTCGTCGCTCATGCTACACAACGTCGGGTTGAATCCCACGCGAGCGAGAGTTCTCGATTTTCTAATTTCGATCGGAGCGCAAATCAATCTTGCGTCCGTCCAATTGCGTGATGGCGAGCTTGTGGGAGATCTTTCGGTGAGATACTCACCGCTTTCGGGCGAGAGCATTGCCGGAGCGCAAGTGGCGGAGATGATTGATGAACTGCCGATGCTTGCCGCGCTCGGCCCCTACACAGAGAAAGGAATTGAAATTCACGAAGCATCGGAATTGCGCGTGAAAGAGAGCGACCGAATCGCTACGCTCGCCGCAGGGTTACGTCAGATGGGCGCGGACGTGGAAGAATTCCCGGATGGACTGCGAGTGGCGGGCCGTTCGGCTGGAAAATTGCGCGGAGCGAAAGTGGATCCGCAAGGCGATCACCGCATCGCCATGGCGCTATCGGTAGCGGCACTTGGGGCGGGAGGTGACACCGTAATACGCGACGCGGAATGTGTGGGCGTTTCGTTCCCGGAGTTTTTCGCCACGCTGGAAAGATTGCGGGGTGTCGAGGGGCGCGTGGGAAAAAGTTGACACGGAGAGCGCTGAGAACACCGAGGACGCTGGGAGAGGAGATCGATTGCGAAAGACGGAGGCGGCTCAAGACGATTTGTGCAAATAGATTGTGCCGTAGCTCGTTGTCAGAGTAATTCGTGGACCGTGTGAGCCAACCGTTCCGTTGAGCCGTCCGGTGTCGCTCTCATTCACAAGGTTGAGCGAGGCATCTTCGAAGTCGCTCTGCACTTCTCCGGAGCGCGACGCAGCGGCGATCTGAAAGCTGGAGTTTGCGGGAAGCGAGAGGTCGATTTCACCCGAATCGTTTACGATATTGATTTCCTCGTGCGGCGGATCGGAGTAGCGAGCTCGAATATCGCCGTGCGAGTTCGAAATGTCGAGCCTGCCGGCAACGTTTTCGACGTCTATGTCATGGTTGTGCGTCGCGATCTTTGCAAATCCTGCTACGTCGGAAATTTCGATGTCGCCGGAATCGAGTTCCAACTGGCCGGTGAGATGCAACAGCGTGAGATCGGTTCGCTGCGATGCGTAGTGAGTGGTATTTTTGACGTTGCGAACGCGAATCGGGCCGAAGAAATCGCCTTCGATTAAGGCATCGCCGGCAACGTCGGAAATGTCAATCTGGCTGCCTTTGCCGCTGATGCGCAAGTTGCCAGGAACATCGGAGACCCGCAGATCCCCTTTTTGGAGCTGGACGTTCACATCGGAACCCGCGTCGTGAATCGCGATGTCTCCGTTTTGCGTTGAAGCGCTGATCGCACCGCCGATTCCGGAGATGCTGATATCGCCGCGAGCGCTCGTGGCGATGAGCGTGACCCTTTTCGGCAGCTCCACATCCAGATCCACAGATACATTGCCGCCGGCCTGCTCTTGATTTACGGGGTGAACGATATATCCGGCGTCGGAATGTTCGATGACCACTCGAACGCCCTTCATTCGCTCGCGCGCCGAGGATTCACTAGGCGCGGAGCCTGATTTATTCACTGCTACCCGAATTTCGTTGACGTCGCCGGCATGAATCGTGAGGTCGCCATGGCCGGTTTGGACGGTTACCTGCGCTCCGGCAGGGATTGATTGGGAGGGGAGCACTTCACTGTCCGAGTGCCGATGCGAGAAAAGACCGATGCCGTCGGCTTCGAGTTGCGGATGCTTCAGGTGAATGAAGTCCACGACCCAAATCCAGCCAAGAACGACAACCAGCAGCACAAGCAGCGCCGCTTCGCCGCCGGACAGCACGGGGGGCCGAGCACGTCCCGCGCGTTGCGCCGAAACGTGATCAATTAACTTCGCCACGCCCCAAACGATCAGCAGTACGGGCCAGTAGCGCGCGATCAGATGGCCGATGCCAAGGTCCGGATCGAAGCGATGCAGAAGGAAGAGAGCGCCAAGGAGAATCAGAAGCAAGCCGGCAAAAATCGAGCTTCGCTGCGGCTGCTGTGGCAATTCGCCGTTGCTCACGCGCTCCTCACGAACCGATGTGCCCTTCGCGAGAGGCCATGGCTTGCGCCACAAGAACGATGCCGGCCACGATCAGCAGGATCGGCCAGAGCTCGCCGATGCTGTAGCGCGTGTACTGGCGGACGAGAAAAAGTACGCCTACGGTGATGAGCATCACAGGTCCCATCAATCCGCGGATCCGGCAGTGGGCGCAGGTGCAGCGTGTTCTGAGGTCGTCCGGCATCAATTTGCTCCTAAGCGTTCCGTCTCGTGCGGTCCCAGATGAGCCAAGCGCCCAGCGCGATCAGGCCGATCGGCCACGCCTTCTCGAACCAATCGGTCTGCAGCAAGCCGAAATTCGAGAGAAGGAAAAGCACTCCGATGAGAATCAAGAGAAATGCGCCGATGGGCCGCGCACCTTTTGCCTCGACAAGCGGCTCTGACTCCGCCTGTCCGGCGCGCCGAGCTTTGGCCACGCGGTAGGCGTCGATTGGCATGTAGCAATAGAAACAACCAAGAGCAATGCTCAGGAACGCGATGTATCCGCTGGACATGTCGCTGCTGACTCCGGCGATGAGGCCGCCGAAGATGAGCACCTGGATCAGCGCCTTGACGTATTCGCCGTTGTAGACCGCGCCCAGACCGGGAATAAAGCCGAGCGTCGCAGCGAGAGCCGGATTTGTGTCCGAGCGCGCCGCTGCCGCTGCGTCGGCATTTGCGGGGCTCAGCGGACCTGCGAGCAGATTTGAGAGACAGTCCTCGCAGTAGAGCGCGCCGCGAACTTCGCGCGTGCATTCCGGGCAAAGCGCTTTGCCGCAATTGCGGCAATAGCCGGTGGCTTCGCGGTCGGTGTGCACGGCGCAGGTCATTGAGGGCTCCTGATAAGCGTTGCGATGGAGGAAGCGGGAAAACTTGATGGCATTAACACTGCAAACATGCTGCCGCCATGCACCTGACCGCGGTCCCGTGGCGGATTTTTATCCGACTTTTGTTGTGGCGTCGGCGAGGCCGGTTGCGACTGCGGCTCTGGACGAGGCGCCGACGCGGGCGAAGGTTCGGGACCGGGTTGCAAGCGCGATTGAATTTCGTAAACCACGCGGAGCTCGTTCACAAATTTTACGCTGCGCGCATACGTGAGATGCACCTGACGATTCGCCGAACGGTAAAGGCTGGCGGGATTCAAGTCGGCGCGTTTGAATTTTGCGGGCGTTATGCCGGTGGTGTGAATCACGATCGCGAAAGAAGCAGCCACAGTGACGATGCCCATTGCGAATCGCGGCTGCCAAAGAATCGGCACCCAGGAAAACCACTTCTTCCAACCTTGTTTTTGAGCACGCGGGCCGATGGTCGCGTCAAGAATATTTCGGATGAGCTGCTGCGGCTCTTCGATTTCCGCGAGCTGATGCATCCGGGAAACGAGTCCTCCGACGCGGGCAATTAATTGCGCGCAATTCGCACAACCAGCGGCATGCACCGCAAACGCGGAGGCATCAGTTGGCGCAAGTTTGCCGTCGAGATATTCGCTCAGACGCTCTTCCGAAATTTTGCAGTTCCAATCCATTTCAATTGCTCCAAATAAGTTCAGCGGTTGAAGCTGCGACCTACAAACCGGATCGTCGAACTCATGCTGGCCGCACGCCCATCTCTTCCAGAATTCGCGCCAGCTCGATGCGTCCCCGGTTGATTCTCGATTTTACGGTGCCTTCGGGGACTTCGAGTACCGCCTGAATCTCGTTGTATTCCAGCCCCTGCAAATCTCGCAAGATCACCGCCTCGCGCAATTCGGGCGAAAGACGAGCGAGTCCGCGCTGCAATTGTGCGCTCAACTCCGAGGCTTCGGCGAGCCGGTCGGGCGTTCGCGCCTTCGAGTGCTTTTCCTCGAGCGCCGGCATCGCATCGTCGATCGAATCCGTCACGCGATCGTGGCGTGTTCGCCGGTAGTGATCGACCAGCAGGTTGCGCGTCACGCTGGTGAGCCACGTCGGAAACGCTCCATACGCAGGCCGATAACTCGCAAGCGTGCGATAGATGCGCAGAAAAACCTCCTGGCTCAAATCCTGCGCATCGGTTGCATTTCCGGTAAACCGGTAGCATAAGTTGTAAACGCGCCTCGTGTGCCGTTGCACGAGTTCCTCCCAGGCCGGCCCTTCGCCCCGGAGACATTGCTGTACCAGTTGAGCGTCGGGCTCCAATCTTCCTCAGCCTCGCGCGTTGGATCACCTTTCGGGCCTCAATCATGAAACGCAAAATGGGGTCGAAAAGTTCCGCACCATTGTGACGCATCTTAGCCGTCCTGCGCGAAGGAACACAAGCCGCGATCGGATCGAAGAAACTGCGACGAATGCTCGACCTTGACACTTTCCGAAGGTAACTGTTAGCTTTTGCGGCGAATGCCTCCCAAGTGGCGGAACTACCTCACGTTTCTCATCGTGGCCTTTGTTTTCGGTTTTGTCCTCTATGAAGTCGGACATTCCGGCGCGCTTAAAGACTTTGATTGGCGCATGGTAGCCGAGTCGGTTCGTAACGCAAATCTTTCTCTTTTGCTGCTGGCGACCGCGACAATCTACGTCTGCTACGCGATTCGCACGCTGCGCTGGATGCGGTTTTCGCGCACGCTCGGCCCGACGCATTTTTGGAATGTTTATAAGGCGACGCTGATGGGATTCACGTGTCTTTTTTTGCTGGGGCGTCCAGGCGAGCCGATCCGCCCGGTGCTGATTGCCAAGAAGGATTCTTTGTCGGTGGCGGGGATGTTTGGCGTTTATTTTCTCGAGCGCATTGCGGACATCGCCGCGACGGCAGCCCTGGCCGGCGCTGCGCTGGCTCTCTTCCAAGAACGTGGAGTGGTGAACGAGCGCACCGCGCATCTCTTGATTTTCGCGCGCTCGGTGGGACGGGCGCTGCTGTACGGGCTGGTTGTGGTTATCGCGCTGCTAGTCTACTTCCGATTTCACGGCGCGCGTTTGCTTACAAAGTTTCTGCGAAATCCGAGGTGGCGGACGGGATGGCGCGAGAAGATAGTTGTGCTCATAGAAGGATTCAGCGAGGGGCTGCAGGGAATTCGCACCTGGAATGACCTGTTCTTGTTGACGGTCTACACATCTCTGCATTGGATCCTGGTTGCGTTTGTTTACAAGTGGGTTCTGCATGCGTTTGGCGGTCGATTGGCGAGTCTCGACTTTACAGATGCGCTGCTCGTTTTAGCGTTCTCGATGGTGGGATCGGTGGCGCAATTGCCGGGCGTGGGCGGCGGAGCGCAAGCCAGCACGATTCTTGTGCTGACGTTGATCTTTGGAGTAGAACATGAGCCGGCTGTGGCCGCTTCGATGGTTGTCTGGCTCATTGGATTTGCGACTTGCTGTTTGGCGGGCTTGCCACTGATGCTGAGTGAAGGCTGGTCGATGGGAGATCTGCGGCGGATGGTACGAGAGCAGGAACGCGCAAGCGAAGCGGCGTTGCTGGAAAATGCCGAGCAGCAGGCTGCGCACTCGGAAGAGAGTCCGCGGTGAAATGCCCTTTTTGCGCGCACCTGGACGACAAGGTAGTCGATTCGCGCGAGGCGCGGACCGGCGACCTCATTCGCCGCCGCCGCGAGTGCTTGAAGTGCAGCCGCCGATTCACCACCTACGAGCGCATCGACGAAATTCCTTACATGGTCATCAAGAAGGATGGCCGACGCGAGAAATTCGACCGTCAGAAAATTTTGCAGGGTTTGCTGAAGGCGTGTGAGAAGAGACCGGTGCCGGTCGGCAAGCTCGAGACGATCGTCGATGAGGCGGAAGCGTACGTCAGCGAGGCGCCCGAGCGCGAACGCACCACATCTGAAATCGGCGAGCTGCTGATGAAAAGTTTGAAGAAGCTCGACAAGGTAGCTTACGTTCGCTTCGCGTCGGTGTACCTCGATTTCAAGGACGTGAAGGAATTTATGGACGAGCTGAAGGGATTGTTAAAGGACCGCGCGAAGAAGTGAGTTATGAGAAGGAATGCAGTTTACCCGTGGAAATTTGTCGTGGCGATAGCCGTCGTCTCGATCCTTGGCTGTTCGGGAAAGATCACAAGCGAACAGAAACCGCCGGCGATCATTCTGGAAGCAACATTGACAGAACACGGCATTGGGGGCTTTCGGCATTCTTCGCTCTTTGTGCGCTTGGCAGAAAACGGTAATGTCGAATGGGACGAACTTGAATGGGATCCAGCCCCCAAACGCGTAGACCCAAAAGTCGTGGACGTCTACAAGAATGTCCGGAAAGTCGCGACAATCAGTTCAGACAGGGTTGCCTTCATGAACAGATGGCTAGGTTCGCTGGACTTGCAAGGCATTCAAGAAAAAATGGGACCGTATAACGGGTACATCGATTCGAATTACGAAATTCAGGTACGTATGGCGAAGGCGGTGGCTAGTCCGATGGTGTTTAGCGTAAGCAATCCTTGGTGCGGCGAAGGAGAGACCTGTTTCAACTCGAAGCCTCTGCCGTCGAATCTGTCCCTCATATTATGTGAGATTAGCCGTCTACGTGCCGAAGCAACGCACGAACCTGTGGAGAATTCGTGTCGAGGCGAACGAGAGCGCAGAAGTTAGTTGGAACCCCTAAGCCTGCCAGACGCCTGCTGCGAATTTCTTGATCGTTTTGAAGCCCAGATGCTCGTAGAGCTGCACTGCCGAAGTATTCACCGCCGTAACCGTCAGCGATAGCCACTCGTACTTGCGTCGCATCAGTGCGTGGATCGACGCCTCCATTAGCGCGCGGCCGATGTGATGGCCCTGATACCCGGGTAAGACGCACAACTGCGTCGTATGCCCCACGCGTTCCTTCACCGTCGAAGTAAGAACCATGCCTACCAGGCGATCTCCAGTGGCTGGCCGCACCAGAAACGAAGCTTCCGGCAAGAACTGACCGCATCCCGGCAAGATCACGATGTTGCGAAGGAATTTCATTCCGCCAGCCTCAGACCGGTACTGATCGTTGATGTCTCCATCCACGTGATTGGCGTACGAAAGTTGAATCAGCTTGGCGGCAGACTCGAACGCTCTGTCACTCCATGGCTCCGTGCGAAAAGCGGGCGAGAGAGGTTTTTCGCTCAGTTTGGCATCGGCCAGACGGAGCAGCATGAATTGGCGCGTGTGAAGGCGCATCTCCTTTGAGAGGAATGCCGGATCGACTTCGATACCGAATGGCATCAACTGCGCCTCGATGCGCTCGAGCCGCGGCGTAGCACGAAGCGCCGTCAGCATTTCGGTGAGAATCTCTTTTGGAATCGGTGATTGCGCGTAATCCGAGGAGACAAACAGTCCGCCGATCAGACCTTTGTGCTCCTCGAGAACGTAGAAGCCGTATCCAGCAGGACGTCCGTTGTCGAGAGCGAGGAAACCATTGAGCGAGCGGGAATCGATGAATTTCCGAATCAGATCGATCGAAGGCCGATAGTCCCAGTGCAGTTCGTCGCGCCAGTGGCGAGCTTCCTCGTGAAACAACACGTCGAGGGTTTTCGAATGGACCTGCCGGAGGTCAACAATCTGCATGAAGGCCCGCGCCACTCCCGTGGGTCATTATAGCCGTGACGAGTGAAAGAACCCAAACCGGTGCCCCGGATAGAAACGCGAACAAGCGACGAACGAGGATGCCGTAAGAATTGTGCTAACATGCGCTCGTCGAGGCGCGAAACCGCGCGCTCGCGCTCAACGGATGGCCGTCCTCTCAGAACTACGCTATCCCACAACGCGCCCCGCCAAAGTCGTCTCTGCGCTGCTGGCGATAATCCTGTTTGGGTTTGTGTCGATCGCAACTGTGGCCGGATTTCTCCTTTATCAAATCGTTAAGCCTACACACTCGGCATCTTCCTACGACCTGAACGTAATGATGGGGCGTCCAATCCCGTTTTCTTTCTCCATACCCGGACAACCCGGGCGAGAGGGATGGTTTTTCCCGGGGCTGCGCGGCGCGCCCACGATTGTGGTTTGCCATGGGTATTTGTCGCAGCGCGCCGATGTTCTGACGCTGGTTTCCGCTTTGCAGGATCACCAATTTAATGTGTTTGTCTTCGATTTCTTGGGCCATGGAACGAGTCCGGGTATCACGACGCTCGGTTATCGCGAAACGGTCGAGCTGGAATCAGCGATCCAGGCGCTTTCAACCCGCGACGATGTTAATCCGAAGCGGTTTGGCGTGTGGGGTGTGAACCTGGGAGGTTTTGTTGCGCTCGAAGTGGCCGCTTCCGATCCTAGAGTCGCGGCATTAGTGGCCGATAACGCGTGGGACGACCCGCGCGACATGGTGCAAATTGAGGTAAAGCGCTCGGGCTTAGCCGTGATTCCGTTCGTGGGCCGCTTTTCCGACTGGGGATTCCGCCTGATGAATTATCGCTATCGCTCTCAACAGCCGGTCTCGTTGCACCTGGCCAAAACGCAAGGAATTCCGAAGTTATTTATCCAGTCTGATGACCGGCCCCAGCTTGCCGCCGAAACTCTCCAAATTTTCACTCGCGCGCCGCAGCCGAAGCAGCTCGTGCGCGACCGGCTGAGTTATTCAGAAATGACCGAGGACGATCGTCACGCATACGAGAATCAGATCGTCAGTTTCTTTCTGCAGAATCTGCCGCCCGTTTCGCGGACGAATCCCTAGCGCGCACCCGGTAGCACCGGAACGTATAAAATTCCTTCGTAAGGTTCATCCAGCGCTCCTTGCACACGGCCGGTTTTTCTGATCTCTTCCAGGCCTTGCGGCGTCGTAAGTACAAGCGCTGCTTCCTTATCGGCCGGCGACCATTCTGCGACTTCACGCCCGAGGTAGAAGTTGAGCCCATATTGCCAGGAACGCGTCAGTTGAAATGTGAAGACGCGATCGGGGCGGCGATGATTGCGAAGCAGATCGCCGTGAAACCTTGCCGAGATAAACGGATCGAGCGCGGGCAGGATGCGTGCTCCGGCGACCTCTACGCAAAGCGCAACTAAGAAGAAGGAAAGCAGCAGAGCGCCACGATTGTGCAGAAGGCCGAGCGCCGCAATTACGACACCGCCTATAATGACGATGATGGAGATGTGCGAAATCATTTTCCCGGTAACATCGCGCGCAGCAGCAGGGAGGCGGTTTACCCAGTGAGCCGCCGAAAGCGCCAACGCAATCCACGTGACGCCGATTGCCGCCAGAACCCAGCGCGCAGACGAGTTGAGCGAAGCCGATGATTTCTTTGCCAAGACCCGGCGTTGCAATCCGACCGCAGTTAGCAGCGCGAGTGGCGGGATGGCGGGAAGAATGTAGCCCGGCAATTTCGATTGTGAAAAGCTGAAAAACAAAAGTGGGAAGACAGCCCAGCATCCGAAGAAAAATCCAGGCGAGTCGCTCCAGGATTTCTGCCGCCAGAGTTGCAGCCCTTCTTCCAAGGCTGGCCAAAGGCACGCGGTCCACGGAAGAAGCCCGAGGATAAGAATCGGGACGAAATACCAAAACGGCTGGCGATGCTGAAATATTGGAGTGAGGTAGCGTTCGAAATTGTGCTGAAAAATGAAAATGTGGAGGAAGTCTGGGTTGCGCAGCTCGCAAAGCACGTACCACGGCAGCGCTACCACGCAACATACCGCTATCACAATTGGATGAACTAGTCGAAAGACATCACGCCAACGCAAGGTGGCGAGCGCCCAAATCCCGAGCGCGCCGGCAGCAAGTAGAATGCCCGCTGGGCCTTTTGCGAGGACTGCAAGAGCGAGCGAAGCGCCGAATACAGCGAGTGCAAAGTAATCAGACCGATTGGTGTTCGCCTGTTTGTCGTTTTCAGAATGCAATGCGCCGCGCCGACTTAGCACAACCGCGCTGGACGCCATGGCGACGGTGAGGGCAGCGCTGAACAGCATGTCTGGACCAGCCGCGCGCGCGAAACCAATCGCGGCAATGCTCGTCGAGAAAATAAGAGGAGAGCACACGAAAGGCGGCGCGAACGGCCGAGATTCTGCTGCGTAGAATTTCCAACCGAGCCAGCCAATCGCAATGCCCGCCGCGAGCGCCCCGAAAGCGGAAGGCAGCCGGGCCGCCCATTCGGCGGGCAGGTGAATCACGAATCCCAGCGCGGCTGCCCAGTAGTAAAGCACCGGTTTTTCAAACCACGGCTGGCCGTACAAGCGCGGCGTCACCCAATCACCGCTCGATGCCATCGCCCGGGCAATCCATGCATAGCGCGGCTCGTCAGGACCGACCAGTCCGATCGCGCCCAGATGGCTGAACAGGCAAAGGACCACGGTCAATTCGGCAGCAACATCAGCTACCAGATTGGTGCGCTGCCGGGGCTGCGACTGTCCGCTCATTGTGCGTTCACCGCATTTCGCTCTCGCAAGCTCGCCGAGTCTAACATCGCGGCAAACACTCTTTCATCACACATCGCTGGCATCGGCTCTCCAGCCTCTTGCATAATGTCGCGCGATGCGAGAATGGCTCGAATACGCAGCTGCATGGGCGGGACTCAAAGCCCTTGGCCTGCTTCCGCGCAGCGCCGCTCGTCGAGTGGGTGCCGCCTTTGCGGCGCTCGCATACCGGGTGCGCACGCCTCTGAACCGCGCGGCAATGTTCAATCTTCAACTCGCGTTTCCGGAGATGAGCGAAGCAGGGCGGAAACAGACTGTCCGCGGAATGATCCGCCAGATCGGCTGGATGGCGGGCGAGTTCTCACAGTTTCCGAAATATACCGCCGCGAATATTTCACAGATCGTGACTATTGACGGCGCCAAGAATTTCGAATGCGCCCAGCGCCGCGGCAAAGGCGTCCTATTCCTCACCGGCCACATGAGCGCCTGGGAACTTGCGCCATTCGCGCATGCTCTCTACTGCCACCCGCTTCATTTCCTGGTGCGCCCCGTCGCCAATCCACGAGTGGACGCGCTCATCAATCGCTATCGCTGTCTTTCCGGGAATCGTCCGATCGAAAAAAATCGCTCCGCGCGCGCTATTCTCAAAGTGCTTGGCGAAGGCGGCACGGTGGGCATATTGGCCGACACGAACACATCGCTCGACGAAGGCGTCTTCGTGAATTTCTTTGGCAAGCCAGCATCCACCACGTCGGGCATCGCAAGAATCGCGCTACGCACGGATGCAGCCGTTGTTCCTGTATTCCTAGCATGGGACGCCAGCGAGAAGAAATATCGGTTGCAGTTCGCGCGCGAGCTCGATCTTGTGCGTACCGGCGATGAAGATGCCGACGTGCGTGAGAATACCGCGCGCTTCATGGCTGTGGTTGAAGCCTACGTGCGCGAGCATCCGGACCAGTGGCTCTGGGTTCACAAGCGCTGGAAGACTCGCCCGCCGGGAGAGCCGGCGATATATCCGTTCTAGCCTGTCGAACTTGAGTGGTCGGATCGGCGCACCGAACAATTTTCGCGCAAACAAAAAAGAGGTTCTTATGAATCGCACAGCCAGTGAATTAGCAAAATATCTTGGCGCAAAACTACAAGGCGATGGAACCCTCACGATTGCGGGCGTCGCAGGGCCCGAGAACGCCACGGCCACCGACCTCATATACCTCGACGCCCCCAAATTTGCGCCGCGCATCGAAAAATCGGCGGCCAGGTGCGTACTCGCGCCACCCAACAGCCGCTTCGCAAGCAAAACAGTCCTCGAAGTCGCCGATCCGAAATTTGCGTTTGCGAAAGCTGCGGCATGGCTCTTGCCGCACACATTGTCGAAGTCTGGCATTCACGCGACAGCGATCGTCGCACCCACCGCTAAGATCGAGGAGAATGTTTCCATCGGCCCGTACGCCGTGATCGAAGAAGAATCTGAGATCGGAGCGGGCACCACGATTGGCGCCTTTGGTTTCCTCGGACGAGGTTCGCACATTGGGGCAAACTGTTTTCTCCATCCGCGCGTCACCCTCTACGCCGGCGCGCGGCTCGGCGATCGCGTCGAAGTTCACTCCGGCGCCGTTATCGGTAGCGACGGCTTCGGCTACGTCTTCGGCGAAGGTCGCTACTGGAAATTTCCGCAGGTCGGGCGAGTGGAAATCGCAGACGATGTCGAAATTGGCGCGAACACCACAATTGACCGCGGCTCGCTCGAAAGCACCCAAATCGCCACGGGAGTGAAAATCGATAATCTCGTTCAAGTGGCACACAACGTCCGCATCGGCGAGCACACCGTCATCGCCGCGCAAACGGGAATTTCGGGCAGCAGCGTCATAGGCAAGCACGCCATGATTGGCGGACAGGTTGGCATTGCCGATCACTGCAAGCTCGAGGATGGCGCGATTGCTGGCGCGCAGGCCGGCATCCCGACCGGCAAAACAATCCATCGCGGTCAAACAGTCTGGGGCACTCCGGCGCGACCGCTCGAGAAGTTTAAGGAACAGTACGCCTGGTTCGCGCGTCTGCCGGAATTGGTTGAACGCATCCGCAAGTTGGAAACAGCCGCGTCTGCGAAGGCGCAAGACTCCAAGATCGATCGATGACCGCAAGTCGCACCCCAGCGCCAGTCCCCGGCTTCCTGCTGGCTGTAGGAGGCCAATGTCGCAAAGTGGGCAAATCGGCCTTCGTCGCAGACGTCATCAAAGCGTTCCCAGATCGGAACTGGACAGCCGTCAAAATCACTCCGTACGCCGAATCCGGCTGCCCGGTGAAAGGCCCGTCTTGCAACTGCTCCCCGCAGGAACACCCGTACGCAATCCGCGAAGAAACTGACCGCAGCGGTAACTGGGACAGCTCGCGCTTCCTTCTCGCAGGCGCCCGCCGAGCACTGTGGATCGAGACGAAGCAGAACCGGCTGCAAGACGCGCTCGCAGCGCTCGCATCTGCACTGACAAATGCTGGCCACGCTGTGATAGAAAGCGATGCGCTAGTAAGACTCTGGACGCCATCGCTCTTCGCGATGGTCCTCGACCCGTCGAATCCAGATTTTAAGAGTTCAGCCCGCGAAAATCTTCAGTTGGCCGATGCTTTCGTCTTCCGTTCGCCATTAGACGGCTCGGACCCGCGCTTTCGAGCGCTCGCAGCTATTGCGAAACCGCGATTTTTTCAGCCAATCGGATCCCCTGTGCCGCCGGAGTTGGGGCAATTTTTGTCGGCATCATTACGGAACTGGCGGGCATCATAAGTTTGGACACACACTTGGAAATTCAGTTGACCAACGAGGTAAAGCCGAACATAATCTTGGTGTTACGGAACAATCCATGTTGGGCCATGAGTTGAACGGCTTTTACTGAGCGTTTGCAGTTCACAAAGCGTCCCATAAACTGGCACTGGGGAGCCGGACAAAGCGGATGCGGTTAGTTAGGGCGAGGCGAGCAACAGGCCTCCCGGTACTAACGCCCTCCGCAGGGCAGCAATGCAGGCAGTGGTTGTAGGGGCCTCGCCGTCGTTCTGGGCGATGGAAGGTGAGGCGGCCGGGCTGCACCTGCAATTTCTAAATGGGCCGATAAGGACAGACAATATATCTGAGGGATTGATGACACCGGAAGCAAGACTGCGTATAGAGACCTCCCATAGCGAAGCAGGTCAGGCGACAGCGGTCGTTCAGACTCGAAACCTCGAATCCCTAGTAGAACAGGCGATCTCGCGTAGCCGCGACTGGATGCTTGCCGCTCAGGCTCAAGACGGCTACTGGTGGGGCGAGCTCGAAGCTGACACCACTCTCGAGTCGGATTACATCCTCTACCTGCATGTCCTCGGCCAATTGAAGTCCGAGAAAACCGCCAAGCTTTCGCGATATATCCGCGAGCGGCAGCTTGAGGACGGTGGCTGGTACATTTTCTACGGCGGTCCTTCGGAGCTGAATGCGACCGTTAAGGCATACGTCGCGCTTCGGCTGGCAGGCGATTCAGCGAATGCGCCGCACATGAAGCGCGCGAAGCAAAAAGTACTGGAACTGGGCGGCCTCGAAGCCACGAACTCCTATGTACGATTTTATCTCGCGATGGTCGGCGCCATTAGTTGGGACATGGTGCCTTCGATTCCGCCCGAGATGATGCTTTTGCCGGACTGGTTCCCGTTGAACCTCTACGAAATGTCGTCGTGGACGCGCGGAATCGTTGTGCCTCTGGCGATCGTATACGCGAACAAGCCTGAATGGCCGCTGCCGGCAGACGTCACCGTCACAGATCTATTTAAGGTGCCTGGGCAAAGACCGGCATCGTTTGCCTGGGATAAGAGCGTCTTTACATGGCGCAATGCGTTTCTGGCGCTCGAACGCGGCTTGAAGCTCTACGAACGTTCCTCGTGGAAGCCGTTTCGAAAGATGTGCCTGGCCCGCGCACGAAAATGGATGATAGATCGCCTCGAACGTAGCGAAGGCCTCGGGACGATCTATCCCGCGATGATGAATTCGATTTTCGCTCTTCTCGCGGAGGCGCGCGATAAGGACGATCCGCTGCTTCATCGCGAAATTAAGTTTCTCGAGCGCTATGAAATCGAAGATGAGAGAGATGGCACCATTCACGTTCAGCCCTGCATATCGCCGGTCTGGGACACGGCCATCGCAATGGTTTCGCTGGAGGAAGCGGGGCTCGACCCGTCTCATCCGGCGCTGGTGGCTGCTGAACGCTGGGTGTTGAAGAACCAGATCCTCGGCCCCGGCGATTGGCAGGTAAAAAACAAGAGAGCTGCTTCTGGCGGCTGGGCGTTCGAGTTTCAGAACGATTTCTATCCCGATGTTGACGACACTGCATTCGTCCTCATGGCGCTTGGACGTGTCGCCGATCCCGATTCGGCTCCTCTGCGTGGCGCCATCCGTCGCGGACTTGCCTGGCTCGTCAGCATGCAGAATAGCGATGGCGGCTGGGGCGCGTTTGACCACGAGAACAATCTGCAGTTCCTGAATCACATTCCTTTCGCCGACCACAACGCAATGCTCGATCCTTCGACGGCGGACGTCACGGCCCGCGTGCTCGAATGCCTGGGGCAATTTGGATGGTCTGCAACGCATCCTGTGATTGATCGAGCTCGCGCATTCGTCAAGCACGACCAGACGCCGGACGGTTCCTGGTACGGCCGTTGGGGCGTGAACTATATCTACGGAACGAGTGGCATGTTGCGCGCTTTCGAGACGGTTGGGCTATCGTCCGATCCGGATTCCCAGCGCGCCTCGGATTGGCTGCGCTCGGTGCAGAATCCCGATGGAGGCTTCGGCGAATCCATCCTTTCCTACTACGATCCAGCGCTTAAAGGAAAAGGCAAGAGCACCGCTTCGCAAACAGCGTGGGCGTTAATCGGCTTGCTCGCAACGGTTGGTCCAGATGATCCGGCTTCCGAGCGCGCGGCTACCTGGCTCGCTGAACATCAAAATGAAGACGGATCGTGGGACGAAGCTGAATTTACAGGCACCGGTTTCCCCTGCGTGTTCTACTTGAAATATCATCTCTACCGAAATTCGTTTCCGCTCTATGCGCTCGCGCGTTTCGACAATATGAGTAAAGGCCGGCGCAAATCTTTCGCGTTGCAGATTCCCGCCGAGGAAATAAAGCATCTAATTGCAGACGGGGGTAATGGATGAGAGTTCCTTTCAGTCTCACTGCGAGCATGACCGGATATCTCGCTCGCAAGAGCATCACGGGGGCCCAGAAATTTCCGTTAACCATGATGCTCGAGCCGCTTCACGCCTGCAACCTTACCTGCACCGGTTGCGGCCGCATTCGCGAGTACAAATCGACGATCAACGAGATGCTCACCGTCGAGGAATGCCTGAAAGCTGTGGACGAGTGCGGAGCGCCGATCGTTTCGATTTGCGGCGGTGAGCCGATGATTTACCCCGAGATTGGACGGCTGACCAGCGAAATCTTGGCGCGAAAGAAGCACATCTACCTTTGCACCAACGGCATGTTCATTCGCAAGCATCTTCGGGACTTCACGCCTACCTCGCGCTTCTTCTTCAACGTCCATCTCGACGGGCTCGAGAAGACGCATGATATTTGCGTCGAGCGCGATGGCGTTTTCCGCGAAGCGGTGGAAGGTATCAAGGCTGCCAAGGCGGCAGGCTTTCTCGTCACTTCCAACACCACAATCTACAAAGAAACCGACATCGAAGAGATCGCCGACCTCTTCGCTTATCTGCAGACGCTGGGCGTCGATGGCCACATGCTTTCGCCGGCCTATTCCTATGCCGCGGTGATGACCAAGGAAATCTTCATGTCTCGCGAGGAAATCCGCGAGAAGTTCCGCCAGGCGAGCCAGCTGCTCGAGCGCTACAACATCGTTACTTCTCCGATCTACATGGAATATCTGCGCGGCGAACGAGAGCTGATGTGTACCGCCTGGGGGATGCCTACGTACAACCCCCGCGGTTGGAAGGGCCCGTGTTACTTGATGACGGACGCGCACCACGAGACGTTTAAGGAGCTTATTGAGAAAACTCCTTGGGAGCAGTACGGGCGCGGGCGCGACCCGCGCTGCGAGGATTGCATGGTTCACGTCGGCTTTGAAGCTTCCGCGGTTCTCGGCGGCAACAAGAAGCTTGGCGATACCTGGAAGATGCTCAGCTGGACGGTTTCCGGAAAGATGGGCGGTCTTCTCGGCGAGCCGGCTGAACGTGAGAAAAAGATAAATGGCCATAGAAACGGCAAAGGCCATTCGAATGGCCACGGAAATGGCGCCGGCAATGGAAGCGTTGCGAAGCGCGTAATCCCCGTGGCGCCCGCACAGCAGGGAGACGAAGTTTTCCGCATTTTATGACCACACTTGTTACCGGGGCCACAGGGTTCGTGGGAAGCCACGTCGCCCGGCTGCTCGTTAACCAGGGACATGCAGTCCGTATTTTCTCTCGCCCGACCAACAAGAAGACTAGCAATGCGGACGTCCTCGCGGACCTTCCGGTCGAACGTGCCGAAGGCGATTTGCGCGACGCGGCTTCAATCGAGCGGGCGATGTGCGGCGTACGGCGCGTTTTTCACGTCGCGGCCGATTACCGGCTCTGGTCCGCTCATCCCGAAGAAATCTACGAAAGCAATGTGGAAGGCACTCGAAAGCTGCTTGAAGCGGCTCGCGGTGCCGGAGTTGAGCGGATTGTTTATACGAGCACGGTTGCAACGATCGCGGTTCCACGCGAGAACGGTCTGCCGAACGAAGCGACCCGGTCCGAGCTTGGCGAAATGATCGGTCATTACAAGCGCTCAAAATTCATGGCTGAGCAGGAAGCAATTCGCGCTGCGGCTGCAGGCGTGCCGGTCGTTATCGTCAATCCCACCGCGCCGATTGGGCCGGGTGATTGGAAGCCGACGCCAACGGGAAAGATCATCCTCGATTTTCTGAACGGGAAAATGCCCGCGTATGTGGACACGGGTTTAAACGTAGTCGCCGTCGAGGATGTTGCCGCCGGCCACCTGCTCGCGGCGGAAAAGGGCCGCGTTGGCGAACGCTATATCCTGGGCGCGCGCAACCTGACGCTGAAGCAGATCTTGGACATGCTCTCCATGATCGTCGGGCGTCCTGCCCTGCGCGTGCGTTTGCCGCACGCCATCGCGCTTGCCGCCGGATATGCCGACGAATTTTTCGCGCGCCTCCGCGGACGCGAACCGCAGATTCCAGTCGAAGGCGTGAAAATGTCGCGCCACCGCATGTTCGTCGAGAGCGACAAGGCCGAAAGGGAACTGGGCTACAAGGCAACAGCAGTCGAAGCCGCTCTCGAGCGCGCAGTTCGTTGGTACGAAGAGCACGGCTATGTTCATGGCAAAGCAGCAAGGATACCGGCAGTACGCGCCGCAGCTGCCTAGGTTTGCGGTTTCGCAGCGCGGGGCTTCAGCCCGGCAGATTTGGATTTCGGTGGAGTCAAGGTGAGGATTTTGGTCACATTCGCGCTCGAAAATGAATTCGCTCCCTGGCGGGCGATGCACAGATTCCGCGAGAGCACATGGGGCAAAGCCGATGTCTTTGCTGCTGAAATCGGCGGCGCAGACGTTGCGGTTCTCCTTACCGGTGTGGGCCCCCGGCCAGCGAAGCTCGCGCTCTCGAAAATCGTCTGGGGCGAATCCGGAACGCTCGAGTACTGCATATCTTCGGGACTTGCGGGGGCTCTTCGGCCCGAATACTCCGTCGCGAAGGTGGTGGCGGCTCGCGAGGTAGCTTCCGAGGGTGTCCGAGATGAGAACGGAGAGCCCAAGGTGCTTCCGAGCAGCGCTTCTCTTGTCTCGTTCGCTTCTGACTGCGGCGCAACCGTGGTGAACCGGTTCTACACCGCGGAGCGGGCTATCTGGCGAGCCGATGAGAAAAAGCATCTTGGCAAGACCGCGGACGCGGTCGAAATGGAGACTTTTGAAATCCTGGCTGCCGCTGCGGATTCAGGAGTCCCGGCGGCTTCAGTTCGAGCCATCAGCGACGCATCCGATGAAGCTCTTCCGCTCGACATGAACGAAGTGTTCAGCGACGAAGGTCAACTGAGCATTCCGCGCGTGGTCGGGCAGGTAGCGCTCCATCCGCAAGCGCTTCCCGGTCTCGTGAAACTCGGCCAGCAGAGCAAGAAGGCGGCTGAGTCGCTGGCGCAGTTCCTTGATCGCTATATCGCAAGGATTTCGGCTAGCGCCGAGCCCATCGAACTGAAGGCGGCGGCTCAGTGAAAGTGGCGGTGCGAGAGACAATTTTTGCGATTAGAGCAGTCCAATTTCTAATCGCAAATCCGGAATTAGAATTGAAGGTAAGTGGTTGAGCTAAAAGGACCTAAAAATTTCTAATCGCAAATAAAATGCGATTTTGACGAACTGAAATGAGCCAGACAACCACATCAATCGACGCCGCGTACAGGCCAAGTGGCTCTCGCGGCCACATGCGCGCGGGGGTCTATCGGGGCAAAGGCCGCGTCGTCGTAGAATCCGTCCCAGTCCCCGAAATTGGCGAAGGCGAAGTTTTGTTCCGCGTCGCTGCTTGCGGGATTTGCGGCACCGACATCAAGAAAATCGAGCACGGCTATGTGGCCCCGCCACAGATTCTGGGTCACGAGCTCGCGGGCACTGTAGTGAAGGTCGGCGCGGGCGTGAAGAAGTTCAAAGGCGGCGACCGCGTGATGAGCTTTCATCACGTCCCGTGCGGCGCGTGCTTCTATTGTGAGCGAAAGCTGTTCTCGCAGTGTGCGGGGTACAAGAAGACGGGCCTTACGGCTGGGTTCGATCCCAACGGCGGGGGCTTTGCGGAATATGTACGTGCAATGCCGTGGGTGGTAGAACGCGGGATGATCGCGCTGCCT
>Ga0307472_100000023_pt1 | contig 41779 bp, 35 predicted proteins | sample atmos_gasesAM5C__2_FD_204582 | JGI IMG/M metagenome (GOLD analysis project Ga0307472, IMG submission 204582) | Hardwood forest soil microbial communities from Morgan-Monroe State Forest, Indiana, United States - atmos_gasesAM5C_05 | ecosystem: Environmental > Terrestrial > Soil > Temperate...
CAACTGCTACAGAGAATGGCGGAGAAGGTCCGCCTGGTGACGGAAAACCAATTCCTGCGAGAGCGTGTGGATTCGGAAACGCAGCTCGATGGAATCACTGGAACGTCCGCGAGAATTCAAGATGTGATGCGGATGGTTTCGCGGCTGAAGGATACCCGCACGCCAGTGCTGATCACCGGCGAAAGTGGCACGGGAAAAGAGTTGGTGGCCCGCGCCATGCATTATCGCGGGCCCCTCGCGCAGATGCCCTTTATCGCCGTGGATTGCGGTTCGCTGGTGCCGACGCTAATGGAGAGTGAGCTGTTCGGCCACGAAAAGGGATCGTTTACAGGCGCGCTGAAAGCAAAACCCGGATTGTTTCACGCGGCCAACGGCGGCACGATTTTTCTCGACGAAATTGGTGAATTGCCGCTCGAGATGCAAGCCAAGCTCCTGCGTGTGCTACAGGAAAAAGAAGTCCGTCCAGTTGGGAGCAACGAAAAGAATCCTGTGAATGTCCGTGTGATCGCCGCAACGAACCGTGATCTGGAGGCAGCCTACCGCGCGGGAATATTTCGCAAAGATCTGTACTTCCGGCTGAACGTGGTTACGGTTTATCTTCCTTCTCTGCGTGAGCGGCGTTCGGATATTCCGCAGCTCGTGCACTCTTTTTTGGATCGCTATGCGCCGGGCGAGAACATCCCTATCACTCCTGCCGCAATGAAGAGCTTTCTACAATACGATTGGCCCGGCAACGTGCGCGAGCTTGAGAATTGCATCGCGCGCGCCATCGCGCTGGGGGACCATCGAACAATCGACGTGGGTGATCTGCCGCCTGCCATTCGGACGGTTGGCGATGGTGGGGTTTCTGGTGCTGATGCATCTACCCTTTCCACCACTGCGCTCGCAGATCTCGAGCGAATGACAATCCTCCGAGTTTTCGAACAAGCGGGCGGCGATAAGGTACTTGCAGGCCGGCTACTGGGCATCAGTCGTGCAACGCTCTATCGAAAGCTTAAGCGGTATCAAATTCCATTGCGTTCCACAGCGAAACAACCTGTTGAAATCTTGACGTAAAAACATCTCGAGTCACATTTACCTCGCAGACCCTCGCGCAGCAAGAAATCGTATCATCTAAATTTCTACCTTCGATTTTCGTGACTTGAGACTACGTGTGTCAGTGTGAGACGGGTTCGCTTGACACACTTGGGCAGTACTCGTAAGCCGTGGGCGCTAAAGAGATTACGGCGAACCAGAACCGCATGTGTTTGGCCGCGGACTTGCAATCTTACAGCGGGGCAATTTCATTCCGTATTTAGTCCGGCGCGCGATATAGCTTCAAACACAGGCAGGCAGCTGTAAATATTATGGGAGGTTCGGTGTCACGTGAAGCAGGCGTTGAGACGATTGTAGGAGTACAAAGTTGCGTCGAGAAATTGGCTCAGCTTTTTCCGAGCGCATCGCCTGTGCGATTACCTGTGCGAGTGGTAGCGCTTGGGATCGGACCTAGGGACCTCGAGGAAAACACCGTGATTGAGTTCGGGACCGCCACGGAACTCCTGTTCGCATCGACCTTGCCTCTCGAATTCGAGGACCGAGTGCAAGTTCTAAATTCCGACGGTTCGTTCGACGCGCACGCAACCGTCGTCGCGGTGCGCTATCACGACGGCCGCAAAGCAGTCGCGGCGCGATTTGTAGGTGAAGTCGGAAACTGGATCATCAAACCATGACGCCTAAAATGCCCAGTACAACGCTCACCCCGGCAGATGGAACACAGAATTCAGCGCGTTGGATGGAAGGGAGACTTGCATATCCACTGTACGCAGCACTCGCGAGACAATTCGAATTCGCGACTCCGCCGTATCCCGCAAGTCAACTGCCTCCGGAACAGCCGTCGCGCGAAGTCTTCGACCGAGATTTGGAGTGGCTCGACGGCATCGATGCCAAAGTTCGCGCTTTTCAGATTCGGCAGCTCCCGGCGCAATTACTCAATGCCAGCGAGGAAGCACTTCGGGCGTTCATCCAGCGTCTCTTGAAGCGACCTGCAAAAACAAGCGCCGATCGCGACAAGATCGATTGGCTACTGGTGCAATATTTCGCGCTGTGCGCTCCAGAAGCGCTGTATCGCGAAGAAATCAAGCTTGCTGATGTGGCGCGCGTTCTACAGCCCGTACTGGTGGAAGCTGATGCAACGCCACTTGAATGGTGCGAGCCCCTTGATCAAATTCTGGAGACGCTCGACAACTGTCACAGTCTTCGCGACATACTGGAAAACGGTCTGCTCGAACAAGGCCGCCTGGTGAAGGACTCCGCCGGAGACATGTTCTATGACCCCGCAGCGCTTGTTGCTTTCTGCCGCTTCAATTTTTCTCTGCGGCGCGCGTTCATTCGCATGTTGCACGCGGACTTAAGTGCGGTGAAAACAGCGGTTGACGCGCTCGAAGCGGCCGGGGTGAACAGCGTCGATTGCCGCAGGGCCGGCTTTTCCGCAGCGGAGACCACCGCGAGAATTCGATACTACTCCGAGAACTGGCGGCAGCCTTTTCATAAAGATTATACGGAAAGCTCCGTCAACCGCGCTTTCGAACAACTGCTGGCTCTTCGCGCCGATCTGGAAGAGGCGGTTGCGCGTGTGCACGGAGCCGCCGGCGACGCAGCCGCTTCTGTAACGCCTCCAAAGGTTCTTGCACAGCCGGACGTTGCGACGCCAGAGCAGTTCTCGGAAATTGAGTCAGCAGGCGCGTCTTCGGGTCCATCTTCGCGCTCGCCGTTGGATCTTGCGGGCATCGGTGATCCAGCGCCACTCAGCACACCGCCAACTAAGGACGTGTTGACCGCGCCGAGCAAGCCGGCAAAATCCGCTTTGGAATCCAATGCGGCGCCCACTGGCGCGGCCGAAGTCGAAAAGTGCCTGGAAGCAATCTGGGAGCAGCTTATTGCAGCGCCACCCTCGCGCGGCCGCTCGATGTCCACGGTCGTGTTGCAGGATACCAAGGTCTTGCTTTCTTCATGGGAGGTCGCCGCGTTCGTCGCGCAAGGAGACCAGCAAGCGGAGGATTTGCGGCGAGCAGTCGTCGCGCGCGCGCTGCTCTCTGTGGCAATGGACCAGCGAAAGCGTTCTGGCGAAGAAAGCGCGCTCGTCTCGGCCCTCCTTCATGCGCGCAGTGAAGTTTCCTATTTCCAGGGCCGCGTGGAACAAGCGAAACGCTCGAAGAACACAGAGGCAGCCGTCAACTTGGGAATCAGCACGAAGCGGTTGCTCTCCACGATTGAGGAAGCGGAAAAACTACAGCCTTGAGCAAGGGGGTAGGCGTCTCTTGAGTCAAACAAGCGTCCTGATCGTCTCGGACGACACGGAATTCGCTCGCTCAGTCGCCGCGCGCTGGCAGGCGGAACGTCACGCGCCCGAAGTCACGCTCGTGGCAAGCGATTTGTGGCACGCTTCGAGCGGAAACGGTTATGACCTCGTGATCATCGGTCCGGTTAATCACGGAAAGTCAACCTCCATTCTGTCCTCCCTGGATGCGAATCCTTCGACGGCCTTGGTTTGGGTTGCTGAAAATGAAAAGGAGATCGCCGCCTTGCGCGCGCGACACTCGCATGCGCTGGTGATTCCAAAGCGGGATGGCTGGACGGAAGTCTTGATTCTGCTCTCGGGCGAAGCGCTGCGTCGTGTAGCTGCAGTGAACCGCGCACAGCGAGCGGAACGAGTTGCGCTCGAATCGCAGCGCCACGCCACTCTCGGCCGCTACATGCTCGAGATGCGGCCCGGTGTAAACAACGCGCTCACGTCAGTTATCGGCAATGCCGACTTACTGGTGCTCGAGCCAGGGCAGCTTTCGCCTGAGTGCCGCGAGCAAGTCCGCACGATTCATGCAATGGCATTGCGCCTGAACGAGGTGATGCAGCGATTCTCATCGCTGGCAGCGGAAATGCGTGCTGCTGAGACAGAGTCTCAAGCTGAGACGGGTCTCGTTTCTCACGGCCATGTCACGCGGTTTTGAGGATCAAACCGAAACCCTGTAAGCGCAACAAATGTAAAGACGTTACGTTGTGGTCGCACGATGCGAAACAAGCCAGGACCGTGGCGCTGAAGTTGCAATCGTCTTAACGAGGTTATCTCTGCGGAGGTGCGCACGTGCTGAAGAAAGTGTTGGTGGTGGACGACTCGCAGGCGGAAATCAGTTTGATGCAGTCGTTCCTGCAACAAGGGGGCTTTCATTCGGTGGGAATTTCCGATCCGACGAAAATCGAGGAAACGATCGAGGAGGAGAGGCCGAACGTCATCCTTCTCGACGTGGTGATGCCGCAACGCAATGGTTTTCAGGCGTGTCGCGACCTGAAAAGCGAAGGGCCTTATTCTCAAATCCCCGTGATTCTCGTGACGTCGAAGACGGCGCCGAGCGATCGCTACTGGGGCGAGCAGCAGGGCGCAAACGGTTATGTCGCGAAGCCGTTCACGCCGGAAGAACTGATCAGTGCGGTGAAAAGGTTTGCTTGATGGCCGGTAAGCAGGAAGAGGTGCGGGAAAACGCAGGACTGCCTCTCGAGCTAGGGGGAGAGTTTCTCGAAAGTGAAACGCTTTCCGAGGAACGGCTGCCCGAGCGGCAGTACTGCGTTTTCCGCGCCGGCCGCGAACGTTTCTGTCTTTCGGTACTCGAGGTCGAAGAAGTGGTCGATTGGCCGATCGTGACGCGGATTCCGCTGGCGCCCGCGTTCTTGATGGGAGTTTTCAATCTCCGCGGCACGATAGTGCCGTTGGTGGATATAGCGTTTACAGAAGGACGGCGACCGGGGCTGTTGCCGAAGCATGTGGTTGTCGCAGCGCTCAAGGGCGATGCGCAGCGCGAAGACCTCAGAATCGGCATAGCGTCCGATGAGGTGATCGGGACGTACTCGGCAACAGAGGAAGCGCTGCTGGATCAAGCGCCAACCGACGTGCCGCACTGCCGCGGCATGTTGCGCCACGACGATCGGATCGCGCTGGTTGTCGACTTGCGGCGCTTGACGGACGTATTTCCGGTGCCGGTGATTTAGAGCGCGTGGGGTCGCGCACGTTTTTAGTGCTTGGGAGGAAGTCATGAAAGCTCGTTTGAGTTCCACAGTGTGGCTGCTGGTCTTGTGGGTGAGCGCCGCGGCATTCGGCGTCTTAGGGCTCGCTTATTACGCCGGTATCCATTCGGTGGCGCAATCAGCGGATGCCGCCGGCCTGGCCGGAAACTCGACTGCCCTGCTGGCTGGCGCAGGCGCGCTCGCGGTTCTCGCATCCATCTCTGTGGTCTTGGTGCTGAGCAAACGCGTGCTCAAGCCGGTGGACGAGCTTGCGAAGTTTTCCGAACGGATCGCCGCAGGCGATGTGCGGACCCGCGCGGAGATTGAATCCGGCGACGAATTCGAATTCATCGCGGAGAACTTCAACCGCAGCGCCGCGAAAGTCGCACACGCCATCACCAACCAGCAGGTGCAGGATTCCCTCCAGCGCAGTATCACCGACCTATTGAACACGATCAAAGAAGTTGCTCGTGGCGATCTGACGATTCGCGGCAAAGTCACGAACGACGCGCTCGGCAACGTGGTGGACTCCGTGAACTTCATGCTCGACAACTTCACCAAGGTTCTTGAGCGCGTTCGCAAAGCCGCCATCGACGTCAGCGCAAGCGCCAATCAGATTCTCGATGCCGCCGATGACATGACAGCGGGCGCTACGCAGCAAGACCAGGAAATCACGAACACCTCATCGGCCGTCGAAGAGCTGACGGTTTCGATGAAACAAGTGTCGAACAACGCGGAAGCGAGCGCCGAAGCTGCTCGCCGCGCACTCGACGCTGCCGAGCAGGGTAACCGCGCGGTTCGCGACACGTTGGAAGGCATGCAGCGCATCCGCGCTTCCGTTCAAGCGACCGCCAAGAAGATTAAATCCCTCGGCGATCGCTCACTCGAAATCTCCGAAATTATCAACGTGATTAACGACATCACCGAGCAGACCAACTTGCTCGCTTTGAACGCCGCTATCGAAGCGGCCCGTGCTGGCGATGCAGGTCGTGGCTTCGCGGTCGTCGCCGACGAAGTGCGAAAGCTCGCTGAACACTCCCGAAGTGCGACGAAGGATATCGCAGCGCTCATCAAGGCGATTCAGGCGGAGACCAACGAAGCCGTGGTCGTCATGGAAGAAGGCACGCGCGAAGTGGAAGTCGGAGCCGGACTCGCAGATCAAGCCGGCAAAGCGCTCGAAGCGATTTCGAGTGTCGTCCGGCAGTCGGCCGAACTGGTGCAAGAGATTTCGCTTGCGTCGAAACAGCAGGTGCGCGGCACGGAAGGCGTCGCGAACGCAATGCAGATTATCTCCGGCATTACGCGGCAGACCACGCAGGGCGCGCGGCAAACCGCTTCGACCGTTGGCAACATGGTGAAACTCTCAGAACAGCTGAACGAAGCGCTCGCGCAATTCCGCTCGCAAGCTCAGCCGTCGCGGCAGGCGGAAGCGGCCGAGGAATCACGGCCGGCGCCGGTAGGTGCTCGTTAGATTCGGGCTGGTGTTCACCGCCGGCGCCTCGAAGTGCCGGCCGCTGACGTGTGTCGAACATGAAACAGCATCCAGCCACCACCGCGAAACTCACCGAGCCTGAGCTCGACGAAATCCGTACGCTCATCGAACAACGCTCGGCCATCCTTTTCGACGCGTCGCGCGAACGCTTTTTCTCGACCCGCATCCGCGAGCATCTGGAAGAAAAAAGTCTCACAGACGGGATCGAGCTGTTGAAACTCGTGCGTGGATCGAGCATCGAGTATGAGGCTCTTCTAGAGCGCCTGTTGACCCAGGAGACTTCTTTCTTCCGCTACCCGGCCGTTTACGACGCGCTCGAGAAAAGAATCCTGCCGGAGATTCAGGAACGCAGATTCTGGGAGAGCCCGCGCTCGTTGCGAATCTGGAGCGCCGGTTGCTCGACCGGTGAAGAGCCCTACTCGATTGCTGTTACGGTGAGCGATGCCCTGAAGTTTCCGGAAGCCTGGGAAATTGAAATTTTGGCCACAGACGTGAGCCGTCGCGCATTGCGTCATGCGGAACGCGGAGCTTACTCGCGCCGTAGCTTGGGTGAAGTTTCATTGCATCAGGTGGAAGCATATTTCTCGCCCACCAGGCACGGGTATCAGGTTAAACCTCGCATCCGCCGATTGATCTCGTTCGCGCAGATGAACCTGGTCGATTCTTTCTATGTCGGCAAGCTCGACTGCATCTTTTGCATGAACGTGCTGATGTATTTCTCGGCGGAGCGGCGACTTTCGATCTTGCGGCGATTTTACGATGCGCTCGAACCGGGCGGTTACTTCCTTCTGGGCCATTCCGAGACGCTCTCGAACGTGCCAATGAAATTCGAATCAATCATGTTGGGCGATTGCCTGATCTACCGGAAGCCGACTACCGCGTCGGTGGATCTTCGGCGAACCGCAGCCCTGGTGGAGGGAAGCCTGTGAACGGCCCCAACCAGGAATCGCTTGAACTGTTCTTCCAGGAGGCTTCGGAGAACCTGCAGTATTTACGGGAGTATTCCGGTTTGCTCCAAGAGCCGCAGACGAAACCCGAAGACCTCGAAAAGCTTTACATCGCAGCGCATAGCCTGGCTGGCACATCAGCGAGCTACGGTTACCCGCAATTTTCCGAAGTGGCTGCGAAGGCGGCACACGTCTTTCACTACGCTATGAATGCGACACTTACGGCCGATATGCACGGGCCATTGACGGAATTTATTTCCGACGCAATTTCTGTGCTCGAATTCGATTTGCTACAGATCAGCTCTGGAGGAACTGAGACTGCAGAAGATATCGCCGCGTTCAAGCAGCGTTACGCGTTCGCGTTTCCAGCAGCTCCGGCTCCGGAAACTGTAAACGACATTTCAATGAGCGGATCAGACTCGGACGCGGCACACCGAGACGTTTCTCAAGTGCCAGCATTCGCGGATCGCCTTCCCGAGGACGGCGAAGTACCTGAGGAGGTTCTGGAGTTTTTCATTCCCGAAGCTGAAGAGCATCTGCAAGCAGTAACGGAGTGTCTGCTGACCCTCGAAGCAGCTCCCAACGCGGAAGAGATTCATCGCCTGTTCCGTTCCATGCATACGGTGAAAGGTTCGGCGGCACAGGTTGGTTTGCACCGCCTTTCAGCGGTCGCGCACCGTGTGGAGGATCTCATCGGCCAACTCCGCGACGGTGCTTTGCGGCCGAGCGCAGAAATCGTGGACATCTGTCTCGAATCGGTTGACGTGCTGAAGAAGCTGCTGCACCGCCAATGGTCGAGCGGTGCCGAGATGGCTGCCGCGATAGATCCACTATTGGAGCAAATCTCAGAACTCGTTCCGGAAGCCGCCGAGGAAGGTGTTAGCGAAACAGCTGTCGCAACTAACGAAACTGAAACACGTGCCGAGGAGTCACCAACCAAAACCATCGCGCGAGCGCCCGCCTCGCAAGCGTTGCCGCAAGCCAAGTCCGTCCGTATTTCTCTTGAACGCCTCGATCGAATGATGAACGCCGTCGGTGAACTCGTCATCAATCGCACGAGAATGCTCGGAAGATTGTCCGAGCTCGCGAAGCTGGTGGAAGTTCTCACATTTTCGAAAGGCCGCCTTGCCAGTAAAGTCTCAGAATTTCAAGAGAAGCACGAGTTCGGCCGCTTGCATGTGGGATTGGTCCCAGGCAGCCAGTCTCCACAGATGGATACCTTTGGCGGGAGCTTCAAGTCCAAACCATCGATCATGTCGAACGATCTGCTCGAGTTCAGCGAACTCGAGATGGATCGTTACGACGACGTGAATATCCTTTCGCGATCGCTCACAGAAATCTCCGCAGACGTTACCGAAGTTCTCACGCAGCTTGAAGGTTTCATGGGTCGCGTCGATTCCGATATCGATGAATTCACGAAGCTCGCGCACCACCTGCAAGATGAAATCACGGCGGCGCGCATGGTGCCCATTGGCAATCTCTATACGCGTCTGTCGCGCACTGTGCGGGATGCGGCAAAGGCTTCAGGGAAACCGGTAGAGCTTATCCTCGAGGGTGCGGAGACGGAGCTCGACAACAATATCATTCAACATATCTCCGACCCACTGATTCATCTGGTTCGAAACGCCGTCGCGCATGGTATCGATAGCGCTGAATTGCGCCGTTCGGCTGGCAAACCGGAGAAGGGGCGCATTGCGGTTCGCGCCTACCATCGCGGAAATCACATTTTTGTCGAAGTCGAAGACGATGGCCGCGGAATCGACTACGAGCGCGTACGCCAGGGCGTAATACAAGCAGGTGGGCTCTCAGCCGTGGCAGCAGGTGAGCTTTCGGAGCGGGAACTTCGCGAATATCTTTTCCGGCCCGGTTTTTCCACTGCCTCTTCGATGACCGAATTGGCCGGCCGTGGAGTAGGACTCGACGTGGTGCGCTCCAACGTACATGCGTTGAATGGCGAAATTGAAGTTCGATCGGAAGTAGGACACGGCACGTGCTTCACCGTAAAGGTCCCGTTGACTCTGATCATCTCGCAGGCGCTCTTCGTCCGTTGCGCAGTAGCCACATTTGCGCTCCCGCTTGCATTTGTCGAAGAGATTCGCCGCCTCCGGCCAGAAGAAATCGAAGACGTTGGCGGTAAATTGCTGACGCGCGTTCGTGGCGCGGTTACGGAAGTTGTTCGCTTGGACTTGCAGCTCGCTCTGTCCCCTCTCGAGCCTTTGAACGGTTATTTTCACATGGTCATCGTAAAAGTGGCCGGAAAACATGTCGGCATCGTTGTCGAAGAAGTCCTTGGCAAAGACGAAATCGTCATCAAGAATCTCGGCGATTACCTGCGGCGCGTGAAGCTCTTTCCGGGTACCACGATTGCGCCTGACGGCAGTCTTATTCTCTTGATCGATCTGAATCGCCTGGTCTCGGCGGACACAGCGGAACGGCACGCATTGCCTCCCTCTTCTCCTGCCGCGAGAGTGTTCGCGCCCGGAGCAGAAGCCGTGGCGGCTGGCAGCATTCCCGCGGAGGCGGTTGACGCTGTCGACAACGATCGCGTCGTAGTTGTCGCCGACGATTCTATAAGCGTGCGCAAGTTCGTTGGCCGGATGCTGGAAAAGGCCGGCTATCGCGTGAAGCTTGCATCTGACGGCCTCGAAGCCTCGGAAATTGTCGCCCAGGTGGGATGCCACCTGATCGTCACCGACCTCGAAATGCCGCGAATGAATGGCTATGACTTGCTCGCACATCTGCGGCAGGATCCAGCCACGCGCCGGATTCCGGTGCTTGTCGTCACCTCGCGCGCGGGGGCCAAGCATCGCGAACGCGCACTGAAAGAAGGGGCGGCGGGATTCCTGACGAAGCCGGTGCAGGAAGATCAGTTGATTGCAACGGTGGCGAGCCTGATGGAAGCGCCGGAAGGACGGCAGGCAGTGCTTGCACCGGTGCGGCAGAATTGAAATGACGAAAAGCGCAGAGAAAAAACTTCGAGTGCTCGTTGTGGACGACTCCGCATTCATGTGCAAGGTCCTCAACGAGATCATCAATGCGGATCCGCAGCTCGAAGTGGCGGGTCAGGCGCGCGACGGGCGCGACGCCGTTGCGCTCGCGGAATCGCTGCGCCCCGACGTGATCACCATGGACATCAACATGCCGCACGTGGACGGCCTTCAGGCCACCGAGCTGATCATGTCGCAAAATCCGCGGCCTATCGTGATTGTCAGTTCGGAATCGCGCGAGGGTGCTTCCACTACGCTGCGAGCGCTCGAGCTTGGCGCAATCGACTTTGTTCCCAAGCCGTCGAGCGGCATCGACCTTGACATGAAGAAGGTGGGCGAAGAGCTGACCCGAAAGCTGAAAATGGCGGCGAAGGTCCGCGTAGTTCGCACTGCAACTCGTTCCAAACTTCCGGCGCCTCATCCGCCGGTCCCGGTTTCGTCCAGTTATGCGTCCGCATCGGCGATCGCCGCGCAAAATGGCGGCAAATTCCCCATCGTTGTAATCGCCGCTTCTACGGGGGGACCCGCTGCGGTAACGCGCGTCGTCGCAGGGCTGCCCAAGGATTTCCCGGGAGCCACATTTCTCGTGCTTCACATGCCACCGGCCTTCACGAAGCAGTTCACTCTGCAACTTGCGGAGATCGCATCATTGCCTGTCAAGGAAGCGGAATCGAATGAGGCCACACAGCCCGGGGTGATCTATTTGTGTCCAGGTTCGCATCACCTGAGGCTGTCCTCCACCGGCAAAATCATTTTGGACGCCGGACCGCGAATTGATGGGTATCGGCCTTGTGCCGACGTGGCATTCGAATCGGTTGCCGCTTATGCGCGCGGACTCGCCGTAGGGGTTGTGCTCACCGGTATGAGCAATGACGGCGCGAAAGGTGTAAAAGCCATCAAAGCGGCGGCCGGATACTTAATCGCTCAGGACGAAGCAAGCTCGACGATTTTCGGAATGCCTGCGGAAGCGATCAAGACCGGCGTTGTTAACGAAGTCCTTAGCCTGGATGCAATCAGCGCGGCCATTGAGAAGCGCGTCGCAAAACTAGCCCGGCTGGTTCCGGTGGAAGCGCGATGAGGATCGCTGCTCAAGAAAGGGCGAAATCGCGGCTCGCACGTCATTCTGAGCAGATGATTCTCTTCGCTGTTGCGAATCGGATGTTTGCGATCGCTGCTGCGGCGGTCCAAGAGATTCGCAGCACGGATAGCCTGGCGGGTTCGGCAAACGAAATCGAGCACTCCGAGATTTCGAAGGTGCGCCACATGCTGGAACGGAGCCATCAGACTTACTACGTCGTGAACGCCGGCGCGCATTTCGGTTTGCCTGTCACGCGCCCAACTCTTGTCTTAATTCTGCGCCAGTTGCGCGTAGCAGTGCTGGTGGATCGAATCGAACGGATGGCGGAGATTGTCGCGATTCATTCGCTACCGCGCGCATTTGTGGGCGACGAGCGATGCTGGTATCGGGGCCTGACGTACGTTGACGACCATGTGATTCCCGTGATTCAGCCCGCAGGTTTTTTGACAGCCGACGAATTTCGGCGCCTCGATCTCGTGACGAACGCCACCTCGGTACCGCGCGGCCTGGCGGGAGCTTTCCAGGCATGATCGCTGAGATTCAAAACGCGGGCGCCAACACATACGTTCTACTGCAGCTCGCCAACCGCCGCTTCGCCTTGACGTCGGGAATCGTGTCGGAACTCGCACCTCCCGTCCGGCTGCACACTTTTCCGCACACGTCACCGCTTGTCTCGGGAGTGATCGTGCGGCGCGGTCACATCGTGCCGGTCTATGATGTCGCAAGCATTTTGCTGGGCAGAAGCTCGTCCGTTCACCGTTTTTATCTCATTGCGCGACGCGATTTTCCTGACGGGCCCGAGAGCAGCGCGATTCCAGTCAGCGGCGAGTGCGAACTCACCACAGCCGAGATGCAGGAGGTCAGCGACGACAGCCGACCCTATATTTCCGGGCGTCTGCTCATTGATGGCGAGTCAATCGAAGTGTTGAACTTCGACGCGCTGGTGGCAAAGGATGTCCCACCGGACAAGGGACCTCGTCGCACGGAGGCCCAATCATGAGTTCTCCGTCCGTGGGCGCCCCACGCATTCTCTTGATCGATAGCAACGTCTATTTTTCAAAGCGCGTCAGTGACGCCCTGCAACAGCAGGGTTTCGAAGTGACCGTCAGCACGCAGGCAGCTTACGCCCTCACCATGCTCGAGTGGAATGCACCGAGCGCAATTCTCTGCGCCACGAATCTGCGCGAAATGGGCGCGCTCGAAATGGCCCCGATTTTGCGCGCCGATGCCAAAACCGTGAATATTCCATTAATCGCGATAGGTGGCGGGGACGCCCGAGCATTGCTCGAAGCGTATGGCGCAGGCTGCGATGACTTCGTCGATCGCCGGCGCTCTCCTTCAGACATCGCCGCGCACATACGAAGCTTTCTCGTGAGCCGCCAAGAAGGATTTCAGCCCACTCAGATGCTGTCCACTTCCGATACCGCCCTCAGCGGCAACCTCTCGCATCTCGATCTTCCTGGCGTGATTCAGATGCTCGGACAGGCCCGCCAGACAGGCGCGCTGCACATCAACGCGGGCGAAACCGACGGGATCATCTTTTTTGGGGGTGGGGAAATCGTGCATGCAGAGTGTGGAATGCTCTTCGGCGACGAAGCTGTCACTCAAATCGTCAGAAGCTGTCAGTCTTCGGGCAAAGGCGTTTACAAGTTTGTGTATGGGGCCACCGCCACGCAGCGCACCGTGCTTCGTTCGGCCACCGACCTTCTTCTCGACGCCATGCGCGAATTCGACGAAGGCGAACGGGATGGTGTCGGGCACGACAACGCAGAGCGCGCCAACATAGACCACGATAGCGTTGAGCACGACGGCGTAGAGAAGGAGTCGACATGAGCGAAACCGAAACTCTCACGGCAGCCCGCATTCCGACCGTGTATTTCATCGATGACAGCGCCACCATGCGGGAAGTAATCAAAATTGCTTTTCGCAAGGAAAATATCCACGTGATCACTTGTCCCGACGCGGCATCGGCTCTCGCTCAATTCGAAGGTTCGATTCCCGACGCCGTCATTACCGATGTCATCATGCCGGACAAGGACGGCTACGAAGTCTGCGAGTTCATCAAGCAGCATGAGCAGCTCGCAAAAATTCCCGTGATTCTCATGTCTGGCATTGTCAATCGCACAGTCGCCGAACGCGCCACCGCCGTCAAAGCCGACGAGCTGATTCGCAAGCCTTTTCAGCCGCAGGACTTGATCACGCGCGTCAAGAATCTTCTTCGTCCGAAAACGAGCGCATCGCAAGCCAGCAACACCTGCGATTCTGATCAACACGCGGCGCGAGTGCTAAACAATCTCTTTTCAGCAACTCCCACGCCTTTTGGAGTCGCCGCTCAACCGCCGCGCGTTCAAACGCCCGTCGTCACAGAGGCGCATCGACCGAGCTCCCCGCAGGTGCCCGCGCTTTCGGCGCCTCAGCGGCAGACACCATCTCCGCCCCCAGAAGTGCAGAAACTGCGAAATGAACTCCGCCGCCTCGAGCTCCTTGTTAAGAAGCTCGAAGCCGAGCTCCAGGCGGAACATCAATACTGCGCTGCGCTTGAGGCTCACTTCAAGACTCAGCAGGAGTCAGAGTAACTTTTGGCAATCGTTTCCACCCCGCAAGGCCGCGGGCCCTCCTCCGTTTACTTCTATGCAAATTTTTGGCTGGGCCTTCTTGACCCAACCCCGGCTGCGGCTTACGCTGGACTCACCTCTCAGCGACAGGCGGTTTGCGCAAGCTAGGCGCGCTTTTTCGGAGGTTTTGTGGGGCGCCGCAGTGAGCAGCGAATCGCTTTGCGTGTTCCGATTCTTGTCCGCGGAAAAGACAGCCGCGGTAGTCCCTTCATTGTCAGTGCGCAAACCAACGACATCACCGCCACCGGCGCCTCCTTCAACGGCTTGAAAGGCATTGCTGACGTCGGCTCGAAAATTGAAATTGAATACAAGGGCCGCAAAGCGATGTACCGGATTCAGTGGATCGGTAAAGTCGGCACGCCGCGTTCCGGACAGGCCGGTGTGAAATGCCTCGAGCCTGGCAATTACATCTGGGGCGTTCCGCTTGCGGAATGGGCACACGACACGTTCGATCCCGACCGGGCAGACCCGCAGAAGCCAACCGCCGTCCCTCCAATCGTGGGTCTAATCGCTCCATCAGATCCGCATATTGAGCGCCGCCGCTTTCCGCGCGTCTCCTGCCGAATCGAAGCGACAATCGTCGACGAACTCGGTGCGATGAATCTGCCGGTGAAGGTCACGGATGTTTCTCTCGGTGGCTGCTACGTGGAAATGCTTACTCCACTTCCCGTTAATGCTTCCGTCGGGCTTACCCTTGATACTTCTCAAGGAGCGGTTCATGCACGCGGGACGGTAGTCACAGCGCAATCTGGCATGGGAATGGGCGTCGCATTTACTGCCCTTAGCACAGCAGACTTTGAACGATTGAGAGAGATCGTCCCACCCGCGGCGCAGCCAGCCGAACGAGAACCACCTAAGCCACGACTGCCGGTATCGCCGCCACCCTCGTCCAACGGTGCTCGAGCGACGAAGCGAGCCTTGCAACTAGCACCATCCACGCAGGAGGTGCTCGAATCTATTCTTCGGATTCTTCTGCGCAAGGGAATCGTAAGCGAAGAAGAAATGGCCGAAGAGTTTGAGAAGCTCACGATCGCGAAATCCTGACTCTTCTCGAATGTCCGGCTTTGCAATCTCGCGTCTCAAACGCAGCCTGTTTCCGTTCTCGTCCGCCCATGTGAAACTTTTGCCGAGGGCTTTTAGGTTTCCTGCAGCTAGAATCTAAGTATGCAGAGCTCTCGACTTCTTCCCAGGGTGACCCTTGCCCTGGCCCTGATTTCGCTCGTGACGATTTCGTGGCGGGCATCTGCATCGGACGAAGCCGAATTGGCCTCCCGGAACTTCGTATTCACCTGCATTACGCATGTTCCAGCGATGCCTCCCGGTTCTCGAGAACTGAGGATCTGGCTTCCGCTTCCCTATGAGGACCGCTCGCAAGGTATCTCGAACCTTAAGATCGAAAGCCCCTTCCCCTACAAAATTCAGCGGGATAAAGAATATGGAGATCGCTACGCCTACGTTGTCGTTCAGGCTGACGAAGCTACGAAGCCTTTTGACATCAAGATTTCTTTTCATGCCGAGCGCTTCGAACATCGCGTCTCCCTTGCACCTTTGATCGAACCTCTCGGGCAACCTCTCGTTTCTCCGGATCGCTTCCTGCTTCCCGACCGTCTGGTACCGATCGACGGTGTGATCGGCGACTTGTCCGACCAGCAGACAAAAGACGCAACTCAGCCGATCGACAAAGCTCGGCGCATCTATGACTACGTGATCGCCACGATGCACTACGACCACGACGGCACGGGATGGGGCCGCGGCGATGCCGTGTGGGCTTGCGGCTCAAAGCACGGAAACTGCACCGATTTTCATTCACTCTTTATTGGAATGGCGCGTGCTGCCGGAATTCCCGCTCGTTTCGAGATTGGATTTTCGCTGCCCACAAATGCGAAGGCAGGCGTGATCTCCAGCTACCATTGTTGGGTCCAATTTTTCGTGAACGGCATCGGGTGGATTCCCGTCGACGCTTCGGAAGGATGGAAAAACAAGGACAAGCGCGAGTATTTCTTCGGTGCAACGGACCCGAACCGCATAATGTTCACTATGGGCCGCGACATTCGTCTGAAGCCCGCGCAAAAGGGCGATCCGCTGAACTATTTTGTATATCCCTACGCCGAGCTCGATGGGAAACCGTTCTCCGATCTGAAGAATGAATACACATTTCGCGACGATCCCACGCTCGCCGCGCCTCCATCAAAAACTTCAACCACCGACTGATTATTTATCGAGACACGCAGGAATCCAGTCAGGGCGCGGCATGCCGTGCCCTCTTGACCACCCGCCACAGCACTGCCTATCGCTACCGCCTCGACTCAATTCAGGCCTTTCGCGTGCAAGAACTCTCGCGCCACTTCCGACGCGTCGCGATGCTGCCCGTCAACCGCAAAATTCATTCTTCGCATCTCCTCATCCGAAATCTTCCCGGCCAACTCTGCGATCGCCGCCCGAACTTCCGGACGGCGCGCCACCGTCCCGCTGCGAACGACAGGCACCGCTTCATAGGGCGGAAAATAATGTCTATCGTCCTCGAGGATTACAAGATCGCGCGCGGAAAGAAGACCGTCTGTGGAATTACCCGCCACCAAATCCACCTGCTTTTCGAGCAATGCGCGATAGAGCAATCCCAGATCGAGAATTCGCGGCGCTTCCGCGAAGTGTAGTCCGTACACACGCGCGAGTCCCTCATATCCATCCGGCCGCTCCATGAACTCATATCCGAAACCGGCGCGCCATTCCGCCGTATGAGAGGCGGCATCGGAAATCGTCTTTAGGTTCAGGCGGCGCGCTTCCTCACCGCGAATCACAGTCGCAAAGGTGTTGTTGAAGCCGAGAGAAGGCAGAACGTCGAGCCCGAATCGCCGTTGATACTCGCTCTTCACGCGCCCAAACACTGCCGATGGATCTTTCTCGATTGGATCGTGCAAAATCGCAGTCAGCGCGGTTCCCGTGTATTCGACGTAAGTGTCGATTCGCCCCGCGAGAAGCGCCTGCTGACAGATATAGGAGCCCGCCAGGTAGAATCGCCGCGTCACAGGCCGATGCGTTCGCGCTTCGATGTGTTGAGCCAGAATTTCTCCGAGGAGTGCCTGCTCCGAAAAATTCTTCGAGCCGACAACGATTGTATTGCGCTCGGCGCCGCAGGAAACTAGCGACGTGACAAGGCACAGCAGCAGACATACGAGTGAAGCATGACTCAATCTCATCGCACTGGCCGCAATCGCCGTTCGAGTACTCCCAATACAAAATCAGCCGCTAGCGCCAGCAGCGCAGCAGGAATCGCTCCAGCCAGAATCAACTGATCGTTGACCATTGCGAGCCCACGGAAAATAAATTCACCGAGGCCTCCCGCGCCCACAGCCGCCGCAATCGTCGCAATTCCAATTGTGAGCACGGTAGCAATTCTTATCCCGGCCAGCATCGTCGAAAACGATAGCGGCAACTCCACCTGGAAAAGAATCTGCCGGTCTGTCATCCCCATGCCGCGAGCCGCTTCGCGCACTGCGCGATCCACGCCCAAAATTCCCGCTGAAGTGTTCCGGATAATCGGGAGCAGCGCATAGAGCGTAAGCGCGGCGATCGCTAGCCGGTCCGCGCGCCCCCCTAGCCACGGCACCGGCAGCAGAAAACCGAATAGCGCGAGACTCGGAATCGTTTCCGCAATATTCGCGCCGCCCAGGATTGGCTTCGAAAGCCACGGCTTTCGCGTGACGAGAATCCCAAGTGGGACGCCGATTGCGATCGCAAAAATCATCGTCAGGCCAACGAGCCACACGTGCTCCGCCGTCGCCTGCAGAATTTCGCGGTGGTGCCGTAGGAAAAATTGAATTGGACTCATTTTTCTCCCTTGGCTTCGTCGTACACGCGCAATTGCGCCATATACGCGGCCGCCATCGGGTCGGATGCGTGAACGAAATCGTGCGGCGAATAGATGCGGACAATCTTGCCCGCCTCCATCAATCCGATTCGCGTGCCAAGCACCAGGGCTTCGCCCACATCGTGCGTCACGATGACCACCGTCTTTCCGAGATGCCGCTCGAGTGCCTTGAATTCATTCTGCATCTCTCCGCGCGTCATCGGGTCGAGCGCTCCGAACGGTTCATCCATCAGAAGAATGTGGGGATCGGCCGCGAGGGCCCGTGCCACGCCGATCCGCTGGCGCTGCCCGCCTGAAAGTTGATGCGGATAGCGGTGCTGGAAAGTTCTGCCGTGCAGCCCCACGGTCTCAAGCATCTCCTTCACCCGCTGTTTCACGCGCTCAAGTGGCCACCGTTCGAGTCGGGGAATCAGCGAAATGTTTTGCGACACGGTGTAATGAGGGAAAAGTCCGATATCCTGAATCACGTATCCGATTTTTCGCCGCAACGCGATTGGATCCCAGTCGGTTGTCACCTTGCCTTCCACGAGCACTTCGCCCGAGCTCGGCACGAGCAACCGATTAATCATTTTGAGTGCAGTCGTTTTTCCGGCGCCGCTCCGCCCGAGCAGCACCAGCGTTTCTCCGCGCGCCACCGAGAAGCTCACATCATTTAGCAGTTGGTGGTTGCTCAGCGTGTAATGTACATGGCGAAATTCGATGATGGCTTCGCAGTCAGATTCGCTCGGCGTTCGGGGAGTCATGCGCGGCGTGCGCGAAGAAACTGGCGCGCTCGCCACGAGGCTAACACATCCGGCGCGCCAATCCTCATCATCCTGCAGCAAACCAACGAAAAGGCTTGCTCTGAATTGCGGCCAAAGGTATAAGCGGCGCGAATCTCTCGCTTTCTCAGAAGGTCAGAACTCGATGGCCAAGGATGTAGCGATTAACGCAACCGCCGGCGTTCCGCCAACCGGAGTGTCCAGTTCGCTATGGAATAAAGACCTTGCGCCGATACCGCTCGATCACCGTACGTGGGGCACCTACAACTACGCGGCGCTATGGGTCGCAATGAGCGTCAACATTCCCACTTACCTGATGGCCAGCGCGATGATCGCCGGCGGCATGAATTGGAAACAGGCGATCTTCACCGTATTTCTCGGCAATGTCATCGTCCTGATTCCAATGCTGCTCAACGCGCACGCCGGCGCGGAATACGGCATTCCATTTCCGGTTTTCGCGCGCTCCTCATTCGGAGTGCTCGGCGCAAATATTCCCGCGATGTTTCGAGCTCTCGTCGCGTGCGGCTGGTTCGGGATTCAGACGTGGATCGGTGGCGAAGCGATCAACACGCTGCTAGCGGCCGTAATGCCGGGCTGGAATCACGTCTGGCTCTGCTTCTTCTTGTTCTGGGCATTGAACGCGATCGTAATCCTGCGAGGAATCAGCACGATTCGCTTCTTGCAGGGAATCTCCGCGCCTGCGCTATTGATTCTTGGCCTTGCAATGCTCTGGTGGGCATACTCGAATGCGGGCGGCCTCGGGCCAATGCTTTCCGCGCCGTCGAAGTTCCATACTTTTGGCGAATTCTTTACATTCTTCATTCCTTCGCTCACGGGCGTTGTCGCGTTCTGGGCCACGGTCGCTCTGAACATTCCCGATTTCACTCGTTATGCTAAGGGCCAGCGCGAACAGATGCTCGGTCAAGCGCTTGGACTGCCGACAACCATGACGTTCTATTCATTTATCGGAATCGCCGTCACTTCCGCAACAGTGATCGTCTTTGGCCAGGCCATCTGGGATCCGGTCGTCGTTTTGAGCCGCCTTGGTAATCCGATCGCGGTGGTGATCGCGATGCTGGCCCTGCTTCTCGCCACGCTGAATGTCAACGTAGCTGCGAACGTCGTTTCGCCCGCCAACGATTTTTCAAATCTGTATCCGCGTCGCATCAGTTTCAAAATCGGCGGCATCATTACTTGTTTTGTCGGACTGCTGATGCAGCCCTGGCGCTGGCTCTCCAGCCATGGGACGTACGTGATGGGCTGGCTGGTCGGCTACTCGAGTTTTCTTGGCCCGATCGCCGGCGTGATGATCGCAGATTATTACGTGGTGCGGAAGCGCGTGCTCGATCCTGAGGAGCTGTTCAAGCGCGGAGGCGAATACGAATTCTCTGGCGGGTTCAACTGGCGGGCCGTAGCCGCACTCGCGGCCGGCATCTTCGTCGCGCTCATTGGCCTTGCAGTCCCCGCGCTGCACGGACTATATCAGTACGCGTGGTTCGTCGGTTTTGGCGTGTCTTTCATAGTTTATCTGCTCATCATGCCGCGCCCGCGTGTCTCGCGCTGATCAATTTCGCGGCACTAGGAGCGCGATTCCTTCCGTTCGAGAAACTTTCGAATGTCGCGCAGAACTTTTCCCAGCATCGCCGGCGTTAGCTTACCCGTGAACGTATTTTGCTGGCTCGGATGATACGACGCGAACAAGCGCGGCAGTCCATGAGGCAATTCGTAGCTCACGCCGTGCCGAAAGGGATACGCAGCGAAGCCCCTGATATCTCCGCGATCTTTCAGCAGTCCTAAATAAGTGCGCATCGCGATGCTGCCGAGGGTCAGCAAGGCACGTGGATGCAGTATTTCCAGCTCGCGTTCAAAATACGGGCGGCAATTCGCCTGTTCCGAAGGCAACGGCTTATTCGCCGGCGGAGCGCAGCGAACGGCTGCAGCCATGTAGGCATTATTGAGCACAAGCCCGTCGTTCCGTTCGGTTGATGTTGGCTGGTTCGCGAATCCAGCCCGATAGAGCGCGGCGTACAGAAAATCTCCCGAGCGATCGCCGGTGAATATACGACCAGTCCGATTGCCGCCATGCGCCGCGGGCGCAAGTCCGAGAATCAAGAGCTGGGCGTGCGGATCGCCGAAGCCGGGAATGGGTTTGCCCCAATAGTTCCATTCGCGAAATGCGAACCGCTTCTCGCGCGCCACTTTTTCGCGGTATTCCACCAGCCGTGGACACTTCCGGCATCGGACGATCTCCGCGTTCAATTGATCAAGCTGGGTCACAGGTTTTTCCGTACCAGAAGCTATCACGAAACCACCGCGATGCTCCGGACATCCAACGTTGTGTCGGCGCAAAGGCGCCGCGGGCGGAGCCTTTGAATAAACGGAGCGAAAGACGAAAGATGAAAACCTCGAAAACCTCGCTTTTGCCGCCGATTAGACTTTTCTACCAGCTAGCGTTTTCAATGACTTAACGCGGATTTCTAATCGCGCTACAGTAGATTAGAATTGAGCTGGCGGATGATTTTGTCACGATGGTTTCAGATAGAGCGAAAAGTTTGCGGTTTGCGGTCTTTCCGTTAGGATTAGCACCTCAAGTTCCCCGGAGCCCCTTCCATGGCGAATGCTCGTGAACGAATCGTAGTCATCGAATCCGACGCAGCGACTCGCGACGCACTTCAAGCGGCCATGCAGGGAGCGGGTTACGACGCGACCACATTTGCAACTTTCCAGGAAGGCCTCGACGCTATACATGCGACCGGTGCGGATCTGCTTTTGCTCGATTCGCGAATGCCCGATCTCAGCGCGCGGGAGGCTGTTGCGACGATTCGCGGCTCAGCTGCCACCGAAGCTTTGCGCGTGATTCTTCTTGTCGGGCCGAGCGCCGAAGAACGCGCCGCCGCGATTGACCTCGGTGCGGACGACGCAATTTCGAGGCCTTTGGAATCGAGCGAGCTTCTCGCGCGCGTGCGGGCTCAGTTCCGCGCGCAACGTGCCGAAGCGCAACTTCGCGCGAAGGCGCGAATCGCTGAAGAAGGCCAGCAGATCGCCCACACTGCGTTCGAGGCGCTCGCGGTCACGGAGAAAATGACGAGCGACGCATTCACGCTCGACCGCCGCCTGAAGATCGGGTTCGGGGCCGTCTTCGCTCTCGCCGCGATTATGGGGATCATCTATTTTGGCTTCGCTCGCAGCGCACAAAAAGAAACGCAGCGCGCGAATGCTACCATCGCCAAGCTCGAAGGCGGATTGATGCGCCAGCAGGACCTGATTGCCCAGGCTCGCAAGCTTCGCGGACAGGGCGGAATCGAAGCCGCTACAGTGCCGGTCGGGAAGGAAGAGCTCAAACGCCAAGCGGATGAGTTGAAATCCAAATTGGCCGGTGCCAGCTCGACCGAGCTGGCATCCTTGCAACAACAATTGCAAGCGACGAATGAACGCCTGAAACGGATCGAGAAAGAAGGCTCAGCCGCACAGAATCTAATCCCAATGGACGTTCAGAGCGTTTGCTTGCTGCACGTCTCGGTGGCATTCAGTCAAAAACAGAGCGGGCGGCGGCTCCGCTATGCCGGCCTGAATCCTCAGAGCGAGCCGCTACAGGACAGTGGCGGAAATCCGATCCTCACGCTTGAGGGCCGCGGGCCGGAAGTAAAGCTCGATGTCTTCGGCACGGGCTTCCTCGCTGGTGCGGGCGGACGCGTGCTCACGAACCGTCACGTCGCCGAGCCCTGGTGGAGGAACGATGAGCTTAAAGAGCTAACCGCCCAGGGATTTCAGCCCGAAATTTCTTTGATCCGCGCATATTTTCCCGGTGATCCGAGGGCGTTTCACGCGGAGATTCAACAGATTTCGCAGGATACGGACCTCGCGACCGTGCGCGTCGATGTACAGGACCTGAAGCGCCCCGTGCTCTCCACCGATGCAAGCAAGGCCGCCGCGACGAGCGGCGAGCCGATCGTGCTGATGGGGTACGCCACCGGCCTCGCCGCGATTCTCGCGCGCACCGATGAAGATACGGCGCAACAGATCCTCACGCACGGCAGCGGCGATGTTGGGCAGATTCTGGACGAGCTCGCGCGCCGCAGCTTGATTCGCCCGCTCATCACACAGGGACACATAGGCGATGTGCTGCCCGATAAAATTGTATTCGACGCGCAAACCACTTCGGGCGGTTCGGGGGGCCCGCTCTTCAACCAGCAGGGAAAAGTGATCGGAGTTACATACGCGGTTTTGAAGGGATTCGGCGGCTCGAATTTCGGCATCCCGATTCGTCTTGGGGAGCCGCTGATCGGCCAATAGCCCGCGCGGCATTGGCCTTCAAATTGACTTCATCCACCCGCGCGGCTAGCATAGTTTCAGCGATTTTTCCTCAGGCCGAGCCTGGGGTGTGCATGTCCTTGCGGTTTCGAGAGCTCCAAAGTCCATGGTAACTGGAACACGTTCGAGAAATATTCTGGATCGAATTGTCGAAGCACGCCGCGAATCAGTGGCGCATCGCAAGCGTGTGCTTCCGGAAGTGGCGCTTAAAATCGCGATTGAGAAGAAGATTCCGCCGCCACGGGATTTTTCATCCGCGATCACTCGCGACGGCATCAACATCATCGCCGAACTAAAGAAGTCCTCACCGTCAAAAGGGCTGCTGCGGGAAGAGTACGCCCCGGCTGTCCTCGCTTCGGGATTCGAATCGGCCGGCGGCGCGGCGCTTTCCGTTCTAACCGAGGAAGATTTCTTTCACGGATCGCTGGCGGATCTCAAGGAAGCAAGCCGGGTGACGAAGATTCCGATCCTGCGAAAGGATTTCATCATCGATCCGTGGCAGGTCTGGGAAACGCGCGCCGCCGGCGCCGATTCATTTCTGCTGATTGCTGCGATCCTCAGCGACGCCACTCTCGAAGAATTACTCGAGCTTGGCCGAACGCTAAAGATGGAGCCACTTGTTGAGGTGCATGAGCGAGAAGAGCTTGACCGCGTGATCGTTGCGGGCGCAAAGATAATCGGCGTGAATAATCGAGACCTTCGCGATTTTCACGTTCATATCGAGACGTCACTGGCCCTCATAGAGATGATTCCGGACGACTGCATCGCTGTGAGCGAATCAGGACTGCGCACTCATGAGGATATAGAGCGGCTTCGCCGCGCCGGTTTTGATGCATTCCTGATCGGCGAGCATCTGATGAAAGAGGCCGATCCCGGCTCGGCGCTTCGTGCCCTTCGCGGAAATCCTGTCGCGGAGAAGACGCATCATTGAGAGACGCATCGTTGAGATTCGAATGTCCAAGGTGAAAGTGAAAATTTGCGGCATCACGAATTGGACGGACGCTCGGCGCGCTGTCGAGGCGGGAGTGCAGTTCCTTGGCTTTAACTTTTACCGGCCGAGTCCGCGCTATATTCGGCCCGCCCTCGCGCGGAGAATCATCCGGCGCCTGCCGGAACGTATTGCGGTAGTGGGGGTCTTCGTGAATGAAGCCGAAGCAACCATGCTTGCGATTGCGCAGCGGGTTGGTCTCGATTATCTGCAGCTCCACGGCGATGAACCGCCGGAGCAGGTGGCCTGCCTGAAGCGAAAAATTCCGGTGATCAAGGCGATCCGGGTCCGCGATTCTTTTCAGCCGAGGCAGTTAGATTCTTTTGGCCGTGCTTCCGCGATTCTATTGGACGGCTTCGACCCTGGGCATCACGGCGGGACTGGAAAGACATTCAATTGGAGTCTGGCTCGTGGTTCGAACGGCTCTCGGCGCATCTTTCTTGCGGGAGGTTTGACGCCTGAGAACGTCGCCGAAGCGATCCGCGTCGCGCATCCGTACGCGGTGGATGTGTGCAGCGGGGTCGAAGTGCGTCCGGGAAGAAAAGATCCTGCGCGAATCGTCGCGTTGATGTGGGCGGTGAGAACCGCGGAGGGCAAACACAAGTGACCTCCGCTCAGCAAACGATGCCCGACGCGCACGGGCGTTTCGGTCCATACGGGGGCCGCTACGTTCCGGAAACGCTCGTCGCCCCGCTCGAAGAACTCGAGCGCTCATACGCCGAGGCGCGAAACGATCCGAAATTTCAATCGGAGCTCGATTCGTTACTCCACAATTTCGCAGGACGTCCGACGCCACTTCAATTTGCTTCGCGGCTCAGCGAGCATCTTGGTGGCCCGCGCATCTACCTGAAACGCGAAGACTTGCTTCACACGGGCGCGCACAAAATTAACAATTGCCTAGGACAGGGCCTTCTCGCAGTGAGGATGGGGAAGCGCCGCGTGGTCGCGGAGACGGGCGCCGGGCAGCACGGCGTTGCCACGGCGACTGTTGCGGCGCGGCTCGGCCTCACGTGCACCGTGTACATGGGCACGGAGGACATGGAGCGGCAGCGCCTGAATGTGTTTCGCATGAGACTTCTCGGCGCCGAAGTGATCGGAGTGGATTCTGGTAGCCGCACGCTCAAAGATGCAATCAACGAAGCCATGCGCGACTGGGTGACCAATATCGCCACGTCGCACTATCTTCTCGGGTCCGTCCTCGGCGCGCATCCTTATCCGCAGATGGTTCGCGATTTTCACAAAGTGATCGGTGAAGAAGCTCGCGAGCAGATCGTAAAAGCCGAGGGTCGCCTGCCAGATTTGCTGGTGGCCTGTGTGGGTGGCGGGTCGAATGCGATTGGGCTTTTCAACGCCTTCCTCGGCGACAAGAGCGTAAAACTACTCGGCGTCGAAGCGGGCGGGCGCGGAAAATCTCTGGGAGAGCATGCGTCGCGCCTGGCTGCGGCTGAAGGATTCCTGGGAGCGCGTCCGGGCGTGCTACAAGGAACATATACATACGTCTTGCAGACCTCCGACGGCCAGATTTCGACCACTCATTCGGTGTCAGCTGGGCTTGATTATCCGGCAATCGGACCGCAGCACGCATGGCTTGCCAATCAGCGTCGAGCGGAATATACGCCCGTGAGCGATGAGGAAGCGATTCACGCTGCGAAGATGCTCGCGCGACTTGAAGGAATCATCCCCGCGCTTGAATCGGCGCATGCAATCGCAGAGCTCATCAAGCGCGCGCCGAAAATGAAGAGAGACGAAATTGTGATACTGAACGTCTCCGGGCGCGGCGATAAAGATATGGAGACCCTGTCGCGGTATGTCTGATCCCGCCATTTCGAAGCCGGCTACCGAGGCGGGAAGGGCGCCGGTTGTCGGCGGACGAATTTCCCGAAGATTCCGCGAGTTAGCTGAAAAAGGTGAACTCGGCCTCATTGCATACATCACTGCGGGCGATCCCTCACTCGACGCGACCGAAAAGATTGTTTTTGCTGCCGCAGAAGCAGGCGCGGACGTAATTGAACTGGGGGTGCCGTTCAGCGATCCCGTTGCGGATGGTCCGACGATTCAGAGGGCAAGTGAACGCGCTCTGCGGGCGGGAACTACGCTTGCGAGCGTTCTCGATCTCGTGCGGCGGCTTCGGTCGCACACTGACGTCCCACTCGTGCTTTTTAGTTATTTCAATCCGATTCTTCAGATGGGGCTTGAAAAGTTTGGGCGAGTTGCTGCAGCGGCCGGCGCCGATGGCGTTCTCGCGACGGACCTGACGCTCGAAGAGGCCAATGAGTATCGAGCCATTATGCATTCGAATGGCCTGGACACGATTTTCCTGGTCGCTCCTACATCGACGGATACGCGGATCGAGAATATCGCACGCGCGTCGAGCGGATTTCTTTATTTGATTTCGCGAGCAGGCGTAACCGGTGCGCGGGAAGCGCTTCCTCCGGAGCTTCCGGGGCTCACGCGTCGGATTCGAAAATTCACGACCCTTCCGATCGCTGTAGGTTTCGGGATTTCGCTGCCGACGCACGTTACGGTGCTGGGCGGAATTGCCGATGCGGCCGTCGTCGGCTCAGTGCTCGTAGCCGAAATCGAGAAGGCTGCATCACCCGATGCTGCTGCGGAAGCCGTAGCGGAACGAATTCGCGCGCTAAAACGCGCCGCACGTGAAGGCATCAGCCGCCGCAACTTCGGAGGATAATAAAGAACGCCAGGGAAGTCAGTAAAACCGCCGCTTCGCATGGTGAAAACAAGCGTCCGCTTGAGAGGGCACGGCGTGCTGTGCTCCTACGGAGCGTTTGTGCTCCGGCTTCGATGTACTAAGATGAGACCCGCAAAATACCAGCGAATATTCCGGTTGCTTTGAAGCACTTGAAGGGTGACAGCGCAGGAGAGGTGAATGGATAAGCGAGTGGTGAACGCCGACGGGGCTATTGCTAAAATTCAAGATGGCGTGACGATTCTGCTTGGCGGTTTCGGTCTCTGCGGCATTCCGGAAAATCTAATCGCCGCGCTGCAGCGCAAAGGCTCGAAAGATCTGATACTGGTGTCAAATAACGCGGGCATCGACAATTTCGGCATTGGCCTTCTGCTGCAAGCGAAACAAGTAAAGAAAATGATTGCGAGCTATGTGGGCGAGAATAAAACTTTCGAACAGCTCGCGATGAAAAAGGAAATCGACGTGGAGCTGAATCCACAGGGAACACTCGCCGAGCGCATTCGCTGCGGCGGAGCGGGGATTCCCGCCTTCTTCACTCCGACTGGATACGGCACAATGGCCGCGGAGGGAAAGGAGGTCCGCGAATTCAACGGCCGTCCGCACGTGCTGGTTCCTTCGCTGCGCGGCGATTTTGCGTTCATTAAAGCGTGGAAGGGCGACCGCTGGGGCAATCTGGTCTATCGTAAAACGGCGCGCAACTACAATGCCGTGATGGCGACGGCTTCCGATTACACAATTGCGGAAGTGGAAGAAATCGTCGAGCTCGGTAAACTGAATCCCGATTGCATTCACACGCCGGGAATTTTCGTTGATGCGATTTTTCAGGGCACAGGGTACGAAAAGCGGATTGAGCGGCGCACAGTCCGCAAGCGGCAGTAGCAGGAGACGGAATGGCTGAACGCACGACTGAAGTTGACAAAAGGGAAGTGATCGCACGGCGGGTGGCTCGTGAGTTGCGCGACGGCTACTACGTGAACCTGGGCATTGGATTGCCAACACTGATTCCGAGCTATCTGCCGCCAGGAATGGAAGTCGTTTTGCAATCCGAGAACGGAATGCTGGGGATTGGCGCGTATCCTTACGAAGGCGAAGAAGACGCTGACCTGATCAACGCTGGCAAAGAGACGATCACGGAAATTCCGGGCTGCTCGTATTTCTCAAGCGCGGAATCTTTTGGCATGATTCGCGGCGGACGCATTAACGTAACCGTGCTCGGCGCACTTCAAGTAGATGAAAAAGGCAATCTCGCGAACTGGGCGATTCCCGGGAAGATGTTGAAAGGCATGGGCGGCGCGATGGACCTAGTTGCGGGCGCAAAGCGCGTGATCATTGCGATGGAGCACGCCACCAAGGATGGCGAACCCAAAATCGTGAAGGTGTGCAGCCTTCCGCTTACGGGCGTTGGCGTCGTAGATATGATCGTCACAGAACTCGCAGTGATCGACGTGACGCCGAAGGGCCTGGTGCTGCGCGAGATTGCCCCGGGCGTGACGCAGGAAGATGTGCAGAAAGTGACCGAGCCGACGCTGGCGTTCTCGCCCGATCTGAAAACGATGCAGGTCTGAGGGATTCATAGCGCGAACGAAAAGATAACGGATGTGTTCTGGAACGGTTCTGAAGCCTGTTGGCAACGAGTTACCTGCGATACCATACGCGCATCGGATTCCAAGGAGAGTGAATGCAGCCTCATTCGATCGTCGTGCTCAGTCTGCACTCGCCTAAGGAAAAGCTGTGGGGCGAGCTCATTGATATATCGAATGCAGGCGTGACGTTGCGCGGCATCGATCTCAGTTCGTTCGACGATTTCGTGAGCCAGGTTCTGCATCCGGATGGCGATCGCATGGGATTGCCCACTCTATTTTTTCCCATGCTGCGAATCGAGCGAATCGCGCTCGACGAAGCGCGCGGCTCGATTCCGTCGCTCGCGGAAGTATTCGCCAAAAAAGTAGGCCGGACGCTTCCGGACTATCTTGCGCAGTTTGCGTGATGCGGTCTTGATTCTTACGCCCAGGTCCATTCCATGCCCAGTCGAATCCTGACGGTCCCAAACCAGCTCACATTTCTGCGTCTGGCATTTCTGCCCGTGTTTCTGATCGCGATCGAGTACGAGCGCTACGGGCTGGCGCTGGGAATTTTGGTGGCGGCCGGTGTGAGCGATGCGCTCGATGGCCTGCTCGCCCGCGGGTTGAACCAGAAAACGCCGCTCGGCGCCTATCTCGATCCGATCGCGGATAAACTGCTGCTTTCGTCCTCCTATTTTATTTTGGCGCTGAAGGGAAAAATTGCGTGGTGGCTTACGATTTTGGTGCTCGGCCGCGACGTGTTGATTCTTGTGGCTTGCGCGGTGATTTTGATTACGGTTGGCTACCGGTCTTTTCCGCCGAGCATTTGGGGAAAAGCGACTACCTTTTTCGAAATCCTGCTCGTTGTGCTCGTTCTCGTGTTGGCGATCTGGGACAACCAGTTCCTATGGGTCGTGCGGCACGTCTGCACCTATCTGGTGGCTGTGTTTCTGGCGATTTCGGGCTTGCATTACAGCATTGTGGTTTCGCGGCAGCTTCACGCCGGAGTTTGAAACTAATGCATAATGGAAATCCGCGAGGACTCTAACCGCCGCTCTGAATAAGCCCTTTCATCATCATCGCAAGGCTCGCAATCACGACCACTGCGGTCGCCCAGCCCAATGCATTCGCGCGATTGCGTTCTTCGGGTGACGCTGGCGGCCGATCGGCCATGATTTTTCCCAGGCCGAATCCTGCAACCAATCCGCCGAAATGTGCGTAATTGTCGATACCGGGGAATAGAAATCCCCAAATCGCTATGTAGATGAGCCATCGAATAATCTGGCTGCGGAGCATTTGCATCCCGGCGCTTTTACGGCCAGTGGTGATCGCCAGGAGCACACCAATCAGTCCGAGCAACGCTCCCGATCCGCCCATGCTGGGATGACGGCTGAGGGTGCTACTCAGAAGGTATCCGGCTATTCCCGTCGCGACATAGATGAAGAAGAATCGCGCCGAGCCGTAAAGCTCTTCAATCTGCGGCCCAATATCCATGAGCACCCACATGTTGAAGACGATGTGCATCAGGCTGCCGTGGAGGAAAACCGCCATCACCAAGCGCCACGGCTGAAAGAGATCGATAGGCATCGGGTAGGACATTCCGAAACGGGTGAGGACGTTGCCATCGATGCTGCCGATTCCAAAGATCGCGAAAATCCCATAGACATCTCCCCCGCCCGGAGGCTGAAGTCCGTTCGTGCGAATCGTGGCGAGCAAGCTCACGATGTAGAGCAGGCAGCTGAATCCGAGAATGCCGTAGGTGGCAGGGGCTGTCGCGGGCAGCAAGTTGCCAAGCGAACGGCTGGCGGCGGCCATCGAAAATGTGAGGTTCGCACCGCACTGATGGCAGCGCGTAGCGTTTGCGCCGACCAGCGTGCCGCAGGAAGGGCAGAGCTGCGGGCGTCCCTGCTTTCGGCCGCCGAAAAAGCCACTCATCTGTTCACGAATCCGATCCAGTCTGTTGTGAAGGCGTGATGCAAGTGCGATACGCCTCCTTGCGCGATTGTGAGTGCGTTCCTATAATACCGAAAATGAGACGAAACAAGTGATTCGGGTTAGCGCGTGAAACTCCGCAACGAGCGGGGCGAATTTCCGGCTGAATCGAATCAGATTCACCACAGCGTTCGCGTTAAACTGCTCCTATTTCTTGCGCTCACGTTTGTATCAGTGTTACTTTTCGCCGCGGGTTGTGCTCGCAAACCGCGACAGACGCAAGCTCCCCCCGCGCAGACACCGGCCCCGCAGCAAGTTCCCTCACCACAGCCCACGAGGCCTACTCCGCCGGCATACGGACAGCAAGCGCCAGCCAATGGCTGGGCCGAAGAAGGCGTCGCTTCATGGTACGGCTATCCTTTCCAGGGGCGCCGCACTTCCAACGGCGAAATTTACAACATGCACGAATTCACCGCGGCACATCGCACGCTGCCATTCAATGCGACGGTTCGGGTGACGAACCTCACGAATGGCAAGCAAACGGAAGTACGCATTAACGATCGCGGACCATTCGTTGCGAACCGGGTGATCGATCTCTCGCTTTCCGCAGCGCAGGCTATCGAGATGGTAGGACCGGGCACAGCTCGCGTGCGACTCGAAGTGATTTCCGGTCCGAATCCGTCGGTCGGCTACTTCGGAGTTCAAGTGGGAGCGTTTCTGGTGCATGAGAACGCCGCGAGGCTAAAGGCGCAGCTCGAATCGCGATATCCGCCGGTCAGCGTCGTTCCGTTCGAATCGGCGAATGGAACGTTCTATCGAGTGCGAATTGGGCGTTTGCCGAGCGAGGAAGCGGCGCGGTCACTCGCCGAGCAGTTGCACGATTCCGAGCAGTTCACTACGTTCGTTGTGCGACTCGACAACTAGGTGTGGACTCTGTGGCGCGGGGCTCGGGTGCGATGACTGTTCGTCGGCCCAGCTACTTGTGCTTCATCACGTACACGCCGTCCCAATCGGCTTCCGGTTCTTCCGCCAGGTACTCTTCGCAACGCCGTAGAAAAATGCGCGCGGGTCCGTCATCAGGCCACCGCTCGAGAGCCTGTTCGAAGGCTTGTCCCGCAGCACGCCAATCGCGCTGCTTGTAGTCGGCGAGACCGCGGGCGAAGAGTTCCACAAGCTCCTTGCCTTCGTTGCCGAGCGCCTCGGCATCGAGAACTTCGTAGATCGTCACGGGCAGCAACTTGCCTTTGACGCGGATGAGATCGAGTTCGCGCACCAGGGTGCGCGGGCTGTGCAGAGCCATTTGCGTGGATTCGCTGATGATAATGCGCGTGCCGTATTCTTTGTTCAGACCCTCCAGGCGCGATGCCAAATTCACCGCGTCGCCCATAGCCGTATATGCGAGGCGCATGGACGACCCCATGTTACCCACGGAAGCGACACCGGTGTTTAGTCCGATGCCGATGTCCAAGACGGGCTGCCCTTGCGCGCGCCAATCCTTTTGCAACTCGGCGAGACGAGCGAGCATGCTGAGTGCTGCATTGCAGGCGCGCGTTGCGTGATCGGGCTCCTCATAGGGCGCGCCCCAAAAGCCCATCACCGCATCGCCGATATATTTATCCAAGGTGCCTTGGTACCGAAAGACGATGCGGGTCATCTCTGTGAGGTAGCCGTTAAGCAGGTCAGCGAGTTCCTGGGCGTCGAGCGATTCGGAGATTGATGTGAAACCGCGGATGTCGCTGAAGAGGATGGTAATTTCGGACTTGCGCGGCCTGACGCGCTCGGGATCGTCGAGCAAACGGCGAATCACTTCGGGCGGGACGTATTGCTGGAATCTACCGCGGACTTTGCGCTTTTCCTGCTCTTCGATTAAGACGCGATAGAGCGCGACGAGACTGACATTGGGAACGAGCGTGAAAAGAGCCGGCACAATAAAGTTCAGCCACGAGCCGTGGAGAAATGCGAAGTAGACGATACCCGCAAACGGAAGCAGCAGCGCGAAGCCGAGAGCCATCCAGCGCGGCTGAACGACGGCAAGCCAAATTCCGAGCGGGACGCCGAAGAGAAGGATGAAAAACAGATCCGTCAGAGCTTCCTTTCCTCCGCGCTTGAGAAATTGTCGATTGAGGATGTTGTCGATGATATTCGCGTGTACTTCGACGCCCGGGAAATCGAGGCCGCCAAACGGCGTGACGCGAAGATCGCCAATGCCCGTAGCAGAGGCGCCGACGAGAACGATCTTGTCCTTGAAAGTCCCGGGCTGGAACTTCTTCAGAGCTGCGTCAGCGAAGGAAACATATGGATACGTTCGAGTGGGCCCACGAAAGTTCACGAGCATCCGGCTTACATAGTCGGGATGCACCGTCAGCTTATGCCCGAATTCGATATTGAAGATTCCTCCTGGACCATAGCTGAGCACGGTTTGTTCCGTGGGGAGGGCGAGGTAGACGCGCAACGCCTGCACATCAACGGAGGCATACATGTCCCATTTTCCGCGGTCTGCATCGAGTCCGTAAGGAATCGCGAGAAGCACGTGGCGGACTACCCCATCTGCGTCAACGACCACGTTGAAATACCCGGTGCCGCCGGCTTCGGATGCCACAGCGCTCGTAAGCAAGTCAGTATTCGCTTCGGCGCCACGTGGTACTAGTCGGGCGTGTTCGTACTTTTCGATGAGCTGAGGGAGGCGTTCGGTCGCTGGCGTACTTCCGAAGGAGGGCAGCGCGCGAACCTGCGGGAAAGGGAAGAACGCGAGAGCATTTGCGTAGTGAGCGAGCGCTTCCGGCGTCACACCCTTTAAATCAGTTTCGGTATAGAGGAAATAATTGCCCAGCACGACGTGACCAAAGCGTTGAATCGCATCCGCAAACTGCTGATCGTAGTCGTATTCTTTTCGCAGCGCTGCGATTCGAGCTAAGAGCGCCTGGTTCGCCGGTTCGCCTTTCTTCTGTTGCTCTGTCAGTTCCGACGAAAGCTCTTCGAGTGGTCTTGCGGTTTCGTCGGGCTTGCTGAACGTGATGTCGAATGCAACTGCGCGGCCGCCGTCTTCACGAATATTGTCGAGCAAACGCGCGAAATAAAACCGCGGGAAAGGCCAGTGACCGAGAGCTTCCTGCGACTGCTGATCAATATCGACGATCACGATGCGGGGATCTATTTTCGTCCGCCCTCGCACTTGAAAACGGTAATCAAGACTGCTGAGTTCCAGACGGTAGATGAAATCGAAAAGCGGTGTGGGAGCCTCGCCCAAAAAGGTAGCGGCGTAGATCGCCAGAGCCGCCAGCGTCACGATCAGGCTGATTGCGAGCGAACCCTTGTGACTCCACCATTGGCGCAGAATCCTGACGACTTGTTGGTCGGCGCGGTTTGCCATACTTGCCGTGAAATCCAGTCGCTGACGAGGGAGAATGAAATCGGCGCAAGGCTAGCAAACGAATACGTTGGATTCAAGGCAAGAACCGGGCTGCGGTTCGACGAATGCGTACAACTGTGCTCTGCTGGTGCGCTTCCGCTATACTGTGATGCGTTTCCGGAGCAATATCCGGACACAATTCTCAAACCAAAATATGCCTGCGAAGAAAAAACTCCTGCGCGAAACAGGATCCAAAGCAGAGAAGCTTGCCAGTCAATTGCGCGCCACTCGTCAACTGTTGAAAATTGCGGAGCATGAACGCGAAGAATTGAATCAGATCGGCGTCGCACTCTCGTCGCAGCGCAACATCGGCGTTCTGCTCACTCTCATCCTGAAAAAAGCCCGCGACATCACCGGTGCGGACGCTGGCTCCCTCTATCTGGTCGAAGAGGACCCGCACGATGGGCGGCGCCTTCGTTTCAAGCTGACGCAAAACGACAGTTTCGAATTTCCGTTTCAGGAATTTACACTGCCGCTCACCGAAGACTCGATGGCGGGCTACACAGCGCTACGCGGCGAAGTGCTGAATTTCGCGGATGCTTACAAGATTCCTGCGGATTTGTCCTTTCGATTTAATGATCGCTACGACCGTGAATCCGGCTACCGCACGCGCTCCCTTCTCGCGTTGCCGATGAAGAACGCCAAGGGCGAAGTCATTGGGCTCCTGCAACTCATCAATTCGAAGCGCAATCCGGCGTTGCGCCTCAGAAATGCCGAGGACGTCGCGAAATTCGTGCAGCCTTTTCGCGAACGGTCGGTACGGTTGGCTCTTTCGCTGGCGTCGCAAGCAGCCGTCGCCTACGAGAATCGAAAGCTTTACAACGATATCGAGACATTGTTCGAGGGGTTCGTCAGCGCGGCGGTGACGGCAATCGAGCAGCGCGATCCCACAACTTCGGGCCACTCCCTTCGTGTCGCCGCCTATACGCAGGCGCTCGCCGACGCGGTGGACGCGGCAGCCAGCGGCCCTTACGCTGAAACTCATTTCGATCGCGAGCAAATGAAGGAAATCCGCTACGCGGCTCTTCTGCACGACTTCGGCAAAGTAGGCGTGCGGGAGGAAGTGCTCGTCAAGGCGAAGAAGCTTTATCCGCTGCAGATGGAGCTGGTGCGGCAACGCTTCGACTACATCCGCAAAGAACTCGAAGCGAGTAACGTGCGGCGAAAGCTTCAGATGTACCTCGAGCGTGACCGCGGCGACGCCCTTCAAGAAATAGCGCGCCTCAGTGAAGATTTCGACCAGCGGCAGAAGATGATTGCCGATTATCTTGAACTCATCGTCGAATCGAATGAGCCCACGCTACTCGAGCACACGCATTCGCGAAAGCTGCACGAAATCTCCAAGCACCTGTTCCTTGATCCAAAGGGCGTCGAATCCCCTTATCTTAAACCAGAGGAGGTGGGACTCCTTTCAATTCCGAAAGGCAGCTTGAATGCAGCGGAGCGGTTGGAGATCGAATCGCATGTCGCGCATACGTATAACTTTTTGAGCCAAATCCCGTGGACAAGCGAACTGAAAAAGGTTCCGGAGATCGCGCGCGCTCATCACGAGAAACTAAACGGATCTGGCTATCCGTACAAGCTGCGAGGCGATCAGATTCCGCTGCCGACCAAAATGATGACGATATGCGATATTTTCGATGCTCTGACGGCAGCCGATCGTCCGTACAAGCGGGCCGTCGGGATCGATCGCGCGCTGGGGATTCTCGACGACTGTGTACGAGCGAAGGAGATCGAGCCGGAATTGTTCCGATTGTTTCGCGAGGCTAAGGTGTACGAGCGATCGGCACATTCTTCTTGATTTTAATGATTGACCATTGTCCAAAATCCGTCAAAGCAATGCCTACTTCCTTTTGTAAATTTGTTTCCAATGCTTTTCTTGTTGCCGGGCTGATTCTTTCCACGCTGATTTCGGCGCACGCTCAAACAGCCACCCCGGCCACATGGTACGTGACGATAGTTCTGCCGCCGAAAGTTGTTGCAGGCCGTCCTGCGACGCTGGCAGTTCTCGGTTCGGATGGCCGGCTGGCGCCTAACGTGACTGTGGTAATCGGTGAAGGCCAAAGTTTTAAAACAGATGCAACAGGCCGCGCGTTTTTCACCGCGCCTGCAAGGTCGGGCGTGATGTTTGCTGAAGCCTCGGGCGCTGCGGCGGTTGCTCTGGTGGACGAAAGTTCTACTTCCGGAGCGCAAAGCGGTAAGGAAGAATTAGCAGTTGCGCCCGTGATCTCGCTTAAAGATCGTTTCTCGATCTGCGGCGAAGGATTTCGCGGCGATGCGGATGCGAATCACGTAACGATGAACGGCGACAGAGCGCTTGTCGTCGCGGCATCACCTGAGTGCCTGGTCGTCTTGCCGAGCCCAAGAGCGACGCCGGGCGCTGCGAAGTTGATGATCGATTCGTCCGGCACGCCGCGAGCGGCCAAAACGACTCTCGTCTCGCTCCAGTTCGAAGCTCCCCAGCCTGCGCCGATGCCCGGGCAGAGAAGCGAGCTGACGGTGCATGTAGAAGGTTCGGACGCGCCGCTTGCCGTCACCGTCCAAAACGAGACTCCCGGCGTCCTGGAATTTCTGAAGGGGAACTCGCAAGAAGTGAGAACGAGTGGCGGAATCCGTAACACTGCGCAGGTGGAGATTGGCGCGATTCGTTCGGGTGATTACTCCTTCGATGCAAAGCTGATTCCGGCTTCCGATATTTCCGCAGCGGAGCGATATCTGCGAGCCGCGGTGCCGCTTGCACCGAAGGCATTGCAGCACCGCCTGAACGCCGCGGCCGATCGGCTCGCGACACATCCCAAAGATCGCGAAAGAGTACGGCAGGATCTCGCAAAAATAATTTCCACCACGATCGCCGGCCACTTCCGAGTGCTATTAGAAGCAGCGCAAGCATCAATCTGATTTCTAATTATTCGCTCGAGGCGGGTTCGAGGATTTTCGCAACTCCCTCAGGCAGTGCGCCCTGCGACATCTGTTCCAGAGTATTTCGCGTGCGGCTGAGCCGGCTATCGGCCTCTTCGTAACTTTGCTGAGCATGCCGCAAGTGATTGCCGAGTTTGTCGTACACATCCCCGAATGATTCGAACTGCTTTTTAAGCCCTTCAAGGCTGGCCACCAGGTGACGGACGTTCTCAGCAATTTTCTGCCCTTGTAAGTTGCTCGCGATCGCGCTGAGGCAGGCATAGAACGTGTTCGGCGACACCGGAAACACATGCTTGCTGCGGCAATATCCGTCCATCTGTCCGAATTTCGAGTCCTCGCTCATCAAGAGTTCGTAGTAAACGCCCTCCGACGGGACGAACATAAGCGCGTAATCGAAGGTGTGTTCGTCGGGCAGAATGTATTTCTCCGCGATCGAGTCGGCATGTTTGCGCACTGCCACGCAGAACTCGCGCCGCGCATCGTCGCCCGTCTCAGCGAGCCTTCGGTACGCCTCGAGCGGGAATTTTGAATCGATCGGAAGGAGGTATTCGCCGGTGCGAACGATTGCATCCACGATCGCGCCCGTTGATGGAAAGCGAAACTGCATTTCGTACGCGCTGCGTGGCAGTGCGTCTTCGAGCAGACGCTCAAGCGCCACTTCCCCGAGCAAACCTCGAGTCTTCGCGCCGCCAAGAACGTTGTGCAAAGTTTGCGCGGACTGCGAAAGATCGCGCCCCGCTTGCTGCACTTCCGCGAGCTGCGCGCTCAGCTTGCGAATCGCCTCGTTCGAGGCTTGCAGTTGCTGCGCCATGGAAGCCTGCGCGGCGCTCGCGAGCTGACCGGACGATGCAACGCCGGTTTGCAGCTCCTGTCTCACCTGTCCAAGCTGCTGCGTAACCGACTGCATGAGGCTGTTCATCTGCGCCAGGACGGTTTGCGACTGGGTCGCGAGCGAGCTGTGCATTTCCTGGCGGACCGCGGAGAGCTGGACGTCTGTACGTCGCGTGGCGGACCACACGATCGCCACAACCACCACAATTGCAAGGATGCCGAAAATGAGCCACACCGCTGGACTCATGATACAAACGCCTTTCTCAATAACGTCAATGTTAACGCCAACGAGTCAGGGTAACACGATGCGTAAATGTTGCAAGATTGCAAGCTGGTACCTTCTGATGCCCGATGCGAATGCGATGGCAGGTGCTATGAAACGCAAGAACTGCAAGACTTTTTTCGAGAAATCTAGAAATTGATTTTCAGCGCAAACTGAAACGTCCTGGGGTCGTAAGCCGCTGTGGGCTGCCCAGCCGAGCATGTACCCGAAATCGGATCGCAGAGTGGGTTGACATCACTCACATTGAAACGGTTCAGCATGTTGAATCCGTCGGCGATGATTTGCAGGTTAAAGCGCTCTGTGATCGGGATCGTTCTTGAAATACGAAGGTCGATCTGGAAAAACCCGGGACGCGTGAATGCGTTGCGGCCAAGCGTTCCGGTGCAGCCGAAGAATGGCGAGGGTACCTCGGGGAATGAAAACGGAGTTCCGTCGCTGCCGATACAGCGATCCGGAGGAACAAACGCGAAGCCCTTGATGAAAGGCGACGTCACCGCTCCGGCCGGCGGAGAATTCGTTCTGATAAATGACGGCCGATTTGTCGCAGTACCGAAGTCGAGATTAGGATCCGAGCCGATGAGTACGTTGTAGGGCCTGCCTGACGCAACCTCTATGACGGGCGCTACAGTAAAGTTCGCAAGGAATTTTTTCCAGAAGCCTGAGTCGCTTTGGTGGTAAGGACTTTGAAAGACGGCACTGGTAATCCACCGATGGCGCTGATCGAAATCCGAGTTACCGCGGTCCAGATTCGGAAAGCTGTTGTCTTGCGGATTCAGCAGAGTCGAGAGGTCCGTGGAATCGTCGATAGTATGCGAATAGGTCCAGCTTGAAAGCATTTCGATGCCGTGCGAGAAGCGCTTGGTCACCGTTAGAGTGAACGCGTTATAGAGGGAGTTTCCAGTAGACGTCTGTGGATTCACATCGCTCCAGGGTATTTGGAGACCAGGAAAGCCAGGTAGAGAAGTGGGAAAACCAGCGGCACGGGCCAGAGCCACGAGCGTTTGGTAGCCGGCCGCCGGGTTACCCGGGTCCACGAGGCTCGCGAACGAAGGATTGGGCCCTGAGGGCCGAAAGAAATTGAAAACAGCGGCGCTGCCAATAAAACCGACTGTAGTTCCGCTACAGTTTGGGCCGGTAAAACCAAGCCCCAGGATACTCGGCGCAAGCGGACCAGCGGGAGTTCCGAAGGCGATGCTACCGCCGCCAGCGGTATTCACAGCGGGAATGGCGCCTGGGCATACGGTGTTGATATTCGCCAGCCCGGGAACTTGGATCCCTTGGGGATTCGTTCCGGGTGTGACAAGACCGGCCAGAATGGCATTGTTGTCATTGCTTGTGAGCAACCGAGGCTCGGCGACGCTGAAGTTGATGGTGCGATCGAGATGCGTGCCGTGCGTGTAGTTGTAGCCGACGCTGATCTTCCAATCCTTGGTGATTTCGCGTTCGATCGTCAGGTTCGCTTGCTGCGCCAGGGCATATTGAAAATTCTTGGTAACCGGAATCGTAAACGGCAGCAACGTAAGAGGGAATCCGGCAGTTAGAAAATTCTGATTTGTAAAAATGGAATTCGCCTGAAAGGGATTAAATCGCTGCTGATCCGGCTGATAGCACATGACGAACGGAAGAGCGGGCGGCATTGGAGTGCAGCCGGTGAGCGCTCCGCCTGTGCTGGTCAGCAAACCCTGAAAAATATTTGTTGCGTTCAATGCGAAGGGGTTCAAGTCCGCAAAACAACTAGCTCCCGAGCATGCAGCTCCGGGGCCGGTTTCAAGAAGCGCTGAAGTGGCTCCGTCCTCGGCGGTCGCCAGAAACGCGAGAGCCAGCGCTGGATGGTCGTAGAAGAATCCGTAGCCGGCGCGTATAACGGTCTTGCCGTTGCCCCACGGATCCCACGCGACGCCAATCCTGGGCGCAATGTTGTTCGTATCGGTTGGAATTCCCTCGACAACGCCAAAAGCCTTTTCTCCAGCCGCATTCAAAGCCGTCGACGGCTTGAAGATGGGTAGCCATTCAATGTCGTAGCGCAGTCCGTAATTCAAAGTAAGGTTTCGATTTATTTTCCAGCTGTCCTGCGCGAAGACGCCAAGCGTCTTATTGTCGAACGGCCGGTCCGATTGGCCAATTCCTTGAATGAAAGACGACGGTATGCCGAAGCCGTAAGCCTGAACAGCAGAGAAGCCCGGAGCACCGGCCGCGCCAAAAGCGTCGCTGATGGAGCCAGAGTCAAGTCCACCGAAGGAATAGACGCCGCCGTAGTTCAGCGTGAAGATTTGCGATTTCGAAGATCTCAACTGAATCAAATTCGTATCAGCACCAAGCTTTAGAGTATGCGCGCCCTTAATCCAAGTGAGGTTGTCAGTCCATTGGAAGCGCTTTTCGATTCGATCCTCGGTAGAAAAAGGCTCGCGTCCGAAAAACGCGAAGCCAGTGATGTTCACAGCAGGCAGATCCCCGCCGGGAAGTGGCGAGAAGCCGTAATGCAGGCCCCGCCGCGCAAATTGAAAGCGGAATTCGTTGAACAGATTGCTGCTGATAGACGTGGTGTGCTGGCCGATGATGGCGAGGTCGCGCGTTTGCTGCTCCGAAGTACGCGACCCGGCGTTCTGCCCGAAGTTTTGATTCTCGGCATTCACCTCGATTCCTGTGATTGTCGACGGTGAAACGCTGGCGCGAATGAACGAGCTGTTTTTTGGATTCCAGATGTGATCGATCCGCAGCGACCAAAGGCTGGTGCCTTCCGACGTCGGGAAATTTCCAATAGTCGAAGCGAGCCCGACGTAAGAGACGGGTACCCGCGCATTGCTCGAAGGGAAGATATTTAGAGGTGGCGGCAGCGCTCCTGTATTTCCGAATACTGCGGTTTGTGCGCTGAGCGAAGCGGCGCAGAAATACTGCGCGCCCAGTACAGTGGGATTCGCGGCGATGAACGCGGCCTGTTCAGGAGTCACTAGGCCTGACGTTTGGCCCGGGAAGCAGGGGGCTGGCGCTGGAATGTTTTCGAAACCGAAGTTATTCTGACCAATGCTCGAAAAACCGGTTTCCTGCCGCCGCGTAATTTCGTAGCTGAAAAAGTAAAACGTCTTATCCTTCTGAATTGGTCCGCCGATGGTGGCGCCACCTTGAACGCGCGTATATGACTGCTTTACTGGAATGGCTTCAAATCCGTTAGTCGCATTGGGAACAACCTTCACCGAAAACGGGTTGCGCGCCTGAAGCGCTCCGTTGCGCAGAAACCCGAACACATCGCCGTGGACTTGATTCGACCCGGATTTGGTTACGATGTTGACGACGCCTCCCATCGCGCGTCCATATTCCGGCATGTAGTTACTGGTAATCACTTGAAATTCCTGCACGGCTTCCTGCGAGACGGTTGCGCGGACTCCATTCACAGAGTTGTCCACCGCATCCGCGCCGTCTATCGAGACGTCGTTCGACCTGGCGCGCTGGCCCCCGAAATTCAGACCGCTGGTCGGCGCTGCCCCAATCGAGGGCGTGTCGTCTCGCGCGGCCTGTGAATTCAACAGCGTGAAATTGATGTAGTTGCGGCCGTTGATCGGTAAATTGTCGATCTGGATCTGGCTAATCGTAGTGGATACGTCAGTCTTTGTTGTTTCCACGAGGTCCGGCGCGGCCACCACGCTGATGGTTTCGGCCGTCGTCCTGAGCTGCAATTGTGGGTTGTATTCGGGAGTAGTACCGAGCGCAAGCTTCAAGGATTCATCTTTCAACACGGCGAAGCCCTGAGCCTCTACCGTCAGCGAATAGGTCCCAGGCGGGATTCCGATGATCTCGTAACGGCCGTTTGAATCGCTGGTGGCTTCCCGCTCGGCCCCGTTTGCCGTATTTCTCAGCGTAATCTTGGCATCCTTCACGGCGAGGTGCTGCGGATCGAAAACCGTCCCCGACAAATTTACCGTATTCACCTGCGCCTCGATCAGGCTGGACGTCGACAGAAAGAGACCTGTCAGCAACAGTGCGACACATGCGAGTTTGCCAAGGCGCATCGATACACCCTCCCCGGAATTTCTCGCGCTGAAATCGATCTGCGGACGTGCAGC